>Ga0206682_10000884_pt1 | contig 30947 bp, 32 predicted proteins | sample M240m12015metaG_FD_155444 | JGI IMG/M metagenome (GOLD analysis project Ga0206682, IMG submission 155444) | Ammonia-oxidizing marine archaeal communities from Monterey Bay, California, United States - M2 40m 12015 | ecosystem: Environmental > Aquatic > Marine > Intertidal zone | place: USA...
TGTATCTGTACCAATCAGGGGTCATCGCTAACGCTTCAAAACCTCGCTCGACATAGCCGACTGTAAAAGGCAAAAAACACAGCAAAAGTGGGATTGAGAACAAAATTGTAAGGTATTCGTCTTTCCAAGAGTCCTTAGAACCCTTAACAGCTTCAACATCCCACTCAATCTCCCCTGTAATTTGTTTTTCCATAAGGCTTGTCTCAGCCTCTATCTTGACCAGCTTCTGCTTGGCCTTGGCTTTCTTAGTGTCGATGAAGCCTGTTACAGCTTCACCAGCAACACCAAGAAGACCTTGTACTAGTAAATTTATCATCCTATTATTCCTTTGAGCCAAAGCGCATACCAAACCAATCCGCCTACGCCCAGAACGAGAAGGGACATAACGGTACACCAGATTTGAAATTGTTCTTTTCGGTGGGCTTGTAGATTTAGCTCTCTTTGTATTCTAGCCCTTTCAGATGCTATCTCTGCTTGGAGTCTTTCCCATTGCCCTGCTTTTCCATACAGTTGAAAAATAGACCGCAACTCATTTCGCATATCTGCAAGTTTTTCTTTCTTAAAGTGCTTTTCAATCGCACTGTCTTCCGCAAAGGAAAAACGAGATTTCTTCTTTTTACTTGCACCAAATTGTAGTTCCGCCTCTCCTTGGGCATAACGCGATATTTGATTACTTAGGGAAGATAAATCTTTTCCCATTTGCACAGCTTTCATAATAGCAGAATGTCCAGCAGAAACGGCGGCAAACGCCGATACTGGGTCAATCATGGTGATGACCTCCATAAGTAATATTTTAAAGGGGAGAGAGTTAACTACGGTTAACTATAGTTCATATCTTCGTAATCAAGGTAGCGGCAAGGCCAACCATTATAATCGTTGACCCCATTATCATTGCCTCAAGCCGCCACATACGTTTGTCTAGGCTTTCAAGTTTACCATGAACCATTTCATATCGAATGGCACACTCTCGCTCATGGGAGTCTAACTGTGCTTTTGTTTCATCCATTATGCCAACTCCCAAACTCGCATGTCACAATAATTTGATGTAAGGGTGTCGTTACTTGTTCCGCCTGTACCATCTATTTTGTTTCTAAGCGTTAGTACTGGAGTAGCATAAGATAGAATGTAGTTAGCCGTTGATACTGGAGTGAGGTTTCCAGATATGTAGTAACCAAGTCTTATAACATTCTGTCCACCATCAGCACCATTGGCGGCCATACTATTAGCAGTATCAGAAAAGTTAGCCCAAGCACTTGTTGCGTAGTTATATACCTGAAGATGCGGCTCAAATGTAGGGTCACGGCTGGCTTCGGAGTAACTCGCATTACCATAACACTCAATCAAAAGCCTATACTGCTTAATTGACCCATCGTCAGATATTGGAGAAGTAAGCGTTATATCCTTTTGTGATGTATTAAGTGTCGAGTTAGTAGAGGTTTGTATGGTAGAATTGTTTGCTTCGTGAACCCTGAGAACACGGGAGTATTCGGGGCCACCAGTAATAATACTTGTAGCAGTAAGCCCTATATCACCTGATACAGAGAAGCCACCTGTTAAGTCTATACCTGTTGCTGTAGGAGAAAACTTGTTTATGAGTTTTGATGTATTTCTTGCGTTGCTCATAGAATATCTCCCTTACAACGGTTCTGTAGGCCAGTTAATTTTAAAAGGGTCTGATTGATTGCCAACATCCCTCAATGACTGCCTGTATGTAGCCCACTCAGTTTTCTTTGTGTCTGATAAAGGGTTATCTACCGCCTGTGTCCAATCACATTTAGCTAACTCAGCATCTCGCTGAAGCCGCACCGCTAACCACTGAGTTTTAGCAACAGCCACGCTCCTTGCGTTTGTCAGTTGTGTTTTAGTCGCGGGAGTAGAACCATCGCTCCACTCCCATGTTTGTTCTCCAGTTTCCTTATCGGTAGAACAAGTAAAAGTTTTGTCACCCTGTAAATGTTTAAGGGTGGATACTAGGTCATCGTGGTTCATACCACTTGTGTATGTAATACTCATGTCCACTCCTCTGTTGGTTTAGTAGGCCACGTTGGGTCTACTGTTGGGTTTTTACGGATAGCCCGTAGGCTTGCTCTATAGGTGACAAAAGCGGCTTTACAGGCATCTGTAATCCCTGTGTCGCTTAGTTGTGTCCAATCGGATGAATTGAGAAGGTTTTGAGCCATACCAACAGTTTCTTCTTTACCATCAGCATCTGCGTTAGCGGCTTTCTCAGCACAGACAGCGGCGTATTCATCGTCATCCATAACGTGAATTGTTCCACCGTCAGGGCCAGCCATCCAAATATTTCTTGAAATAGTATCAGTCATTATTCAATCCCTCCGACACCTTCGAGCGGCAGTCCGAAAATCTCAAACTCTGTATTGCGATAATTTCCACTACTAGAGTCTATCCAAAGACCAGTAACAATGTTTCTACTCGTAGCGGAATTAACAAAGCCACTGTGAAGGTAAACCTGTGGACGGCTAGACCCGTCAACGCCTCGGCTTTCTGACCACCATGTTTGATAAGCCGTTCCGCTGTTTTCCACATAGCTGTTTTTGCCTACATTTGGTATCCAAATTGTAGTCCAGCTATCGTGGGCGGTACTGTCATGCCCATAACCAACCCGTCCAGCAGTTTGGTTCCACCCTGATTGGTTGGTGTCGGTATTTGTTGTGCCATCGAAAATCGCACGGTTCCCAACGTACCTATAAGCCGCACCATCATATCTAGTGCCATTGAAGTAAAATCGCATATTATTAGCTGAACTAGATGTTGAGCCAACATTTCTCATACGAACCTTAATTAACTCGTAATGAGTAGGGTCTATTCCAAAGTTAGCAAAGGTTATAACCAGTGTAGCTATATCTGTAGCAATCGCACTCCTACCTAGAAACTGGTAGTTGCCGTAAGAGCGGATGCCCTTACCACCAAACGTGGTGTAGTTACCCAAGCCTGTACCAACGGGGTCAATGCGTAAACCATTCCCAATAACACTTGTGTTTGTGTCTATTGCCTCAATTACAGAGCGTCTTGCGCCACTATTTACATCGCCAGTGTGAAAAGAAATAGAAGGATTACCAGTTTCCTCGTAAATGCCCACTGTTCCTAGACCGGATGGAGTCTGAGTTCTATTAGTTCCACCTGTAAGAATTAGACCATCAAAGGTGCTAGTTCCTGCGCCAAGATGTGCGTTTGTTGAAATAGTACCAAGAACAGCATCGTTCCCGTTTGTGAATATGAGGTCGCCTTCTTTACTAACGAAATTGTTACGTTTAGCTTGTGTGGGTGCTACCTTTACATCGCCAGTCTCATAAAAAGCAGTAGTGGTTCCCGCAACACCACTTTCAGTTGACCACGGGCTGTTCGCGGCTTGGGCTGAAGACTGCGCGGCAGTCGCAGAGTTAGAGGCATTAGTCTCAGAAGTGAAAGCGGCATCTTTGTGAGATAACGCTGTGTCACGATACCCTTCCGCTTGGTTCTTGTAAGTTTCCGCTGTGTCACGATACCCTAGTGTAAGGTCACGGGCAGTCTCTGATTCCGTCTTAGCAGTTTCGGAGGCTGTTTGAGCGTCCAAAGCTTTTTCTTTGTGGTGAAGCGCAGAGTAACCTGTCGTGCTATCGGACAGAGTAAACTGACTGTCCTCTGCATTAACTGCTAGTTTCTGTGCATCAGCCGCTGAGTTAACCACAAGGTTGTGGTCACTAGTGCTAAAAGGATTGAACTGGAAGATACGCAGTTCATCATTGAGAACAGCCGCTGTGGTCAGCGTGAGGGTGTTTGTAGCGTAAGTCCTTGTGAAGTCATCAGTCTCCTCAATAAGGATACCGTTGAGATATACAAACATAGTAGAACCCGATACCAACGTCATTGTATTACTGTTAGCATCAGAGCCACTAAAGTCTGTCTGTCCAGCGGTGGCTGTGTATTCGTTTACCCGTACAGTTTGGTCATCATAACCAAAGCGCAAAATCCAAGCACTTCCATTGTATGTATATAAGTTGTCATTAGATGTGTCGTACCACAGGTCACCTTGGTTGGGTGACGAAGGCGCAGTAGCTGATACCTTATAGATATCCACAATAGCGTTTAGCTGTGTTAGGTTGTTTTCAACCGCATTAATGTCAGCCATGTTAGTATTAACATTATTAACGTCTGACATATTGGTATTAATGTTATTCACAGAGGCCATATTGCTATTGACGTTATTTATAGCTGTGATGTTTGTATTCAAGAAGCCTAAGTTAACTGCATGGTGATTTTCTGTGGGAGCCGCGACATTTTTAACATTTCTGTTTTGACCGTCAATTTGACCATCCACAGATACTGTAATGGCACCGCCAGCGGTATCTGATGCTTCCTGTGATATGAAGAAGATTTGACGAGCAGAGTCATCAAGGTCTTTTTCTGACAGGACTGAACCGTCCTGAAAATCTACAATCCGTGTGGTGGAGGGCGTGTTACGTTGTATTCTTATAACAGCCCCACTGGTTGGGTGTTGCCCAGACGCAAACTCTACGCGGTTCGTGTCAGGCAAATCCCAATCAGTTTGATACGTTCTAAGTGTACCGTCCACATACACAGAAAGATTTGTTACATCAATGTAGTCAAAGGTAAAAGACAAGTCCTGTGCCGCTGACCCATTTGATGTTATTTCTTTGTATGATAATGGCATTTCTCTTACCTATTTGTTTCTAGTAGTTGTCTACCCGCTCTATCGTTTGCTCTTCGCGCAGTGTATTCCCTCTTTAGTTCAGGGAACTGTGCAAGCAAATCGGCTCTCGCCTTTGAGCGATATGCTGACATGACTTGTGTGATTACTTTGATTTCAGCGGTGAGGTTGATACCATCATAGACACTCATGTCTGTCTTATCGTATCCAGTCTTACGCGTAACTGCCGCAATGGCATCAAGCATGGTTTTACCACTGAGTGTGGTTGACCCCATTTGCTTTGACCAGAACGCCAGTTGTTCACTACTTAACTTGATACCTTCAAGTGTTCTTGGCACACCCCTAAACGGGTAATTCAGGCGCATCAACTCAGTACCCACCTCAGTAACCTTTGTGTTAGCTGGGATTACAGGAAAGCCTGTAGAGAAGGGGTCTGGGTTTGTGATGGCCTCACCAGTGAGCCAGTTGTACTTTGGTGGTAGCTGTTCGTTAAGCGCGGGTATACGTCTGCGTATCTTGTCAACAAGACCTACGGCTTCACGAAGTTCTGGATAGTTACCTTCATCGTTAGTTAACCGCTGGACACCTTCTACAATTTGCAGGGGTGCGGCAGGGATAAACGAAGTAAAGGTGTTTTCTAGCCATGTACCAGCCAAGTTCATGTCTTGCTGAGAGCCTACTGTAATAGCATCAAGGGCGTTTGTAATACCCTGAAGGTACGCCTTATCCTGAACGGTCTGAGACAGCGCAAACGCCGCAGTGGATATGACATCAGTCGTATCCTCTATGTCTAAGTGTTTTCCCATATCAAAGTAGTTAGCTATAAGTCCGACAGGCATCATCACAGGGTCAAAGCGGTTATATGAGTGCCACTTATCGTTAACGAGTATGCTATATGGTTGGTTACCCGCCGCTCTCCACAGTTTGTTCTGTGCAGGGTCAACAGGGCCAGCCCCTGTAAGTTTACCTTCAAAACAAAGTGCCGTCATACCGCCAAGCAGGGAAGTACCCAGAGCCACACGGCCTAACATTTGTGACCGCTCTGCTTGTGTACCGTTTTTCAGCGTTTCTCTATATCTCTTAGAAAGGACATATGCTAACGGTGTTCTTTGTGCGCCACGAACAATAAGGTTTGTAGGGGTACGAACAAAGGGTAGAATAAGCTGAAATGTTGGATGCTGTTGCGTTGCCTGTTGTAGTGTCAGAGCAAAAGAGCCTTTATCTAGGTCTTCAGTAAACGTCACCTCACGGGCATATTGGGTACTGTCTTTATCAAGACCACGACCAGCATCATCGAAAGACTCGTCTACCTTCTTCAAGGCGTAGGCTTTCATGCCGTCCTTATCTAATTTACCAGCTTGCATAAGTACATCTGCTTCACGCATGGCGTTAGCAAATATTCGCGCTCTGTAGTTTATCTGTTTAAAGAACTCGTCTTCTGCTCCAAGTGCGCGGAGAGAACCACGAGAAATCTTACCGATAGTGTCCACATTTCGCCCAAGCAGACTTTCCTTACGCAAACCAACAAAACCAGAGGTTATCTTGTTCTCAACATCCATACCATCAAGCTTGGTGTTTGCAGGGTCAAGGAAGTTCCTCTCAGCTTGCAAAGACTTCTTAGCCATCCTGATGGAGTCTTTAAACGTAGAGAACAGACCTATCATGTGGTAACGAAAATCCGTACGAACAGCTTTTGCTTCTGCGCCAAAAGGATTTGTACGCCAATCAAGGAAAGAACCAACAAAACGCTCTGACGGTATAAGAACAGTCTCAGTAAAACCAGATATCGTGTTAGTAACGTGGGTCTTGATGTTAAACAGAATCATAGACCTGAAGAACTCACCACCCATTGCCGCACCTTTATGAAATTTGGTCATACCCATAGATGCCGCTTTTGTTATATTGCGAATGTCCCCACCAGAAGTAAGGACTGTGGTGCGAAACTTTCTGAGCGCGGCCTCGCCACCTAGTTCGGCGGATTGCGAGTTCATTGCATCAGCATCAACAATCTTGTTCTTGCGTGACTGTAGACCACGACCAATAGGCGTTTCTACTTGCTTAACAGCGGCAAGAAGTTTGTTGAAATGAGAAAGTTCGTCCAGACCCTTCTGCTTTATATCTAGGTTGGTATCAAAGCGTTTGTCTGAGAATATCTTATGCAATCTTGAACCAGACTCCATAAGAAGACTGTCGATAGCCCCAAGGACAACTGTAGCTTCCTCAATGGTCTTACCGTACACAAACGCAGAGTCCAGCCACTGGTCAGCCTTTAGGCCAGTAGTAGCAGACAACAACTCAGAAATTTCTTTTGCTGTTTGTGCTGTGTCCTTATGTCCCTTGATTTTATCAAGCGTTGGACGCATAGCGTTTATGGTGTCTTGGATAATAGAGGTAACATCATCGTTATAGTTAACAATGGGAACGTCACCGTCTTTGTTCCGATTGAACAGACGTACACCACCTTTGGACTCATCGAAAACTTCTTGGATGTCCTTTGGTGATTCCACACCTTGCGTAAGTGCTTTTACTTGCGCCGCATTAAAGCCCTTCTTAGGAAGTGCCGCTTTGGTAGTGCCAGAGTCAGCGTTTTTAACTACAACCTCTACAGGCTCTTCAGCGGTGAACTTCTTACCGTTAGGGTGCGTCTTGTCTAGGATTTTGTTTGCAAGAACACGCTTGGTATCTTTCTTGGATACCTTCGCACCAACAGCGGTAGCCTTGGCAACCAACTCAGGGTGTTTGAAGTTCTTAGTAAGATGGTCTTCTCGCGTCATCCCTTTGTTAGCCGCACCGTTATCAATGTCATCCGCTAGGTATGCAGTTGACTTTGGGCGGGGCATACCAGAGGTGTCTTCACCCTTCTTAGCTTTCTCAGCAATCTTCTTAGCTTCACGTTCTGCCGACTGTCGTGCCTTTGTGTTTGCGGCATTGGCGGCTTGGCGTTCCTTCTTGTTCTTTGCAGATGCTGTGGCAATCTCTGAGTTTGTTTCCTCAGTAACTTTAACTACCTCATCAGGGGTCTTCGCCTTACGAAGTTTCTTCGCACCTTTAGCAAACGCAAAGATAGCGGCTTCCATAGGGCCAGTCAGCATTAAGTCTTCTACTGCCATCTTGAACCGTAGTTGACCCTCAGTGTCACCGTCTTCAGCTTGTAAGAAGCGAGTAACTGGATTTGATAAGCTAGGGTACTCCTCAACGATGTCCGACAGGCGTTCATCATAAGGGTTGTGAGCAATCATTGAGGATGCCATTGAGTTACCAGCCGAAGCTAGAACCTTATCTAACTTACCACCGTCTTTAATTTTGCCCCGTGACAGTTTCTTAGCTGAACCTGAGACAAGCTTTTGTCCAATCTTGAACTTACCAGCCCCTACAAGTCCGACACCAAACTGAGTGATATCCTCTACAACCTGACCAGCCCCTGTCTTAGGTCTGGGTGGTTCCCACAAAAGCCTGTCTGTCTCGTAGCCTTCTTCGTAGGTTCTACCGTCAATACCAACAGCACCCTCAAACAGGCCGCCGCCTTCCATAACGTAATCAAGAACTGAACCACCAAACTGTATGGTTTCTTCAACAGCATCAGTAGCACCAGCAAACATACCTTTACCGATATCCACAGCGTAGTCACCGACACCATAGTCACCAGTAATGTTGTTCTCTATTTTGCTAAGAGCCTTTTCTATTCTGTCTAAATCATACTGTGCCATAGTTATTATCTTCCTCTTCTAGACCCGCGCCGAGATTCTGCGGAGCCTTCTTCTGGGACTTGACTGTTGTGCAACTCAATATCGTTAGCGATAGCTTCGATAGCTTCTTCAATGGATATGTCTGGGTGCGCTATATAAGGAGCAAGGAACTTCCCAAGGTTTGTGCTTTGCATAAATGCACCAACGCCATCTGGGTTCTGCCTAATCTCATTTGTTAGATTTTTGATTAGTGTGTGTAGTTCCTCTGGGTTTTTCTCCCAGCCACCTTCAGCGTTTCTCCAAGGCCACTCTTTGTTCTGCCACTTGGTGTAGGCATCATCACTTATTGAGGTAGTAGCAAACTCTTCCTCTACTCTGGCTTGTGCCAAGGCTTTATATTTCTTTATCAACCTTGTTTGAAAGTCCAAAAGTTCCTTTGCGGCTTTCTCTTGTGTATAGCCGTCTTTACCAACTCTCCGTAGCTTCTCCAACATAGCCTGTGCCATCTCGCTACTAGCCTGAGTCGCAAGGTCTGTATTGTCTTCATTGCTTAACAAGTTAGTAAGAGTGTCCTTTTGTTTAATGGCTTTCCTTAAACCAGACTTCAAATCATCAAGACCAAAGTCTTTAACAAAGCTGTTATAAACTCCGTTGTTCAGATTTTGTAACTGAAGGGCATCCTGACCAGTGAGTTTTCCACTTTTCACACCTTCCTCAATAAGGTCTTCGGCATCTGCGCCAGCCGTCATGGTTTCAAGAACTTCGTCCATATAGTCTTGGTCACTGACCTCATCCATCCTACCCCGTTTTTGAAAGAACGTATCAAGGTTCTGTGCGGCTGTAGGGTCAATAATAGCTAACTCATCGCGTAGCTTCTTGTTCTCTGGGCTGTCGTAGATGCCCTCTGCAAACTTACCTTCAATAAGTTGCCTTCTGATGTTCTGAGTGATTTTCCGTACATTAGCCGTATCAGCCTTAACAGCTTGGTCATGCTCACTGTTAATGGCTCTTTCTCTGTCGTTAACTAAGGCTTCTCTGAGTGTCTCTACTTTATACTTGTTGGCTACGCCGTAAGTAGAACCTTTCAGTGCAATGTTCTCTAGAACTTGCAGATAAGGCTCAAAGTCTTCGCCTTTGTTTGCCGCCGCTTGTGCCACACCTTGAATATATTGTGTGGTGTCCTCTAGAAGCTGTGTAATGTTTACACCGTCATCTTTGGACTTCTGTATTCTGTTGTTAATAACGTCTGCACCTATTACAGGGTCAAACGTGTCATTTTCAATCTGCTCCTGAAAACCTTCATGTATTGTCTCAAGTTCGGTTCTGTGAGACTCCATCCGAGCTTCTCTAGCCCGTGCGATTTGATGCTGAAAGTTTTGCTGTCGTACTTGAGACTCAAATGCCTCAGTTACGCCGCCAAATTCCTCATTGAACATATCAGCACGAAAGCCATCAAGCTGGTTGTCTTCAGAGTATTTTTTACGTTGACCCGCCGCCCATGTAGGGAAGTCAAAGTTAGCGGTATCTTTCTGCTTGTCCCACTCCATATAAAGGTTGTCACCAAACTCTTTGGCGTGATTACGAAGCAAGGAGCGAGAGAAACCCTCTGCCCAGAATGGTGAGTAGGTTTCAGGTATTTCGCCCTTTTTAATAGCGTTCTCAAATTCTAGGCGTTCTGCTGGTGATGCACTGGAGTAAAACTTTTCACCTTTTTCTTCTTCGGAGGATTTATACTCATCCTTTGCGTCACCGATATACTTTTGTAATTTTGGTTCTATTGCACTCAGCGCACTGAATAGCTGTTTTGATTGATTAACCGCTCGTGTATCCAAAGCTGGACGAATGTACGAATCCACGGGACGGGCAACTACCCGCTGTGTTTCCGCCATAGACCGCAGTCTGCTGGTATCAACTCTAACTCTTTTTTTTGCCATTAATTATCTCTTATCTATGGGGTTTATGGGCCTGATGAGCCTGTGTGAAGCTTTTGGGTACTCATATCCTTGCGGTATGACCCATAGCCTTCTAGGGCTGTACCACCAATCTGTAGACCAGTAGCTAGTAAGCTAGGTTGCTGACCTTGGGATACAGAGTTGATACGGTTCTCAGCTTGTGTGAGAAGACCTTCGCGCTCCACTTTACTTTGCTGACTAACAGCTTCTAAGTTTCTGTTAATTGTACCTTCGTTGTTTAAACGGGTTCTCTCAACATCATTGAGTAACTGAGCAATAGACCCACCAGCCACACCCGCTTCTCCAGCGGATACAACCATTCTTGCTTGGGCTTTTGCCGCCTCGATATTGCTCGACATAATTTTATCACTAGCCGCCGCACGTTCCTGTTCATCTCTTACAGCCAACTGACGGGATTGCTCTAACATGGAGCGTTGGGCTAATAGTTTATTCTGGTTGAATTGGTTTTGCTGTGCTTTTGCGGCAGACTTCTGGCTTTGATACTGCGCGTAAGCACCTAATGCACTAACAGCCGTTGATGCGATAGATAGCGCAGTTATTGTGCTAGAAGACATTGCCACGCCAGCCACTACGGGTGGACACATATGTCACTCCTTTATTCTTACAAATTCGTAGAAAGGTTTTGGGTTTACCCCATACTCAGGGTGTAATTTGATAAACGTAAACCCAAGAAGCCTTAACCATTTAATAGATTTCTCGTTATCAACGTCTATGAAGTTAACCAATACGGGGTACTGGTTGTTTATTTCTTTAACCCATAGCTTGCTCTGTGGAACAAACTGACGGGCATGAGAACGATTGTAGATTTCATTACTCATCAACAACCAAGGAACACCAACAGTCTCATCATGCTTGGTAACACCAAACATTCCTATAATGTCCTTATTGTCTCCTATGATGGTATTGCACTGTTCTGAGGCCAAAAAAGAAAACCGAAGTGCTGACAACGGGTTTAACCCATGTGATGCCCACACTTCGGCTTTATCTTCTTTTCGTAACTTCGGTGCTAATACTTTACAATCGCCATACTTAGATGGACGATAATGACCCATTTATTACATTCTCCTAGAACGTAGGACATAAAAACCTTCCCACTCTGCCGATTGGAAAACGCAGGGTAGAAAGCTTTCACTCTCTAGTTCAATAGTGATGTCTGTGGATTTAGCCAAAACTGGAAAAGAGAACGTCCCGCTGTCTATGGACACTGTTCCTATCACGTTGTTCTGACTTCCTAGATTTCTACCAGTAAAGACCTTCGTAGAGGTTGCTCGTTTATCTGGCGTTACGTTTGTCTTAAAGAAACCGCTGTCATTATAGACAAGGTTCCAGTTTTTAATCTGTAGTCTACCAATGGTAACAGGGGCATTATCCTGCTTAATAACCTGTTCAGAAAATCGGTATAAAAACTTGTAGCTAATACCCGCATATATAATCTCACCAGCGGTTATTCGTAGGTTCGCTTGCGCCAGAGTGAGGCTCTCACCCTTTTGGCTTACATAAATAAGATTACTATCTGTGTAGGGCATAGTTGTTACCCCACCAGTTTGCATCTTGACCCGCCTGTCTAGTAAAACAGGATGGTCTGCTTCCATGTCTGCAATGGCTGTGTCAGTAGATAAGTTTACTTTCTCAAGGCATATATCTGTACCTCTTTTAATAATTATAAATATCTCTGACTTATTGAAGTCTACGTTTAGAACCTCACCACCCATAGTCCATTCAGACCATGATGATTGTAGTTTTTCCGTATTGTTCCAATAGTAGCGGTACACATATATCTTCGTTTTATCTTCATCGGTGAGAAGTAAAAGTGAGTCCTCGTTAGATGAGGCGGATAACTTAGTTACTTCCCCTTTGATATATGAGGGAACGTGGGCCGTAATATCAGCCGCATCATTGGTGTCCGTATCTGTCTCAACAAAGTACTCTCTCATACCAGACACTGAGCCACGTTTAGTAGGGAAGTAAATATACTTACCAGCCCCCACAGGCTTTGCTCTCAGGCTTGCTTCAAACTGTGTTGTTACATCAATCGAAACCGTATCGGGTGCTAAGATGTCTGTAGATGTTAACTTAAACTGTGTTAGGTCTGAGAACAGAAGTAATTGCTCTGAGAAGGGAACCGCGTGTTTAAGGATTGAAACTTGGTTGTTAGACACAGCCACATCAATAGGCGCAGAATCAACAAAGGTAATCACAGTGTTATTGAAGAAATTAAAGTAGGAGCCACTCTCCGACATAATTACGTTTTCGTCAGACAGAAACCCTAGCCTATTTTTATGAAAGAACAGGTCATTAATCTTGTAATCAACAAATGAAGGGAAGGGGTTTGTATCATCATCTCCAGCTTCTCTGTCTTTCCATTCGGCTGGTTTAAACGTAAACTGACCATTAGCCTCGCGTATAAGCTGGTGAGGCATTGTGGTAACATCAAAGTTACGCTCTAAGTCTGGCTTTGTGACTTCTTTCCAAACAAGGCCACCACCTTGCCCAGATGGGTCAGTCAGTTGAACAAAGTAATCATCCTGACCTTTCTGATTATCACCTGTTACCTCAATAAGAAAACCTTCTTTACCAGTATTTGGTAGCTTCTTAAAATCATCAACTGTGTCCTTAAATGCAAAGATGAATGTATCACCTCTTGAATCTGATGCACTAATAGAGAATTCGTTACCATCATTTCTTTTGATGTTAATTATATTTCCTATGAGTTGGACAGTAAAACCAGCGGGTAGGTTGCCTTGAAGAGTGGCTTTTAAATCACCCGCAATCTTATTGGTTCTCACATCAGATTGATTTGAAGCGTTGGCACTATCTAAGGTAAGCTTAGTAGCACTGTAGGTACCACCATTATACTTAACATAAATTTTGAAGTCTGTTTTGTAGTCACCTTGTTTCACATAAAACATACCCTCTGGAACTCGTGAGGGTGATTTGTTGTTACTATCTTTGGTAACTACGGCTGTCTTGTTAACGATAAAAGTGTAATCAGCAATTGTTGTTGCGGAGATTTGTGTAGATGGGTCAGTTAACCCACTAAGATAATTCACAGCGGTGGCTGGGTCTGAGTTAACCTGTATCTCTATTCCGCTTTTATCATATATCTTTAGCGCACCCGCTGTAACAATAAGAGTATAAAACTCGTTATCACTTCTGCGGATTGTGTGAATAAACGCGGAGTCTACGCTTGTCGGAATGTTTTGAAGGGTTGCAACGTGTTCAGTGCAGGGACGCTTTTTTAGACCTTCAACAACGGTAGACAGGCCGTTTTCCTGAACTTGCGCTTGTGTTTTCAATCTTAGAGATGCTGGCTGTTGTGATATGCCATTAATAAGGTTTGGTATAGAAGCGGAAACTAGAGACATTTTATAATACTCTCCCACCTAGTCTGTCGATGATTGATGCCACCACATAATTATCAAAGATGTTATTATCATTAGCGTCACTGTCAGAATCTTTAAGTTCAACAAGGGCTACTAATTCATCTCTTTGCTGAAAAGCGTGGAGTTCAGGAGAACCAACAACACGGTCTTGGAATATTCTTGCAGACCGTATAGTGATGTATCTACGAGCGGCTTCGGGTAAATCCTCAAAGTCGAGATATACAACCACGTTCATTTTTATAGCTGTTACCGCTGGGTCAAAAAAGAACGTATTATTAACTCTGTCATAAATCCTTGCTCCACGAGCAACTACATCGAATGTTCCTGTTCTTGAAGTGGACATCTCAATACGCAAAATGTTTGTGGGGAGAGGGAACTGATTGGTAGAGTCAGGTGTAAACTCACGCTCAAAGTCGGTATTAAATGACCATCCTTGTGATTGGGTTTCCCGACTAACTTCATCAATAATCTTCTCGGCGGTTTCCGCATCCACCAACCCAGAGTTAACTGAGTTAACTGGTGCTTCACCGATAGCACCTAGAAGGGTGTTTACGGCTTCCAGTTTTGTGGTTGCTAAAAGGGGCATTATCCGTTCCTCGTTTTCTTCTTAATTTTCATGTTTTTATATGCGGCTAATATGCGTCTGCCTTTGGCTACCGCCGAGGCTTTATCACCGTGATGACCCCAAGCTTCTAGTGATAACTTGAGGCGAGTCTTGTTGCCCTTTTCATCACGCAGTGGGCCTTTAGCTGAACCCATGCGAGTAAGAAACGAGCCTTTACGCCTTTTCTTTTCTGGCGTATCTGCTGACTTCTTTACGGGTGCTTTTAGTGTGCCACCTGTCTGCGCCTTGTATGACGCACGACCTTTTGCATTTAGACCGCCCTTTTTATTCTGACCCGCCTTGCGAGTCCAAGCTGGCGATTTCATAATTAACCCTTTGCATACCTACGAACTTTTTTATCAGGCTTCGTATTCTTTGTGGGTTTCTTTTCAGCCTTCTTTGGGTTTGGCTTTCTTTTTTTAAGTGGGCCTGTACGCTCTGAGTTCATTGGGTGAGCAGGGTCAGCCTTGTGGTGGTGACCATTTTTCTTTTTGTATCGTCTAAAGGCTTCCGCCTTACTTATAGGAGTAGTCATTGCTTCTTTTTCCTTAAAGTGCCGTCACCCATTTTTGTAGGGGACATAACTGTTGCTACAACACCAAGGGGGCTAAGTGCTTTACCCGCCTTAAATACTTTCTTTAGGTACTTCCTGACCTTAGATGTTGAGTTTTTAGAGATAATCTTTTTCTGAGCCTTTATCTGTGACTTCTTATCTTTTCGCCCATTTTTATCCAAGTGACGGTCAGATATTCGCTCTAAGCGTTCTTTTTCCATCTTGGCAATTTTAGTTTTGGTCTGCTTGATGTCACGATGCAGAGCCTCACGCTCTTGAGCATCACGCTTTTCTAATTTCCGTCTTAGCTTACTTTTCTTACTTGTCTTACTTGAAATTTTATTAGCACCAGCAACCGCCGCCGCTGAAGCCGCCACAGACCCAAAATAGGCCGCCGCCGCTTGCTTCTTTTCTTTGTGGCTTGTACCACTCGTTTTATATCTTCGTTCAGCCATTACGCTCTCCGATATCTTCGTGTTTTCGTAGCAATAGACTCTGGTTGCTTGGAGAACTGTTTTCCCTTGGCGGTGTCTTCTCGCTTCTTTCTATTCGTTGCCGCCCTTTCGGATGGTGAGAGTGATGCAACCGCTTTCTTGGGAAGATAACGGGACTCACCTTTTTTACCTGCATATTGCCAATCCTGATTGCTCCACTTACGAAGTTTGTTGGTTGGTTTCTTTGCGCCAGAATAAGTGCCACCAGAATCCTTGTAGTATTTGACAGCTAACTGCATGGCACGGGCAGAGTGTTTACCACCCATCTTTGCCTTGGCTCTTGCTTTAGCCGCCGCCCATTTCTTTGGGTCACGTTTTGTCGCTGTACTCATAGCTTCCTCTTAACGAAAAAAAGGGGTAGCCGTTGTGACTACCCCTAGAGAAATTAACTTACACAGAAGACAGGGCGATAGCACAAGCAGGGCGAAGGACGTTATGCCCCATCGCGTACTTGGCAACCATCAATGTGCCTTGGCGGTTAATTTGATATTCGGATTCTACACCCAAGTCCATAAGCTTAACTGTAGCTACGGCATCCTGACACACAACCAGACCACGAACTTTCGCGGCGAGGTCAACGAGGTTAACACCATCAGTTGTTGTGTTAGTAATATCGTATGCAGTTGTACGACCTGAACCAGCGGTGTTAGCCAGTGGGCGATTGCCCTTTGACTGACCCTTAGATGCACCAGCAGTTTCCATGAGGTCTGCCACGTTTAGGTGGTTTGACATCATTACTGGCATACCCGCAATAGAAGGTACAACGCCAGATGCTACAGAACCATTGCCACCGAAGTCGCGGTTCATGTACACAAGCTTGTTACCATCAGTTACGTCAAGTAACGCATAGTACTGGTCAGGTGGAAGGATAACAACAGCACCGCTGTCGTAGCTTACGTTCTTCTTATCGAACTCTTTCTTCGCATCAAAGATAGCCTTTGCCAGCTTTGCTGGGTCAGTTACGTCACCGCCAGCCGCGCCGATAGTTACGTTATCTGTAAAGTCTTCTTCACCAAAGTCTTTGTAGTTCTGAACCAAAGCCGCCGCACGGGTAGCGTTAGTTGACAGAGCCGCTTTTAGTGCGGTGCGAAGGATGTTCTTATCAGCCTCAGTAGCTAGAGCAATACCAGCTTCCTTAGAGTAGGTTGAACGGACATCGTAGTGGTTGATTGCCTCATCAATGTTAGCAATGAATTGGCTGGAAATCAGTAAATCGTCAATTGTAACGATACGTTCTGACGCACGAATTTTGCCGCCAGTAATTTCGTTTCCGGGGGTGTGATACTCAGCAGTTGTGCGACCGAGCATCGGGAAAGATGCAGACTTACCCTTAGTGATTGTGCGAGAGCGAACCAGTGGCATCATAATGTTCTTAGCTTCAAACGAGGTGAGAACTTCACCAGCGTACAGCTTTAAGAACAAATCTCGCACATCACCAGAGAGGTTGGTCTGACCTAGACGCGATACGTCATAGGCTGGATTAGATGCGCCTTGCATAGCCATCTTTAATCTCCTCAAATTGGTTGATGTTTTTTGATGTTTCCATTGGACTTTTTCACGCTCTTTCACCACAGATTATCCCTCGCAAGGGGTCAGGGTTATTCGATTGTTACGAAGTGCCTTATGGCAGGGACAAGTCCCTTTTAAGAACACAGGTTATCTATGTGCTTAAAAGGAACGGGAGGCCGAAGCCCCCCGCCCTAGTTTCATAGGAGACAGCATTAAAATACCGAAGACCGAGATAGCTTACGAGCCACTTGGTCACGGTATGCAGGGTCTTTCTCGTATCTTGGGTCAGACATAGCTGAAGTAATTTCAGCCAGACTTTGGAAAGCCCCTACAGAGACATCTGAGGATTCACCGCCTACTAAATTAGGCTCTACCCCTGTCTCAGAACGATAACGAGCCGCTAACCCCTGAATAGCAAACATGGCAGTATCCACGTTGCCGCTGTCTATTTGACCATTGAAAGCCGCTACCTCAGACTCTGCTAAGTTAGCCGCCGCCCACTGTGTCATTTCGTTGTAATATTCCTCACCACCTACTGCATCAAAGGCCGTAGTGCGGGTCTGGTCTACCATAGCAAGCTGACCATCTATGAACTGGTCAACAATTTCTGACGGGATGCCAATCTCTTCAAGGGCATCGTAATGGTCATCACTGAGGCCGCCATCATTCCAAAAGGAATCTGACATATCCTCAAAGTCCAAACCGTTTTCTGCTAGGTAATCGGAAACCTCTCCTGTTTCCATGTCATCCACTTCAGAGTCTTCATATTCATCATCTGAGTGCAATCTGTTTTCTAGTTGTGAATAAGCCTCTGCCATTTGTTCGGCAGACTGAAACTTTTCAGGTAGCCAACTAGGACGCTCTTCCTGAACATTGTCTAACCCTTGGGCCTTTCCCAGCATCTCCTCAACGTATTGCGGGTCTTCTGGTTTAGCCTCTTGGTGTGTATTTAGTGTATCAACCATATTGCTGTCTCATCATATTATTGTGGTTGTGGTTGTTGCTGTTGCATTTGTTGTTGCAACTCACCCATGTCCATATCTTGCATGGACTCTACAAGCTGTGGAGCCGCACGTTCAGCCATCTTAGACATCGTTTGTTGTGACATCTGTTCGTACTGTTGTTGCTTCATAGCTTCTAGTTGGGCCGCTTTATCTTCTTTGGTTTTAACTAGACCGCCAGTGTCAATTCCAAGGGATGCACCTAATCGGTCTATATAGTCTTCAACATTTAGGTTCTCAGCAATAATCTGAGGGCCAAGAGGCTGAAGATATGTTAGGAACTGTGCAAGCTTGTTCAGGTCTTGACCTCTACCTAGAGCCTCTAGTCCAGTGACAATTTGAGGTTTGATAGAGTCTTTAGGCATCTTAGGCATCTTGCCTGTTGATTCCAGTTTAGCCAGTAATAGCTTTACCAGAGGTACTTGGAACTCTTGAGATAAGATGGAGTAGACACCGCCCAAGGCAGTTTCTAACTCTTGCGCCATGTAGCGTACTTCTTCCGCTGTGACTCTCTCTGCGTTCCGCTGTACCGCACTGTTGAGCAGAAAAGCGTATGACAAGCGTTCAGTAATTCTTTGGCCTGTCTCTTGGGCTACCCTGAAGTCATTATACTTTTGTACTTGCAGAGTAGTTACGTCAGCCGCATCGCCTTGGACGATTGCACCATTAGGCGCACGAGCCAACGTACTTTGTTTAGTGGTTCCATTTGGGCGCACTAAGAATAGTACCTTAGATGACGCTGATGCTCCTTCTACGATAGCCCTTGTGAGAGCCTCTAGAGAGCGAAGGTCACCAATGTATTCTTCTACATAGCCGCGCCCATAGTCCTCACCGTCAATTCGGGTGAAGCGTAATGGTATAAATGGATTTTTGTCTAAAGGATATGTACCCCCACTGTTTGGAATAGTCATACCTTTGACTTCTTGGTAAACTTCCCAATTCTTTTCCTTGCGGCAGATATAGGTGTACAAATCTAACGACTTATTATGAGTGTCGTTTTGTTCATAATCTTCAGCCGTAGCCAGAATTTCCTGTGCCTCTTTGGGCAACATCATCTGAGATACGGACTCTTTGGTAATTATCTCAAGGACATTACCCATTGTGTCTCGCTTGACTACATAACGGTCAAGCCTAAAGACTTTCATCCCACCTTTTTTAGGCATGTACACCAGAGCATTCCCAGCAACAATAAGTTGTTTGAGGGCTTCATGTACTGGTACACGAACCGCTGATGTCTCAATCTCATTTTGTGAGGCACGTTCAATTCTAGAGAGTGCTTCTTCAACTGCACCCCTTGCGTCTTTTCCAGCAAGAGTTTCGATATCAAAGTCATCAATGGTTAAACGAAAGAATGGACTATTCGGTGGCAACAACGTCATAAGTAATTTACTTGCTAAGTTGTTTACCCCCCTAGCACCAACTGACTGATAAGGATTCTTATACACTGTGGAAGAAGAATGCCCCTCTGGTGGTACTAGGGTAGGAATAGTGAGTTCTGATGCGTCCCTTGCTCTTTGCAGGAATGAATGCCTATGAGAATCCAAGGTGGAATACCGTCCCGCAACAGATTTAATTTGAAGGTTTTGCATCGGATATCCTCATTAACGGTATAAGTTCAAACCAGCTTTTGCGTCACTCTTAGGCTTTTTACCGCCTTGCTGGTTACTATTTAGATTAAGCCCAATCTTTAAGGTTCCTAAATTTGAACTAGGTGTCTTGTTATTAAGAGAAGATAAAACAGGGGCTTTGGTATCGACTTGATTGAGAGCCTTTTTACGTTTCTTCTTCTTTAGTTTTTTAACCTTTTCCTTCTGTGCTTTCTCCATTTCGGACAACGGCAGAGCGTTCTTACCCGCGCCTGTCTGCACTGAATTAAAGGAATTACCTTTGTTTGTATTCGACCCCACACTACCGCCTGACCTTGAGCCAAACAGTGCCTGTATCATCGACATGAAATTTTGGTTTTGGTTTTGTCCTCGCATAAATACTCCTAATCGCTTGAAGGAATATTGAGGCCAGATTTTCCTGTCCCACCAACATTAGCCACAGCAACATCTAATCCAACACGCAATCCGCGTTTTCCCATACGTTGTTTGCGCCGTTGAGTAGAGTTAACCGCCGCTCCACTGCTATCAATATCTTTACCGTCTGTTGCGCTTTGAACTGCCGCCGCTGGTGTAGATGCAGACGCGTTTTTACTTGCCTTTTTCCTATTGCTAGGTGGTCTTTTTGGTTTTCCGCCACACATTATTTATTACCCCCTTTTGAAGGAATAGATAAACCTGAACCAGCATTGCCAGTAAAAGTACCTAGACTATTTTGGCTAGGTTTTACTCTGAACTTCTTTTTGCCAGCGGCTTTTCTTTTATTTTTTTCTGACTCTGAATCTACAGCATTAAAATCGACAACACTTGGTTTAGCTGGTGCTTGTGCTGGCGGTGGTGCTGGAGGCGGCGGAGGTGCAGGTGCTTTACTTCCCAAACACATTAGTATTCGTCCTCTTCGTTTGAATTTAATTGTCGTAATTTTTCAATCACGCTTTGTTGTCCTTGTAGAAAACGTAACTGCTCAACCGTCATCGTACCGTCTTTTGGTAGTCTGTCGGGAAACTGACGCTGTATGTACTCAAGGACTTCATTAGTAACCAGTGGTGTATCTGATAATATTTTCATTGATATAAACCCGATAATGTCCATAAATAAAAAAAGGGCCACCCGAAGGTGACCCATAAGTTAACTCAGTTAACTCTCTTAGAGTTCGCAAGCACCAGAAGTACAAGCCAGTTCCTGTGAAGCAACCGTCATGTCATCAGCCTCGCGATAATCTGCGAAAGAAACTGTAGGCATTCTACTAGCCATTTCCTCATATTGCAAGGCAGTAATCTCTTCATACGGGGCTTGCACATAGGAATGTGACCCATCTTCTCTTGGTAGGAAGGATACCCCGCCGACCATTCCAAAGTTTTCGTATACATAAGCCCCGACATCAAACCACTCCTCTTCTGAAACGTAAACTGTTATGCTTGGATTATGTTCGCACCAGTGATTTCGGTAAGTCATCCATAAGTGTAACTGTTCAAGCGCAGACATATCATTTCTTGTAATAGCATCGTCTGGTGACTTAATAGGGAACGAGAAAACGTGGTTCAGTGGATTATATGTATCCACCTCACTAGGCATCTGTCTCTCCATCATCCATGTAGCCAAAGGGTCTTTAACATCTGCACGAACACGGCGGATGTAATGCTTGGCGTACCGAGGGTGGATACCAGAGGCTACAGAGGCTAACTGACTTACTGTACCGCTAGGCTTAACACAGGTTGTAGCAGTTGACTGAGGTATACCCAGCTTTTCAGCCCATATCTTGTTTGTCTCAACAACAGTACTCTTTAGGTCTTCCAGAATGTCTGGTAAATTTTCATTCTCTGAAGTGAGTAGCCAGTTGTCTAAGATGCCTGTGAAGGATACTCCTAACAACCGCTCTTCTTCCATATTCTTCTTCCACGATGGGCGAAGGTATCGGATGTCTGTTAGGGCTGACTGTAACGTACCCAACAGCGCGGCAATCCTTGCTTTCTCTTTGAGTTGTTCCACAGCATCTTCAGGCCGCACAATTATCTCTGAGAGATTACAGCATTGCATACTACGCAACAAAATCTCACCACAAGGGTTAGTGCCAAAGTCATGCTCTGGGTCACGCCGACCACTTTTCTTGGCTTGCTCTTGGGCCGCTTCCCGATTGAAGATACCTCGCTCACCTGACTTAGATTCATACAGGGAAGTCCACTCGCGTAGGAAAGCCCCCATGTCTGGCTTGCGGCTGTATGAAACACTGTTGTTTGCGTATGAGCGGTTTACATTCTCATCCCACCATTGACCTGACTTACAGCCTCGCATCCTATCATCTGCCAAGTCCGATAAGCTAATCATCGCGGAGCGGCGTACACCGCCAACTACGACTGCCGCCGCAACAGCACACATAATGTCATGTGCTTCAAGGCTTGTGAGTTTACGACCAGCGGCTTTCTTAAACACACCTACCGTGAATCTAAATAGGTTCTCTAGTGGGGCAGGGCCAGATGCCCTACCACCAAACACTTTGAGTCTAGCACCAGCGGGGCGGATGCCTGATAAGTCCCACTGAGGAATCTCTCCAGCATACAAACGGGATATGAGTTTTCTCATACCCTTTGCCCAGCCTGTCTTGCTATCTTCTACCTTGAAGACCTCATCTGTGTCCTGTAGGTCAGGAACATCTGGTAATTTTTCGACAAACTTTCTCTCAACAGAGTAGCCAACCCCTGTTCCACACATGAGGACATATAGTGCCTCATCAAATGCTTTAGGGTCATCAATAGCTAAATATGAACAGTTGTACCCTGCAATATTATCTCTATCCAAAGCAGGGCCAGCAGTCATAATAGCCCTCATAGAGGGTACGACACCGAGTTCTTTAATCATATTTGCGGCTTTACTTAGTTCCCCCGCCGCCACAGGAAACTTTTCAGAGAAGTATTTGATGTAACGGTCTACGCTCTCATCCCATGTTTCTCTTCGGCCTTCATCTTCTATAAATCTGGCGTATTTAGATATTGCTATATACTGTTGATATGAGTCCATTTATCGGTTATCCCCTTCGCCCTTTAGGGCATTACGTTGTTGTCTATCTGCTAATTTCTGTAGGTTTAATTCCGCTACATCTTGAAGGGTAAAACCAAGGTGCGTAGAGAGTTCAGCTATGAACCACAGAACGTCACCCAATTCCTTTTTGAGTCCTTCTTCATTCAACGCACCATCACCACGGTAATATTTAGCCACTTTGTCAGCGACCTCTCCTGTCTCAGCGCAGAGGCCAGTGACGCAGTAGGCCATCCCCATCTCTGGGGGATAGACCGCTGTTTGGTGTGCCTGTTCTTGGTATGTATTGAAGTCAACCATTCTTCACCTCTATGAGTTTGTTTAAGTACCACTGTGCTTTTTTGAGGTCTTCAACACCGTTTTTGTATCTGTATCTCCACAGGTACTTCGCAATGTTTCCTTGTAGGTAGTATTCGTACCCATCGCCTGTCTGCGCCTTGATTGCATCAATGCACTCCACACCTGTTTGGTTGTAGTGTTTCGGGTTGTTGACCACATCTTCCAGCTTCTCCGTTTCAATCTCACGCATTATTCGTCCGTAATCAGTCATCTGGTGGACTCCATACAGTGTCTTTGGTTTTAAAAGTTAGGATGTGAGCCAACCGTGCTGTCACGATGGCATCCTCTTCTGTCTGACCAGCCTTTTCGTAAGCTTTGACAACCTTCTGCCAGACAGTCAGCCCATCATCAGCATCAAGAACCTTCTCTGCTTTGACAGGGCCAACGCCGATACAGCCTTTGTAGTTGTCGGCGGTATCACCAGTGAGTACTTGCATCCAGAAACTGCGTTCCCCTTCTTCCTCTGTGATGGTAATAACCTTACCGTCAATGAGGTGGGAGCCAGCTATCTGTCTCAAGTCTTTATCTGGTGACCATACGATGTAGTCCTTTGGTGACTTAGTTGCGAAAATACCAATAAGGTCATCCGCCTCTAGGCCATCCGTACTCATGGTCTTCATATTACTGACCATCATTTTGCGTACTTGCGGTAGGCAGACAGGCTTCCGCTTACCAATGCGGTTAGCCTTGTACTCAGGGTCAACATCTTTTCTGAAGACAGGGCCATCAGTTAAGAGAATGAGCGCATTTGAGCATCCAGCCTGAGATAACAAAGTGGTAATCATATTCTCTGCGTATTGATAAACCTCATCCGCAAAGGAATGCAGAGTCCACAAACCATCACCCCAATCTATAGTGTGTTCATTTGCGGTAGCGGCTTGGTAAGCCACAATATCACCGTCAACCAATAGTGTTGTCATTCTGTACCTCGTACCTAAGTGGATAAGTTACGATACATTTTTAGTGTATCAGTGGAAAACAGCTTAGACAGGTTGAGAAGGTACATGCGGGAAGCGTAGTTATCACCACCGTTCACCACCTTATGAAAGTCTAGGTTGTTCACAATTTTCTTGAGGTTCTCAACAGAGAAGAGAAGTCGGCAATAAACATCATCACCAATGGCTAGGTTCTGAACCCAATAGTCTGACTCAGTAGCGTTGATGCCACTAGGCTTACCATAGGACTGAAACTCAATCGCTATGTTGCCTGTCTTTGACCACATATCTCGTTCTGTCTTTACCTCTACTTTTTTGTTTTTAAGGATGTTTAGAAACTCATCCTCGTGCAGTTGCCCATAAGCCAAGTCGAGGTCAAACTTCTTACGGTTTGCCTTAGTGGGTTTCAGCCCAATTTCTTCCGAGTTTGTATTCGCCTGTGAGGGGGACTCTGAGTTTGTAGTACTCTCCCGCTCGTCTGATTGCTTCGACACATAGCTGTCCAATAGTCTCTCCTAGTTCTTGTTTTACAAGAATCTGTACTTCGTCATGGACAAAGGCCACCTGACGGTAGTCCTCGTTTCTGACGTAGCCTTTTTCTTCTAGTAAATTGTTGAACTCAACAACCCAGCGTTTGCAGATAATCGCTCCGCTTCCTTGTAGTAGACTGTTAAGTGATGCGTGTTCATGGCGTACAGGTATCTGTCTCTTATCTAGAGCGATAAGGTATCCACGTTTAGCCGCTTTGGTTACGGCTGTTCTCAGCTTGTTAATAGCTGGGAAGTTCTTCAGAAACTCTCGCTTGAGAGCCTCACCTTCTTTACGGCCTTTTCCAACAATCTTGCCGATTTTGTCTGAACCCGCTCCATAAAGCCAGCCATAGATAAAGGTTTTAGCCATGTTACGCGAAGGAAGCCCAGCGGCTTGTTGATTGGCTGTATGGATATCTCCATTGATAACGATGTCAGCGTATTCGCCATCATCGAACTTAGCCACAAAATGACCAAGCATACGGAGTTCAAGACCAGCAACATCACAACCCATAACATGCCAACCGTCAGGAGCGTAAAATAGGCTACGACATTCTTCACCGTAAGGAGCAGTGACCGAAGGAATTTGAGCGCAATTGGGATTTTGATGTGTACAGCGGCTTGTAACCGCTCCCATATGGTTAACACGACCATGTATTACTCCATCTTTACTTAGTTTCATCCAAGCTTGTTCACCCTCTGCAAGCTGTGATATCCGCTTCTGCACCATAAGGTACTCAGATAACAAAACAGCTTCAGGGTAATCCAAGCCACTTAGGACTTTATCGTCCACTTTTGGTAGGCCCGTTTCGGTAAATACCTTTGGTTCCCAACCGTGATTTTCTTGGAGCATTCTTGCAATATGCTCACGACTGTTTGGGTTGAAGGGTATTTCTTTCTTTTTGATAAACGGCACACCTTTGACATACCCACGGGTCACATTGTTTACCTTTGGTATAAACTCAGTCTCCTCAATCCAAGGGGGCTGTTGCTCTGTCAGTCGGTTTTCAATCTCTAGTCTACGCTCGTTAAGAACGATGAATAGTTCCTGTGCCTTTTGTTCATCAAACGGGAAACCATCCCGTTCCTGTGTGAGTAGTATTTGGTGTATGTCATGCTCAAGCTGAAGGGCATCCTCACTGTAGTTCAATGCCTCAATTCTCTTGAATAGCTTGACGTTTACTTTGACATCCTGACGGCAGTACTGAAGCATCTCATCGCTAAACTCTGCCCAATCAGTAGTCTCACCAAACTGACCCTTATATTCACCAATACGATGACCCCAAGCTTTCAGGCTATGTGAGCCAATCATCTTTGGCGGTATCTTACCGCTACGGAATAGTTTGAAATCCTTGTCTCTACGGTCAGGCCAGATAGTTCTGGTCATAACCAAGGTATCTCTGACAGATATCTGTGTAGTTTTATCTCCTAGAGTTAACTCAGTTAACTGGAAGCCAAGCACCTTTTCGATAACAGGGATATCAAAGCCCATGATGTTATGTCCTATGATGACATCAGCATTATGAAATACTTGCCAAGCCTCATAGCACTCATCGCCAACCCAGACATACTCTGTGTCGTTGTCTACATCACGAGCGACTATGCAGTGGACTTTACTTACGGTGTCCAACAGACCGTCTGTCTCTATATCAAACAGTAATCTCATATTCGTCCTCTCACTGGAGTAACAGTTACCAAAGTGGTTATGTTAGGTTACACAAAATATCCTTGGATGCTTCGATAAGGTTATTAGCAACAGCTTCATTCTCATCGTGACTGGCATTTTCGATTACTTCTTTCACTAAGTCATCTAACGAAAGAAGAACTTCAGTACCTTCCTCATCCTCATCACCTGAATATATCGTGACTTGAATGCCCTCTTTTAAGAGCATTACATCAACGTCCACTTGTACATTGATATGGCTTTTCTGCGGGTCTTCCATTAGAACTCCTCATTTTTAGTGCTGTCCTTGAATATAACCTCATCGTCAATATCGGTTACGGCTAACTCGTTCATACGACCAGTATATTTATCGTATTCTAACATCGAGGCCACACCAGTCTCGCCTGTCCATCGGTTCTTTAGGACTCTAACGACAGTAACATTACCTGTCTCTTTGTCCTGTTGGTCACGCTCACAACCCAGAACAACGTCTGAGAGTTGGGCAATACCAGCCGAGCCTCTGAGTTGGGCAAGGGTAGTTCTAGCACCTTCCTCATGTCCTTTACCTTCAGGACGTTTAAGGTGAGAAACTAATATCAACCCAATCTTTACCTCTTCAACCAAGGTTCTTAGCTTGGTCATCGTATTATCAATCATGCGGCGTTCATCACCGCTGTCCATGCCTGATACCACGATTGAGATGTGGTCAAGTACAACCCAGCCACAGCCACAGCCATTAGCTAAGTAACGAATCTTATCCATGAGATTGTCGCTGTCGGTAGAACCCCAATGGTCATACAGGTAAACACGACCAGTACCCAGAGTCGCATCAAATGCTTCCTTCAACTCCACATCGTTTACCTCTGTGTTGCCGAGGTGCAATGGTTTGTTAATAGCAAGAGACATTAAACCTAGTGAGGTGCGTTTTACTGACTCCTCTAGGGCTATGTAGCCCACGCTTTCGCCTTGCTGTAACAAGAAGTGAGCAAACTCTCTACAGAGTTGACTTTTCCCTATGCCGCTACCAGCGGTAACAGTTACAATCTCCCCCTTACGGATTCCCAAAGTTTTGGAATTTATTCCGGCGTAGGGGTATTCAAATGACTGAGTATCATCTTCTTTAGTAACAACATCCCAGAGTTCACTACCGTTTACAATGCCATCAGGCCGATATGACTTAGCCTCAAACATGGCAGTGGAGAGTTCCTTTGTCTGACCGTCAACCAACATCTCGTTAGCGTCCTTCAGAGGCAGTGTGGCTATCTTAGCCTTACCAGCAGGGAGAACAGCCGCACATTCTTTTGCCGCAGTCCTACCAGCCTCATCGTTGTCAAACATTAGTATTACGTTTTCAAATTTGCAGAGCCACTCAAGTTCTTTTTGTATAGCTTTCTTTGCACCCTTTGAACCCGTGCTAACGGATACTACAGGCCATGTCTTGCCAATAACTTGTGATACAGAAAGTGCATCGACCTCGCCTTCAGTCACTACCACTCTCTTGCCGCCATCCCCCCATAACCACTGACCATAGAGGCCAGCAGACTTGGTATCCCCAATAAATAGGAAGTCTTTGTTAGGAAAACGTATCTTCTGGGCAACGGTGTTACCACTGTTGTCCTTATAGTTTGCTATTTGTACGGGTTTACCTTTGAATTTACCAACTTGGTATCCCCATCGCTTGGTTGTCTCCAGAGTAATCTTTCGCTTACCAAGCGTCTTCGCTTCACCATCTTGAATTAAATCATGGTTCACTTTTGGCTTACTCCCTATTTCATCAGATGTTCCTTCGTAATAACCACAAACAAAGCACCAACCATGTCCATCATCATACAGTGCAAAACCGTCAGACGATGGACAGGCTGGACAAGGTGTGTGGGTTACGAAATTGCTTTCGTTGCTGTCCACCATTCCCTCACATCAAAGCACGGACAAGCTTTGGCAACATCTGGAAGGTCACAATGACCCAGAACTTCCGCATCGGGATACGGTAGCTTCATCTGGTTCACCAGTTCTTCCAATGATTTCCATTGCTCATCGGTGTAGTTATTTTCAGGTTCGCCGTTGTCATCAATGCCGCCAACCATGCAGATGCCAATGCTCTTGGAGTTATAACCCCTAGCATGTGCGCCAGCTTCGTCTAATTCACGACCTTCTTCAACGACACCATCGCGTCTAATGACCCAATGGTATCCAATTTTTCGCCAACCTTTTTGTCTGTGCCATCGGTCAATCTCTTTAGCATCCGTATTCATGGAAGCCTTGGTTGCGGAACAATGTATGACAATAAAGTCAGTTTCTGTGCGTTTGCTCATTTTAGCCACTCCTTTGGTACAACGCCCTCTGCATACAGAAAGCCGTGCTTGTCACACCATGCGGCGCAACTCAGCTTGCTTCCTTGAACACGACCACTAGCGTTCTGAAAGACAAAGCGAACCTCAAGGTGAGGACTCTGTTCTTTCAGAAGCTTATGTTTTCGTTGGTCAGCAGATTTGAAGTAACCTTTGGCTTCTACAAACACCCCAGATGGTAACCTGAAATCTGGAAGGTAGTTTCGTTCTACTATGTACGGTAAGCGGTGTGCCTCGTATTCGTAGTCTACCTTTTTCTTATCTAAATCTTGGGCAACTGTTTGCTCAAACTTAGACCTAAAAGTCTTCGTCTTGGTTTTCGTTGTTGGACTCTTCTTGGAAGAACTCATTGTTATCATCGCTATTATTATTGTTGTTATCGTGCGAATACCCGTCTTCTTCTCCGAAGCCAAAGCCATCAGCGTTAGACCCACTACGTTCTACAAGTTCGATAATCTGTAGTCCCTTGAAGCGAAGTGTTACGCCAGCCCCCAGAGTAGGGGTCACCCACTTGTATGGGTCATACGACACCTTGACTGTGGAACCATTACCAACCTCAACGGGTGAAGTAATAGGCTTGCCTTTGGCATCAAACACAGCCACTCGCATATTCATGGTGGTCTTGTCTTTCTTAGTGATTACAGCGTTCTGCTTAAAGGCAAACTCAAGTTCACCAGTAGGTGTGCCGTTGTCATCAAGAACCTCAGTGTAGACGGTATTGTTCTTCTTAATCTTCTTCTGAGGACTATTCTCTGTTGCTTCCGCAAGAGATTGGTCAAGCAAGTCATCAACTCGTTTTGCTAAGTCGATAGCTTCCTGACCACCAATACGAAACTTGGTGTGATACTTACCATCAGCATCAAACTTGGTATCGGGGGTAAAGGCATAAGTCCAAAAGGCTTTACCTTTGGCAGTGGTTGGAAAACCCATACTTGTCTCCTAGTAGGTTAACTTAGTTAACTCCGCGCAATGCGGAGACATCAACGCCAGCTTCAAGAAGCTTGGCAATCAAGTCCGTTGGGATAGCGATATCCCGAAGAACCAGAATCTTGTAAAACGCAATGAGCGTTTCGGTGTTTGAAATAGTCATGCTATAGTGTCCATAAATGTACCTGTTACCAAAGTGGAATAGATTAAGCAAAGAAGTACTTACTATCGGTTACCTTAGATAAATCCAAGTCACCTTTTTCTGGAGGTACAGGTACTGTATCCAGAACTTCTAATGCGAAATTTGCGAAGTCTTTTAGAACATCATTGCCCAAGTACATATCCACGAAGGCACTCCTCGTCAATCTGTACAGACTAGGCACGTTGGAAGCATGAACACCATAAGAGTCATGCACCATTGCGAAGTCAGTAATACCCACATCAGCACACCTGTTAATAGTCAAAGTCATAGCGGCTGAATCAAGAGAATGAATAAAGTTAGGCGATGCACCATTGACTGCACGGCGGCGGTCAGACTTACCAAAGTTCTGTTCACGAACCTGTGGCTTTATCAGACTGTTGTCGATATGCGTAGTAATCCGGCGTGACCGTGTTTCAGGATACATCTGGTGAACTAGGAAGTTTGTAGGTGTTTCCCAAATCACTGGAAGGTTCTCAGCAGATACTTTGCTTGAGATATCCTGTAACCAATCCATCACAGTACGGGCAGAGGTAATCACTCTTGAGATACACTCCCAGACAATATCTGCTAGGTAGTGTGATGGCTCAAAAAGGTCATGCCCCCAAGGGCTGGTATGACCACCCTCAATCATGTCCACAATATAGTTCTCAATGTATTGTCGGGTGGAATAAATACGCCCACCGTATGGCACTACCATAACAGGCCGCTTGGTTGTCTTGCGAGAGACACCAAAATCCAGCCATTGCTGTGCCATTGTATCGTGAGCCTTACGGCTCTCTAGTACCTCAATAACAGCATCAGCGACATCTTGGTAGATATCACGAGGTGTCTCATGTGGAACTAGGTTAGTACTCTCACCGCCGCGCATGTCACGTTGGATTGCACTCAGATGCTGTAGTCCATTGTTAGACCCATCCAAACTAACTGGAAGGTGCGTAAGGTTACCAACCTCTGTCGAAGCCCACTCAAAGCAGAACGCGAGGAACATCCACGGGTCATCCGCTTTAGTCCACCACTTGTTCTCATATGGGTCAGTAGCGACATCAATGATGTTGTTCTGGTTCTCATCCACCCATGCCTTGCGGTCATCAAAGGATATCTTATCCTCGCCAAAGCAGTTAGCACCATGAACCGCCAACCAGTACTCACCTTCCTCAGTCAATTCTACGCCGTCAGCAAACGTCAGTAACGCTTTGGAATAGTCTGGCCCTTGTGGGGTTAGAAAACTACTCACAACATACTTACGTCCACGAAAGTCATTCTGCCAGACATAATAGAACTCATCGAACTCAGAAAACTTCTGAGCCATAGCGACTGTGCGTACTAGCTGTAGTCGCTTACTGTTCAAACGTGCGTTGGCCTGATGAACGCGAGATGCCGCATGTTTCCACTCGCGGAAGCGTAGTTGCTGGTTCTCAGTCATGTTTTCCTTCTTCACATCTGGAAACGGTGATGGTGGTAAAGCAAGCCTGTCTCTCTGTGGCAACCCTGCCC
>Ga0206682_10000892_pt1 | contig 30756 bp, 51 predicted proteins | sample M240m12015metaG_FD_155444 | JGI IMG/M metagenome (GOLD analysis project Ga0206682, IMG submission 155444) | Ammonia-oxidizing marine archaeal communities from Monterey Bay, California, United States - M2 40m 12015 | ecosystem: Environmental > Aquatic > Marine > Intertidal zone | place: USA...
CCATGATGGGTGCTCTTGTCGAATCTTTGATGCAGACTTGCGAGTGCTGTGGTATAACAGCCCTACCTTTGTCTGTTAGTGGACGGTACGCTAACGGTAAGCATGTGGTGTACCACGAATGTTCTCAGTGTGGCTACGCTCGCAAGCACGGTGGCTTTGGCCCTTTAGGACAGAAGGAGTCGGCAAAGAAAGCAAAGAAGCGGTTGAAGGCCAAACGCTACGGGCCGCTGTCCCGCATGCTTATTTCTCAAGCCATGCGTGATGCATGACCAAGCCCACGGTCCAGCCTATTATGGCGAGTATTACGAGTAGCAACAAGACCTTGTCTGAACGGGGCATGGCGTGTCGTATGAACCGGAAGGTTTAATTTTTGCACCGCGCTGTCCCTGCACATGGGTCTTTGGCTGTTTTTTATCTTGAGTTTTATCTGCGGATTTTTGTTCACTTGGTATGCCACAGATGACTTAGGCTCTGATGTTGTGTTCTTCACAGACAGCGCAGAATTGCAGGAAATGTGCATGGATGGTTTGCGGAAGGGTCAGCAATGAACATCAGTGTCTATGAAGTCGGTCCGAGGGACGGTTTGCAGGCTCTGGGCACTGTGGTCAGTACAGAAACCAAAAGGCTTCTGATAAAGGAACTGTACGCCTCTGGCATCACCGACATCGAAGAAGTTTCATTTGCTCACCCAAAGGTTCTGCCACAAATGGCTGACGCAGAGGCAGTGTACAACAAAGGGGCTGGGCTTGTCATGAACAAACGAGGCTTCCTTCGTGCACAGCAATCAGGTGTCGACAAAATCAATATCGTGTTCAGTCCCTGTGAAACCTTCAACATTCAGAACATGGGCAAGACTCGCTCAGAGATTGTTCTGATGTACAAGACATTCATGGACAAGGTACCAAAGGATAAGGTACGAGTGTACCTTTCTATGGCATTCGGCTCGCCGCATAGTGGTCAAGTTTCTTCATCAATGATGCGGCTGTGCTTACGGGACGCTAAGATGTTTGGAACAACCGTTGTATTTTCTGACACAGTAGGCTGTGGCGCTCGTCAAGAAGTGGCTCTGTGGGCAGAGATGGCTCAGGACGAAGGCTTGACCCCTGCTCTTCACCTGCACCATAAGGGTGACGAATCAAGGGCCCTCGGTCTTGTTAGAAGCGGCCTGATGAGTGGCATTAAACAGTTCGACTCAAGCATCGGAGGTCTTGGTGGCTGTCCGTTTGCTGAGGGTAGTGGGGCTAACCTATCGACCGAAACCTTGGTGCGGCATCTCAATGTGTGGGGATTCAACTGCGGCATCAAGGAAGCCGACCTACGCCCTGCCCTCGATGTCGTGAAGGACATTCTCAAAGCCCAAGAGGGTAATTTGATTACCCATTGATGGCTACGCCTGTACATGGTCAGGCCACTTGATGTCGCTTGGTCAATCCTCAAAATAGATTTGCACATGGGGAGCGATAGTGCTGGGCACCATGATGCCAAACCTGACACTGACCACGGAACCGAGTACGCAAAATACGCCAGTGGTATGTATGAACGACCTGTAATGCATGCCAGAGGAAGAGTCGCTGATTTCCCAGAATTGAATCATAATGTGGGGGATGAAGAAGTCACAGGGCGACTTATAGAAGCATTTTCAGGTGAGCCAGTGGCCAACTACCTTGACGACATACCCCTCGAAGTAATTGAGCATGCAATGGGAAGGCTACCGTTCAATTCGGATTTACCTCACATGGAAGGACCGGCAGACACTCCTAATTTCCCTCGGCCCCTAAATGATAAATTCGGAAGGTACCATCGAGGAGGCTCAGTACCACGATTGCACGAAGATGGCTCTTATGTTGGTGCGGAATTGAGCGGTTTAGGTGAAATTTTTGAAGAAGACTTTGACAAGGGCGCTGAGCGAATAGCCAATACCGGTGCTCATGAACATGTACATAGGCTCATCAATGATGAAATTGAACAATGGGTCCGTGAACAAACCAACATCGAAGCATTGAAGCGAGAACAGAAAGAGAACATTGAACGATTGACTCAACAATATCCCCCTCAAAGGAAGTCCAGTGAAACAAGGAGGCGATGGAATGGACCAAAGACCGCAACCGAAGTGTTGCGTAGAGCAAATATAGATTTCGAGCCTTACGGCGATGAAAGATACCCTGAAACCTTCACAGATTTGGAAGTCGAGCAAGCAGAAGGTGCTTTCAGCCCCTTGCGGTCAATAGGTCACGAATTCGGCGCTTACAGCCTGACACCTGACAGCCGTAGTCCAACTGGTTTCACGACTGCCGCAGACAGATTTAATGCCATGGGCGACCGCATATACCAAGGGGCTGAGTATTACCACCCAGACCCTACACTCAGAGGCGACCTCTCAGAATTACATGTAGGTGGACCATCGGAAGACCAAGTGCGCTACGAGCAAATGCTCCAAGAGCAACAAGCGGCAGGGGATGTCAGTCCTCAGACTTCCGTCCAATGATGTCATCGATGCGTAGGATGCTAATGCTGACCTCGCTTGCTGACTGAATAGCCTGCTTCACAAGTTCGTACGGCTCCCATACATTTGCCCCTCCCATTGAGATTGTACCGCCGTTGTAAATATCAGGGCCGTAATCGAAGTTGCCTTGTAGGTGTTCGTTCCTCAACTCAAGGATGGTGTCCAGCGGGTCGTGACCTGCGTTCTGCGCAATGGTAGCAGGGATGCTCTCCAAGGCGTTGGCGAAGGCTTCGATAGCCATCTGTGCCCGACCGCCGATTTCAGCGGCACGGGAGCGCAGGTTGAGGGCGGCGTTCATGTAAGACGAGCCTCCTCCTCTGACGATACGCTCGCTGTTGAAAGCAAGGCAGACCACGCCCAATGCGTCGTCGAATCCTCGCTCTGTTTCGTCGAGTGTCTGGCGGGTGGCTCCTCGTAGGACCAAGGTAGTGACGCTGTTTTCTCCACCGTCGACATCCTCGATGCTGATGTATTGCATATCACCCATGGTGAATTGAAGCACCTTGCCTGCTGGGTCAGCACCATTCAAGTCTTCGACTGAGTGGGCCACTGTCGTGCCGAGCAGGATAGCCATGGCCTCCATGTCGCTCGGAGGGACTCGCTGAGCAACACTGATGTTGTTCTTGGAAAGCAGGGCCGCAACCAGTTCGTTGACTGAATCACGGCAGAAGACAACCCCACCTTTCGGTAGTAGGCTGGCAATTTTTTCCACCTTCTCTTGCCAGATGTCCTTGTTAGCGTATTCCTGATAGGACTTGTAGTCACCAACATTTGATACATTGACTTGTACGCTGTCCTCTTTCTTGGAAAGCCCAGAGTTGATGAGGACCACCTGCGGTGTAGGTTGGTTCTTCATGCTCGACATCATAAAGGTCTGATTCAAGATTTTGCCAGAGAAGCAGTACGAATCTTCCAGTGAGCCGCCCGGCTGACACACGACGCTAATGCGCTTGATGTCACCCTTGGCACGGTTGACTGCTTCGACACATAGGGCGCTGACTTGTGCCTCGTTGCTCTCCAGTGCTTTGCCTGTGATAGCGGTCTTTGCCACTTGTGACAGATATGGCTCAATGTCCTCGACGGTGATACCGTTGATGTGTTCCACTGCCCACTTGGCGGCTTGACGATACCCTTTGCAGACTACATTAGGATGCAATCCTTTGTTGAACAGTTCCTGTGTGTTAGCCAGCAGTTCGCCAGCCAGAATTGTTGTAGTCGTTGTGCCATCGTAGCACATAGTTTCTTGCGTGTTTGCGGCTTCAACAATCATCTTCGCACCGGGGTGGGTGATGTCAAGTTGTTGGAGGATGGTAGCGCCATCGTTTGTCACGATAACATTGCCACCTCCGTCAACCATCATTTTGTCCATCCCCGCTGGTCCAAGCGTTGACCGAACTGTGTCGGCAATCGCTTTAGCGGCTCTGATGTTTAGGCTCTGTGCTGTCTGTTTTTTTTCGGTCATGTGTATTCCTCTCTTACCATTGTATGTCGAATTCCTTGACAACGCCCGTCTTTCTGCAACGGGCCTTGACAAATCCTTCTTTGTTCCCATGCTCCCACAATTCGTATGCGAGTTGAGCGTCCTTGAGGCAGTAGTCTGCCACCTTGCCATAGTTGCCTTTGCGCCACTCCAATGGAGCGTCGTGGCTTTTCATTGTCTTCCCTTTACCAAGGGTGTGCAGACATGCGTCTGCCAACGGAATGGTCGACCCTGTGGCCGACCGTAATTTTGCAGAAGTATCGATGATACAATCTCCTGCCTTGCCGAGAATATCGCCCGCTGACCAGCAGTCAAGGCTATCTCTGAGAATAGGTAAATCGAAGCCCACGATGTTGTGACCAATCACCTTGCCACCCTTGGCTATGTGTGCTTCTATGTCCTTGCCAAGTATTTCTGAGTGTAGGGGTTTTACCTTGACGCCTTTGTCAAGGAATTCCTTTGCTTGTGACTTGTTGCAGTACACGGTACCATCAGTACCGTCCCATGTAGCAACCACGGTAGGCTCAAAAAGATGGGTGTTGCCCCAGCCGCCTATCTCGTGTGAGAAGTTCTTTGTTTCGATGTCAATAGATAAGATTCCCGTCATACCAGCGGCCTCCCGACAATTGCAAAGACTTCGTTCACGACTTTTGAACATGGCGGACAAATATACTTGGGCCGACCCTTGTAGTCGGTACCGCACTGTGAGAAATTCTCACCGTGACCGGGGTCACCGCATACCATGCACTCACTCATTCGGGATTCCTCCCTTGAGGTGCTCCTTGCGTAGGCGTACATATTTCTTGACTTTGTGACTGGTTTCTTCAAACAACTTGGCACCGAAATCATTGTACCGCTTGTTGATTGAATTGTTGCTACTGAGGTTCTGGTTCTTACCGTATGAAGTGTACAGTTCTGTCTTCCTGACCCAGCCCTCTCCACGGGCATCGTCGAAGTCAACACGCTGACAGGCGAAGTAGCCCTTCTTCCATCCGATTTCCATGTTCTTGGCTTCTTTGACACCCATTCCGACCTTCACTTCTGCTTCCAGCCAGTGGATGAGGTTGTGATACAGGTCGTACAGGATTTCCTTAGCCATGTCAATGTGGTCGCCACGGACAACCCATGTACCCTCAATCATAGCGAAGTGGTGAGCGATGATGTTGGTGTAATTTTGAAGTCCCATGATAAACGACGCACAGACGCCTTGCTTGTGGGGGTCCATTTGCTCGACCAAATGGTAGTACTCGTCAATCGCACTGATGAGTGCAGGTACATACGAATCGTCGATTGTGAACATTTCATCTATGACTTCCATAGCCCATGCTTCCTGAGTGTCATCATCAGCCTCTTCCCATTGCAAGGGCGTGATGCCTACCAAGTCACAGACTCTTCTGCGAAGGCTTAGTTGAAGTTCGTCAAAGAACTTGATAATCTCGTTGTAAGACACGGAGTGCTTTGTTCTTCTGTGAACACTTGCCGCCAGTTCGTGAGCGACTTCACGCTTCATCTCGATGGTCCAGTCACGCCAATAGAGCAGTACTCTTTGAAAGATACCCTTGTCCAGTACATGCTCTCTGATTCCCTTCGGAGGGAATGTTGTAATCCAGAGTGACACTTCGGATTTGATGTTGATTGTGCCATCACGCAAGTGCTTAGTCAATACATTTCGACCAGTGCCTGCGGCATTGAGAGCCGTCTGTAAGAACAGAACAGTCCCCTCGGAGTGCTGGTTGGGTTTGAGGAGGATGCTCCCTTCGTCAAAGTTCATGCACTTTCGTCCTGCCAAAACGCCGGGTCTTTGAACAGGGGGCTCATCAGAGTTCTCCTGTACGAATGAACCCACAAGAGCCGCATCTGTACCGGTGCTGTAATCCACAGCCTCTATACCGATGTCACGACAGACACGCTGTACGATTTCAAATGCTACCGATTTACCTGTCCGTGTGTCCTGAATCCAGAAGACGCTAACTCTGCTATCGATGTTGCTCCCGCCGATTGGGACTCGCACGAAGGGCAGAGAAACCTGCCCGAGTATGTAAAAGAATGACAACATGCCGGGTATTTCGTTGTTTTTACTTACCTCTCTAAAGTGACTGAGGTAGCCCTTTAGAATCGGGTATCGTTGCACGGCTTCGTACTTGTCTGCGTTGTGGTCCATCATTTCATTCTCTCCGTTTCTGATATGTTTTTTCGACACGCACTGCTTCTTCCGATGTAAGTACATCGATGAGCCTTTGACGCAATACAGGTCCCATACCTTTGACCCGTTTCAGTGATTCGATATAAACCATCTCCTCAATACTGCCACATTTGTCGATTAACTTACTTACTAAATCGGGCCCAAAGCCCGGAATTGCAAGCAACATGTCCTGCCGCACATCGTTGGTGGACACCCTTGTGACCGCCCTTGCGCCGTGTCGACTGGCTGGCTTATGCAACTTTTGATGTAATTTGACAAGGAACATTGCGGCTTCCACATGGTCCTTGGCTTTGTAAATATGACAATCGAAGTCGGCCATGATGCGGGCAAAGGTTCCCATCAGTTCGTTGGTGACCCGTGAATAAGAGGCTTTCTTGCCTCGTGCTTGTGCCATCTTAATGTACTTGGCAATGTCACCATGTACGACCAAAAACACACGCTCACAGTTAGCATCGAGGTTATCGAGTTGCCGCCACAAATGACCGCTGTGACTGGACTGAAAGAAATCACTTAGGCTTTTACACTCAACATGCCCGTCACCTGCTTTGTAATCACCCATCCCTTGTAGGAATTGAGATTTGACTAAGATGCCCTCCTTACGGGCCATGCGCTCCACTGCTTCGTACAGGGGGCCTCGTTCATTACTATCGACGATTAGGGGTGGCGTACTCATTTTTTATCCTCCAGATGTTTGTGCGAAACACAGTAATTCTTGTCTTCAAGGGCCCATTGTTTGCACCTTTTTTTACTTGCATTGGTACCTTTGCATCTGAACTCATGTGGAGCACCTGCTTCCCGACAAGTGTAGCACATGGGTTTTTTTCTCCTTTTCCCTTGTGTACTCGGGTTGATTTTCCTTCCACAAAATCTGCACCAATTAACTGCCATTTTCAACGCTTCCTGTTTTGTCCCAATACCTACACTTACCAAGACACAATCCTTTGCCCCACAACATCTTGCATGTCTGAGGGTAGTCCTTAGTCACAATCGTATCAACTTGATAGCGTGTGACACCTTCATCTTGGTCAGCCCATTGAAGCCGCATAATGTAGTCGACGATTTCTTCGCCGTGTGAGCGGAGGTCGGCATTTGAGAAATGCTCGATGGAGAGGAAGTTGCGCTTACGCTTGGCCAGATACTTGACCAACTGGACACGGGCATCATGACTGGGGTTGCCTCCAACTTGACAGGCCGCTTGATTCAGACAAGGGAGTATGATAACATCGTTCATCTTGACCGTTGGTAGGTCGAGTGCCTCGGATTGAGGATTGAAGATTTCAACCTTGTCCGTGACCTTGCGGATTTCAAGGGTGACGCCGCTTGTACCATACTCAATGTAGCCACTCTTGTGGGCTTTTGCTTGCTGTACGATGTGTAAGTACCCCTTCTCCAAGTCTTCTGTTGAAAGAGGGATGCTCCAGAAACCCCGCTTGGCGTTGAACGAGTTGGGGATTCTGATTAAGCCACTCGTATCAAATGGCACGGCAGGGTCACAACAATACAGGTCAAATTCCTTGACCCAGTCATTGACTTGACGCATACCTGATTCTTTGATTGCGGACAGTTGTGAACCCGTTGAAGGCGTGAGTGTTTCTGCTAAGGCTATCCATACATGGTAGCCTCCGCCGCTGAACCACACACCGTGCCTGATGTTCTGGTCAAGCAAATGACGGTGAAGTCTGATGGCTTGCTCTAACGGCTCTTCCGGCTCGACCAAACCACGATTCCTATCTCGAAAATCGATGGCATCGAAGTCCAGTACAAAGTGACGGATGATGGGGGTGTACAGATTTACTCTACGATGATGCGGGGCCTGTGTGGCCCGGTACCCATAGACAGTAGTATAGGCATTTGACACGCCATTCTTACCACGCCAGTACCTCTCAAAGTCACTTTTGCTGTTCACAAGTTTTCTGAACCCTCTTCCTTTCTCGGTGCTGAGTTCAAGGACTTCACGAGGGTAATCAAGTTTCAGCCTCATTTGCCCAGTCCTCCAAAAAAGCATCAATGTTTGTGAGTATATGCCGAAGAGCCGTACCCTCGGGGGTAAGTAGCGAGTAGTCCAAAGTTATCTCAACCTCTTCACCAAATGTCTTGATGTTCACTACTCCGCTGTCAAGGTGACTCCAACCCACTACCAGCACACGGTTGTACTTCGATTCAGCCCAGAAGCAAATTGCCTCTGTCACATAGGGTAGCAACATCATTCTTGAGCCTCCTCTCGTTTTCTTTGTTTCTCAAGGCGAGTCGGCGGCATCTTCCAATACTTGTCACCGTCGTCCTGCCAAGCAGGACACTCTGCTATGAATTCACACCAAGCGCATTTGCCGGGGCTTGGGTCGGGTTTGAAATTATTTGTGAAGTAGGCTTCCAAAAGATTGTTGAGTTGTTTCCGTAGTGAGGTCAGGTAGCGACGGTTCACCTTCTCGTAGGTCACATCGTTGAGTGTGCCATGTTCGCCGGGTCGCTCACCTGCTGGGTAAAACCAGCCCCAATGGGTCACATCTTTCAGTGGGTGGTCTGCCTTCTGCAAGAGGTCCATGTAAAAGGCCATCTCAGTACGCATACCTCGTATCTTGAAGTTGGTAGGTTTCCACTTACCAGTCTTCAATTCCATCAAGGCGACTTTCCCTTCCTCTGTTTCATAGCCTCTGTCAATGCTACCCGCAAAGTGAATAGGTACTGTGATGTTTTCACCATTGAACTCAAAGACCACATCTTGGTACGCATGTACCTCCAATTCGTTGATGATTGGCAGGAACCTGTCAGGGTCCGCTTCAAGGCGTACGAGTTCCCACTCTATGCGTTGGCGCAGAATTGGTTCTTCGCCCAGCGTGTATGGTTCGTCTGGCTGTGGTAGGCAGGCCATGAGTGCTTCCATTGCACCTTCACGGTCTTTCTTCTTAATCTGCGCATATGCCTTTTTGTACACAGGTTTGACATGCAAATAGAAGTGTTCCATTGCATCGTGAACATTCGTACCACGAGTCATGGCATCTGTCTGTGGGGACTTCCGTCCATCTTTGCGCTTGTACTCGTACTGCTTAGGGCAGAAAGAGAAATCAGAGGTAAGGCTTGACTTCGTCACACGAAGCATCTTCTCGTGCCCTTGATACCACTGGTAAGTGGACTTGGCGTAAGCGGACCAATCACGACTCAAAGTAATCCCTCATCGAACTCTGTGGCGGTTCTTTGTCTTCTCGCATGGTCACCAAAAGAATAGCACAGTAGCCCATGAGGTCTTTTATGACATCTTCATCGGAGCCAATGTCCTTGTCACCTTGTATCAGGCGGCTTATCTTATCATCCATGCGTATGCGAATCAAATCACCGGGCTCAGCAGAGCCCTTGTAAAAGACTCGGGATGGCTTGAAGATACTGTCACCATACGCTTGGTTTTTCTTTACGACCATACGCTTAACCTCATCGAATACATCGATGATTTTCTGCGAGGTCTGTTTGTTTTTCATGAAGCCAACTGGGTCGTACATACCCAACCCTGTGCATGGATAGTATCTCGTGCCTTTACGCTCACCCTTCTTGCTTATCAAACCATTTTCACAAAGGTGCTGTAATCGCAAACCTATGTACTGCTTGTTTCTATCTTGCAGTGATTTGTTCTGTTTAATCAAACCGCCACGACTTAGTCCGGGGTTTTTCTCAACGGCTTTCACAATTTCATCATCAATGTTTCGCATATTATACACCTAATTTATTCTGATATTTAACCCTACCAGTAGGTTTTTGGGCGAGGCATACCGCTCGCATAGTCTGTTGACCAATTCATGGCCTTGAACATGGGTTTGATTTTACCAACAACCAACTTTTGAACCATGGTGTCATGGTCAAGAGTAAAGCCATCGAGGTCATCTGTTTCGTGGTAGGCTACGATGTCACCGATGTGCCTGCCGTTTGGGTCAGATTTTACATAGACCCATTTGACGCTGTCACCTTTCTTGAAGATGGGGTGAGTGAATTGGTCAGAGAGGTGCAGGTTGTAATATCGTGCACCCTTTACACCGGGGACACCTACGCTCTCAGCGTACTCCCACAGGTCCTTTTGAATACGAGTGACGCCAGAAACCTCCGGTATGTCAATGTCACCTGATTTGATTCGGAGGGATATTTCCCTTACATGAGTGACCACTTCGTTCTCGTCAGCACCCTTGCAAAGCATGTTCAGCACATCCTTTTCAAGGGTCCTCGACACAGGGGACAGCGTACTGATTTTACCCCAGCGTGCTGATTTGGCCTTACCTTCGTCCTCTGGAGGCCATGAGCAAATACCATAGTACAGGTTCTTCCCACCAGTGACCCAGTAGGGCATGAACGCTTCAAATTCCACAACAAAGTGACTGGCTTGGTGTTCTCTTTGAACCGTCTGTGTCAGATGCTCAGCAAGTGCTGGCACCTCGTCGAATGGGATTTGTACGAAGGCCGAGTCGGTGTGACCGTACAGTGCATTGTAGCCCTGCTTCTCAGATTCCTCCATGAGAAATTTGACTGCTTCACGGCCACAGGCTGTGATGGCAGAGGCGATGTCAGGGGCCGCCCATCCCCAGTAAGTACTTGCGCACATACCGTATAGTGACGCCATGCACCTCTTTACTGCGAGTTGCATGGTGTTCCAACCAGACCTTTCGATAGGGTCAGTGGTCGTCTTCATGTTGCCTTTGTATTCGTCACGGAGTTTGACCAACTCGGTGACAATCCTTGGCAACAGGGCAGGCTTACCTTGTCGCCAACAGGTACCGTCAGGTAGTTCCCGTACATCGTCTTCAAAGCGTAGTTCTCTGTCAACACGGGACTCCCAACTGAGATTGTGAGATTGAATAATTGAGGGATAAAGTTGCTTGAAATCCACCACGGCGACATTTTGGTATCGACCGGGGGTAGGGGCAGGAATGTGGCCGCCGGGGTAGTCTTCTGGCTCGATGTCAATGTTGGTAGGTGCTTTGGTGTCTGTACGACGACCAATAAGCCCCCTTGCAAATCTGGTAACATTGTGAGTTGAATCGAAAGCCACGCCACATACTCGTTGGAGAGCAAAGAAGAAGGCGAGGATGTGGTTGTCCTCATCCATACGCTTGAGCAGTGCTACATCTCGCATACAATAGTCAACGAACTCATCGAATCGTTCGTACCAACCAGTGAATACGGACATCTCCAACTTACCACCGTAGTCCAACAGGTCTGGCCCTGTGATAAAGTCCAATTTACGACTGGCCAACTGAGGCTTACCACTGTCCTTCCACACCCGCTCAAAGCCTGTACCACTTTCAAGTGAGGCGGCTGTATCAAAACACAGACGACCAGCGATTGGTTGCATTGTAGGCTTCTTGTAGCCATTTTCATCAGGTTTCATCACCCTCCCGATAGGGCTGAGGCGACGATAAGCATCTTTCCCAAGCACCTTTCGGTCGCTTAAACGAGCGATGATATGAGGCAGGTCTGCCCACATAAGAGCGTGCGCAACAATGACATCGGGGTTGCACTCTTCAAGATAATCAAGGAACTTGGTGTAAATGGCCTTCTCTGAATTGCACAGTACCCTGCGGTATGTGACATCAGACGCCTGACCCCTACTGTTTTCCCAGTCCATAGAGCGGGTTGTTTCAACCGACTCCCAATCTCTGAGTTGTTCGGCTGATTCTTCCGACCAGCAGAAGACCACATGCTCTCCACTTTGACTGTCGGCTATACCTATCACTGTGGTGAACTTGTCCTTCGGGTCCCACTCAAGGTCGATGTGCCATACTCTCGGCTTCCAATCGGGCATCTGTGCCCAACTGTCTATGAGGTAGCGGTCAGACAATTTCATGTCTGCTTCCCAAGTATCGACTTGTTTTCTCATGCCCCAAATATCCTTGTGGCGGTACGGTAAGACCTTTACGAGTTCTTCCTTATTCCGCCCAACGGCTTTTTGATTCCAATCAATACGAGCGCCGGGGTACGCTGATACCATGCTAACTAACTTGTTTCTGTCAGACGCATTGGCCCAGAAGTACGGCTCGAAATCAGTCACATGTTTCTCTATGAGAGAGCCATCCTTGTCACGCCAGCGGCAGTAAAGGACATCACGAGATTCGTAATGAGGAATGTAAGCATCAACAATCATCAGCCTCACCTTGCTCTCTTGCACATGTCTTACAGTGTAGTACACCTTCCATCTTCGGACGGTGCTTAAGTGGCCGCTTGCATTTTACACGAGGCTCCGCTTCCCAGCAGGCTTCACACCAGTCACCGTCGACCAGTTCCTGTTGCACGAACGCTTCACCGCACCCTACACAGAAAGACATTACTCTTCCTCCAATTCGTTTTGAAGAGTGTACACTACATCTGCTCCACAACCGGAACAGACAAGCGTAGCAATCATACCTTCGACGCCCATGTAGCCGTAGTCTTCTAAGTCGTAATCACATTGCCAAATCAACTTGCCACCACAAAGCCAGCACACATCTCTTCTCATGCTTCCACCTCTTGGTCGAACACAAGTAGGAGATATGAGCCGTCTTGGTCACGGATAACCAGTGGGGCTGATTCACCCATGTGGAACTGTACGACTGTATCAGGAACAGTGGTGAGGAGTTCGGGGAGCCAGTGTGCGAAGTTAGATTCGTAGGATTCCTTAGTCCCACTCACTGCTTCAACTTCTGCTGTTGCAAACATCTTGCCCTTGTTCGTGTTCTTGGCCATGAGGGCCAACTCGTTGTCACGAGGACGATACACTACTTTGCAACTCAAGCCACTACCAACAATCTTGTCGGCCTTGCTGAGCCCATACAGGTCAACCCCACTGATGTTGCCTGATGCTTCAAGAGAAGCAGGGCCAAAGGAAGTCCACATTGAACTCTCTGCCTTAGCGATGACCTTCTCAATCAGAGGTACCTGTTCTTCGGATGCAACGAATGACGATGTCGGTAATTCCAAAGAGGACTTACCAGCACGGACCTGCAAGGCCCTGCCCCGTCCAGACTGGCTGACTGTGACATCAGAAGCAGACACCGTTCCAAGGTATGTCATCAGCCGAGTCAGGTCAGTGATGAATATCTTCCCAGCATCACTTTCCTGTACTTCGACAGACCGCTTCAAGTAATGGGTGAGAGCACCCACTGCAACCGTGACAGCGTCGTCACCCACTCTTATCGCAAGATTGTCGGTCCCCTTGGTGAATGAACCCAAGAATGACGACAACACCTTACGGCTGATTGTGAAGGAAGCCATTCAATCACCTCAGAGGGTCTTGTCCCGCAACTCTGCGAGGCCCATCCATGTTGCTGGTAGACCCTTCTTGGTCACGAAGAACACACGCTCTTGCCCTTGAAGGTCAGGATTGGTCTTGCACTTGACAAAGTCTGCCATGTATCGTGTTTCGCCAGTTTCTTTACCATCTTCGTTGCGAATCTTTTGGTCCTTGCACCAGATGATTTGAGTCAGGTCGTTGTTAGCGTTCTTCTCCCACACGAACTTCCAGCCATCGTGACTGTACTCTTTGTCATCAGACTTGATGTGGGTTTCCCAGAACACATCAACGCCTGCAAAGTTCAATTGGCGGCAGAGCGCCGTCAACTGCTTGAAACGAGTGGTGCGGATGTTCCAGTTCCAACCAATGTCTTGGTTCAACTTGGAGGCGGCCGCTTCAATGGCATCCTTCGCATCCATCTCAAGGTCGTAAATCTTCATGTTGTTGATACAGACTTGGTCGTATTGGTCGACAGCAGTGACCAGCAGTGTGGTCAGTCGAGGCCCTTCGTAATCAGGGACCTGTTGCTTCCGTGCTTGCTCAAGTGCGAACTTGCACAGATTCATTGTGCGCTGGTGAGTCTTAGGGTAGTTGAAAGCAACACGGTCATGTGCCTGTGTTTCCCACGGGTTCCAGATGCGAATCTTGTCATCGCTGTCAGGGTAGTGAGCGTGCTTGCAATCAAGTGCACCGCCGTCAAAGTCAATGCACCACATCATGTCGGTCGGACCAGAGTTGTGCATGAACGAGTCCATGGAGATACCTGTCTTACCACGGCCACTGTGACCTACGATACCACAGAATGTGGTCGAAGGCTTGACTCTGTTGACAGAGGTCTGTGCGGCCAGTTCCTTGGCGAGGTCAGGGAAGTTGGTGGTAGGTTCGGCTGGCTCAGACGGAGGAGAAGGGACCTGTGCTTCCACTGGAGCAGATGCTTCTTCCGTAGGAGGCATCGGTGGCGCAGGGTGCTTCTCAAAGTTGAGTGCCTCTGCGACCAAAGCGCCAACTTTGTCTTCGTCGACTCCTTTGTTTGTGAGGTCAACATGCTTCTTCAATGCGTCAAATGCTCCCATATTCATTCCTCCAATTGTGATGTGTCAGTGTTCCCGCCACGAGCACCGGGTCGGGCTGTACGAGGTGGGACATAGATACCCAGTGCTGTGATGCTTGGGACCATGTCTTCACGGTACATTCGTGTCTTGACCTTGCCACAGATGATTACCTGTGTGCGCTCAGCGTATGGTACCCATTCCTCACCGTTGTTGAACTCAAACGGATGAGTGCTGTCGAAGGTTCGACCGGGGACCCAGACGGTCACCTCTGCAAGGTTGGACTCACGACCATAGGTCGATTGCAACTCAAGGCTGGTGACGCTGATGCGGAAGTTCCTACCGGTATCATCGTACTGATTGTCAGTCGGCTCGACAGACATGCGGCTGATGTAGCCCTTTGTCAGGACGACCGGTGGGATGAAGTTGTTGTTGTAGGGAACCTTCCGGTCCTCGTACTCTTCCAACAGGTTAGCCAAGTTGACACATGAGCCATGTTCAGGATTCGTCCAGAACCGGCCAGCATCAGTGTACTGAGCAGGGATAGCATCATCAGTGTTGTACTTGACCGTCTTAGCAAAGCCACGGTTTGTGTACAAGATGTCCGAGTCAGCATTGGAAGACGGGACGACTTCAACTCTGCACAACTGTCCGAGTTCGTAGGTGTGTGTCATGTCATCGCCGTTCAGAGCAATTCGCCACATCTTTGGCGCACTGATGAAGGACTCTTGGGTGTTGCCAAGGAAGTACATGTAGCGTACCTTGCTTTCACTCGCCATCGGTTTCCCGTAGGACTGTGACTCTTTGTTGGTGTTGAGCATAGTAATTGCCGTGCCGTCCACAAGGAAGGCATACCATGGTAGTTCACCATCAACACGGTCTTTGGTCGGCTTACCGTTGATGTTCCATACACCGTCATTGGCGGCAACGATACCAATGGTACCGTTGTCAATCGCTTTGTTTCTGTCTTGTCGGAAGGCGAGGATTGCCGCTTCACGCTGATTCTGTCGTTGGTCACGAATCGCTTCGTTTAGACCACAGATGTGACCGAGGAACACTGTCGTTTCTCGACCGCCACCGCCGCTTGCTCCGAGGTTCCGTGTTTCAATGACGAACATCTCTGCCCATTCGTTGAGCAAGTATTCATCTTCGGTGGCCATGTCGACCACACCGAACTCATCTTTCAACCAAGCCGCAAATGCGGCTTTAGCCTCGTCTTCTGTCTTTCCTGTTCTTACCGCATAAGCGGCAATCTTTTCCATCATTTCACTGTTCATGTTTTTCACCTGTGTTGTTTCTGTTTTTTGCATCGGATGCATCTTTGCCGATTGAGTGGTCATATATAGTACCTTTCTTTTCAGCAATGAATCTCACTTATGCAACCTCCTATTCTGTTGGAGAGTGGCGACGAAGTATTCAAAGAAGGCCATATCGTCATCCGGCCATTGTGTTGCCATCATCATAAAATCCCCATAGGTCTTCATGAAAGCAAACCAATCATCCCCTTCTTCGATGAGGCCCTTGGCCTTGTATCGAAGGGTCTTCAACAAATAGAATCGGCTGTCACCTTTCTCTAACTGTTGATTAAGGAATGCGTTAAGCGTAGTAAAGTCACCTGCCGCTAAGTGGAGAGCGGCTCTTGACATGTCTTGGCCAGAGGACCGGACTCTTTTCTCCAGTGCCTCCGGTGTCTTTGATAATGATTGTAGCGTATCAACCGTCTGCCTCAGACTGCCTTCGCAGAGGGGAGCAAGGTTGCGGTAGTACTGCTTCCATTCTTCGGGAAGTCCTTCGGCCTCATGAATTTTGAGGCAGGCTTCCTCTATCTCGTTAGGACCGTGCGACTTGAATTCGTATGTTGTGCACCTGTCCTTGATTGCTTTGTGGAAAGCAGAGATGTCGTTCCCTGCAAGAATCCAAATGATAGTGTCGTGACTGTCTTCCATGATTTGACGCAGTGCTTTCTGTGCGTCCTTGGTCAATGAGTCAGCCTCGTCTAAAAAGATGACACGCTTTGCTACCATCAGACCCTTGAGCCTTGAGATGTGCTTGAGGTGGTCACGGACATACCCAATTCCACGGTCATCGCTGGCATTGGTGGTGATAAAGTTCTCTTGACCGAACCACTCACCAAGCCAATCCCGTGCCAGAGCACGGGCCGCTGTGGTTTTGCCGACACCGGGGCCTCCGATGAACAAGAGGCAGGGTGGTGCCGTTTCTAACGACCAGTGTTGTGCTTGTTGCTTGAACACCTCACAACCTACCAAGTCTGCCACAGTCCGAGGACGGTACTTCTCTCTCCACGCAGTCATTTCTTAGACCCCCAGAAATCGAAGAGCATCCCCACAGGGGTTCCTCTAATCTTGGCAACTTCGTTCTGGAGTTCTTCCACTGCACCGACAAGTCGTTCGGCTCTTTCAATTCGCACCATCAGTTCGTCGAGGTACGCTTCCATGCTCTCAATCTTTTTCTCTAAGTCTTCAATCTCACTCATTCTTCTTCACCTTCCTTTTGTGCTTCGTAACCGTGCTTCATTACCCATGTACACACCAGTCGTAGCATTGCTTCCGTGGCATCGCTTCGTTGTAGCGTCGTGCCATTTGTGGTATAGATTGCTTCTTCCACCGCCACCCTTCCACCAAGAAGGTCCATCTTTTTGGCGTCGTCCCATTCTAAACGGTTTTTATCAACAAGACGAAGGGTGCGGCAGTTCACATCTTTACGACCATCCCAATCACTGTACCCGTTCACATATTCCCAACGAGTATCGGGTTTCGTTTCAAAGATGAAAGTAATACCAAGGCCATCTGTATCGGGGGTATGAACAGTAATTCTTCGTAGCCATATTGTAGCCTTATTAGCCCACTTCCGTGCGGACCACGATGTTTTTCCATTCTTTTCCCAATTGTGAAGTATGACCTCGTAGCCATCTGTGTTCGGGTGACTCATGTTGATGTGTTTCAAAGCATGAGCAATCGCTTTGTCATCGCTCTTCAACACGGGTCTTCTTATCAACTTCATTCTTCTTCACCTCGTGGTTCTGTTCCCATCGGTTCACTCAATGTCACTCGTGAAGGGAACTTGAACACAGGTACGGGTGAGTCGATGGTCTGATACACATGCCACCCTGTGTTTGTTTTCTTCACCATGTCACCCACTTTGATGTGGGGTATTCGCTCAACCTCTGTGACTTGTCGCCAAGGGGTATCTGGTATGTTCACGCTTCGTATCTTCATGTTGAGCCCAAGAGCCAACACTGCATTGTTCCAATTTTCTTTCATTTGTTTCACCTATGTCATTTCTATGATGTCAGTCAGTTGACTGAGGTCGCTAAAGCCGAGGTTGTCGTCAGCATAAAGCAGTTCTCCCGTGATTGTCATGGTCGACAGGCGAACCTCGTTCACCTTGCCAGCCACCACAACCGCTTGCTCTTCCACCGGGAGCCAGTGGGCTCCGACAAGTACACCTTGTCGAGCGAGTCTTGTTCTCACATGCTGGGCTATCTCAGTTGGAAGCCTCGCCTCCATTACTTGGTATGGGTCAAGCCCATCCAGTACACCAAGGCGCACATGTGTTTCGTATTCTGCGTCCTTCTTGATAGAGAGGACCAGTAAGTGAATATGATATGTACCGTCCATAACTGCCCAGCCACCTTGCTCTCCTATTTGAAAGGGGCTGTTGAACGAGAGTCGAAGTCGTTCATTTTCTGACAGTGTATGCACGAGGTTGGTAATCGACGACCCTTCTTCAAGAAGTTCGCCTACTCGTAGTTGACCTTGTACGCCCAGACCTTTCAGTAGGTTGAGTCGTTCCATCATCGGTCGCTGATGAATAGACCAGTCCTGTCCTAACGACAGAATATCCGTAATACACTTGACCACAGTGCCCTGCGCCTCCACCTCAAGGACACAGGCTTGCTGAATAGGTAGGTCAAGGCTGTTCATCTTGGCCACTGCACGCTTGTCCCGGTTGTACAGTATGCCATTGAAGGTGCCAGTGGGGAACTCAGTGATGTGGAGGTATCGTCTGGGGTGGCGTATCACCTCAGCATAGACGCCAGCAGGTGCTGTTGTCTGCGTCCATGCCTTGTACACCGGGCCTCGGAACGGTTGTCCCGGTTGAATTTCGTCAGGGACCTCGACCTCAGCCTCAGAGTATTTGAGTAGGCGTACAAGGAACTCAGCAGGGGACATCGTGTCCAGTGCTTTCTTGACAGCAGGTAGGCTCATGGCCTGCCCTTCACCAATGTGGGTGCAACGCTGAATGAATCGCTCTATTGGATAGGGCGGGTTCTCACCCAGTGCTCTGCTCCAGAAGAGTTCGGCCTCAGCCTCGGTCATTAACTTGGATGTCGCCAGTACACCTACCTCGCTCAGTTGGTGCATGTGGTGAAGGGCCTGCTTCACAGTCAGCCCGCTACTCTTGTTGCCCCTGCTCTCTGAGGCAAGGGCCAGTACGATTGGCTTGCCTACAAGTGACTCGTCCCAGACGAGGGGTGAGATACCGAGTTCACTGCACACATTGTCCCTGACCCAGCCATCCGTGACGAAACGCCGTGGGTGCTTTGAGTGCCTTGGATAAAAGATGTCGATGATTTCCTCGTAGTCGTCAGTCGTCATCTCCAAGATTTGGGACACCGCCTTGATGGCAGTACGGAAGTCAGTCGAACTATCCCCGGCTCCTCTTCCATAGTGCAACCTACGGAGTGTGCGTGCCACCTTCGTGGCGAGTGACAGAAGCATATCAATCCCTTTCTAACGAGTCGATGATGTGCTGTATTGAGTCAGCCAAGTTGTACGCATCCTCCAGACTGAGGCGTACGCCCTCTTTGGTCCATCCGGCACCACTTGCGTGGTCAGTGGTTCGTCTGATTCTAATGTCAATGGTGGGGGCCACGCCTTCTTTCTCGCTGGTCACCACACTCATAACACACTCAGCCTTTCCTAACCACTTGCGCATAGTCGACGCCGCTCGCCATTGTATTGTCTGAGTCACGCCGTCACCTCCACGCATTTCATAAAACCAATGTCGCCATTGGTAGTGCATACTTGGCACATAATGAAAGTGAAGTTAGCGTGTGGTGCTTCGCTGATTCTATCACACTTCGTGCATTGAACTTGTATCACGCCGTCACCTCCAATTCATCCACTCGCACGACAATCCCACCGCATGAACAAAGGTCGCCATACATCGGCCTTATGTTTCCATCGGTGTTATTCTTGATGTAATCGTCTGTAAAGTCCCACCGACACTTCTCGCATATTATCATGAAGGGTTTCTCTTTCTTCTCTTCTTTCTTCTTCTTCCAAAATCTCACGCCGTCACCTCCACGCCATATTCATTTAGGTAATGACACTCATTACAAATACGCCCTGCTTGAACATCATGTAGCAGTTGAGTCTTAGTGCAACAAGTCTTGAAACACACTTCACAATCTTCGTATTCACTCACGCCGTCACCTCCACGCATTTACATTCTGCTGTCTTTGACTTCATGTTGTCACATTCTTCGCACCTTTCAATGAAGCCTCTCATTATCCATACTATACTCATGCCGTCACCTCCACACTTTCGCCACAGTAAGGGCAAAAGGAAGGGGTAAGATGAACAAACTGACCACTGTGACCATCCAGTTCCTTGAGGAATATACGAGTCCCCACATCACCGAAACACTCGCACTTTGAATATGAGTTCACGCCGTCACCTCCACGCCTCGCCACCAGTCGGGAGCAGGTGTGCCCTTCTCCCACTTGGCGAACTGCTTGGAATGGTAGTAGCGACGGTAGGCTTGTACTGCATGTTCGGGGTAAGCATGGTACACAATCTCACCGTCAATTGGTTTGGGTCGGTACTCGTCGGGCATAGCCAATGCGAACTGTGTGAGGTCGCCTACGGGGATGATGTAGTCCATGGTGGACATGATGTGAATAGGCCCATGACAAGCGTGTGTTTTACCAAACCGAAGGTCGTATTCACGGAGTAGTCTTTGAGCATGACGAGCGAGCCAATTGAAATTATCATCATTGTCGCCCGCCCATACTGTACATGGGTGATGAGCATAGCCACCCTTGTAGGGTGTACCTGCTTTGGTCAACGGCATGTCCTCATCGTCAGCACCATGTCGGCGCAGGGCTGATGCCATCATCTGTGCCGCTTCGACGCACATCTTAGGCACATGCTTGTCGCAGTGCATTTGAGCCGCAACAGTAGGGTCGGTGTCAAGTACGAAGATGTTCATACTACCACCTCACTACTTCACTGAATCGTTCGTACTGCTTAGTCACATATTTTATCATCGCTTGCACATCCTCAATGTCTGCTGTGACTTTGTAATCCAGTCCCTTACCCGCTTGGTAAGAAGTGACTTCACACTCCATTGTTTCTGCCCATTCAGTCACGATTGACTTTAACAGTTGTAGTTGATGCCACAGTTTGTGTTCATCGGAGCCTTCCTCATCCCACGGCTGTGAGCCATGTTCAAGTGTTGTCTTCATCAGTCCCACCTCGATGCTTGTTGGTCTGCTTGTAGTGCATTCAGTTCTGCATTACAATCGTCACAGATGTACTGGTCACTGTCGTGGTAATCGTCTGCACAGATAGCGCATTCTTCTTCATTCATTCCTCTTCCTCTCCGTTTGTTTCGTACAGTGCGACACGACCACGCATGTGAATCGGCAGTCGTTCGCCGCTTACTGGACAGATACTTCCTAACACAACCAGCCGGTTGAAACGGTCAGAGTCGGTCGCAGAAATGTCTTGCAAGTCGACGATGTCCGTCACCTGCTGTGGGTGTAGCAACTGATAGGTACGCTTCTTACCACGGTACCTCTCAAGTTGGTCTGTACCTACCATGAGTTCGTAGTCCCGTGGTGGCATGAGAATCGTGTTGTCGCAAGCAGGACAAGACGCCTCAACGCCCCAATCCTCGTAGGTCATCATCTCGCCGTCTTCACCCTGCACTTCCTTGTCGCCAAGGAAACGCCAGTCAACATCGTTGAGTTCGTAGGCCGCCAATGGTAGTTCACAGTCCTCGCCCGGACAGCGCATGTTCTCCAGTTGCTGTTGCTTGAGGCCCATGGTGAACTCCATCTGCTCTTCCTGTGTGTTGACTACCATAGGGGAGGAGTCGTCGACGACCCAGCCTTTCTTGACTGCTTCGCCTTTGACTACTCCGTGTACCTTGGCTGACTCCAATGAGTTGAAGGTGGCAATCAGGCTGAGTGTGTTGTCCTTGCCCTTGAGATAGACGAGGCCCTGCCCGGTCAGGTCCCAGACCTGTCCTTCTTGTAGGCCGTCCAGCAGTTGTGACACTTGCTCGTTCTGTGTCATTCAATCCAGCCTCCTACCAATCCATGCACAAGCATTTTGGTAATCCTCGTAAGTGTAGGCTCGGTTCGTTTCAAGTTCCCACTCAAAGTTCGCAAATCCAAGCAGTGTGTCGTATGGAATACCCATACCTTCCTGTACGATGTGTGCGGCAAGCATCTTGATGTGCTTCGTCACTCGCTTCATTCCTCTTCACCTACCTCTTGTAGTGCTTTAGCAAACGCAATTGCATGTTCATCCTGTTCACGCTTACGCTCGTTGTTCCGTATTTTACGGAGCAATTCCATAGCCTTAGTAAGAGATTCTCGTTCCTCTTTATTCAAAAGCCGAGAAGGTCGGAGTTGGTTAAATCTGTCGTAACTTTCCGCTATGACAATCGAACCCACCATAACTGTATGTGAGTTCAACAATTCAATCGCTTCCTCCAATAGTTCATAATCTCCATTCATTCTTTCTTTCATTCTTCTTCACCTGCCTCTTGTAGTGCTTTCTTACGCAACGCTCGTCGGAACTTTGCTCGGTATCTGCTCAGGCTCGCTTTCTTCTGTCTTTGTTTCATTGTTCTCTCTCCTCTCTTACTTCTGTTAGCCAAATCATTTGACAGCAACAGCGTGATGGATGCAATCGATAATTCTCGGTGACCAGTACGACTGAGAGTTTCCCCTCAGTTGACTCACGACAAGCAGGGCACGCCCGCAAGTCAAGGTTGGCTACAAGTAGCACCTCTTCCGTGATGGCCTTGCCTGTCATAGAAACATCCGCAGGGACAGGAAGGTTAGTACCCAACAAGGAGTACTTCTTCCCGCCCACTGTGAAGTTGCCGTCATCATCGATTTGTTTTGAACTCATCTCACTCAATAGATTACCTCCGCAAAGAATGGTACGCTTGCGAGTTGCTGTGTAAGTACTTGCTCACTTTCCTGTGCAAGTGCTTGTGAATCTCCACCGATGCTGGCGACGACCTTGTCACTGATGCCTCGAAGCATGGTGTGTGTGTCACGCAACTTCTTGTCCATGGCATTGAACCCAAGGGTCTTACCTTCCAATGCTTTGTTGCGGTACTGCTCGTGGTCTTGGTAAGCAGGCTTGTGTGTGATTGCTCCGGTGAGGATGTTGTACACTTGATACAATGTCTTCTGGTCATCAGGTAGTACACGGACCCATTCTTGAGCAGGGTTGGTCCAACCTTGTCCCATCATGCGCCACATGTGTCCACGGCTGAGGTGGGTGACTTCACCCACATCGTTGCGGTGCACAGTTGGTTTGGTAATCAAGCCCGCCTTCTCAGACAGGGTCATGATTTTCTCAAAGATGTCATCGTTGACTGTGATGTTGCGCATTGCTTCGACCTCGATAATCTCACGGGCCGCTTCCATCATGACCTCGTTGATTTTGTCAGCAAGGGCGCTGAAATCGTAGGACTCCATGACGCCTCTGGTGTGTCGCAACTTGAGCAGTGTCTGTTGCTTACCGAGGACCATGCCGTTGGAGCAGGCCAATCGCATTGCAATGGCGTTGACCTTGAAGGACGAACTGCCATCGAGGCTGTTGTGAATCGAGAAGCCAACACGATAGTCGCCTTCTTTGACGAAGCCCATGTCACGCCATCGCTTACCGAGGACTGATTCCTTCGCCGCATCCCAGTCAACGCTGGAACTGACATCACAGTCGAGGCGGGCTACTTTGCCCTCATCGAATGCGAAGACCTTGGCAGGCCATCCGTTCTCAGCGGCTTGTGCAAGGATTGGAGCGAAGCCCTTAGCGTAGGGCAGTGCGTAGTAGTTGGGACTGAACATCCCAAGGTGAGCACCAAGCGGTCGCTTCTCAGACTTGTAGTTCGGATTGAAGACATGCTTGACAATTGCCTTGCCGTCGCCATCAGTAATCTTGGCGGCTGAGGTTTGTCCACTGCGCTCGTCTTCAAAGAGAACAAAGCCCATCTTCTCTGATGGAATGAAATCCCAGTCAGCCGTTGCTTTGTTCCGTCGGTTGCCAGAGTACAGCGCATCGTCGAACGGGCCAACATCGTTGACCACCATCTCTCCGTCCGCTGTGATTTCCATCACCAGTCGTCCTTCTTGTGTACCGAAATGCGGTACTTCATCGTTGTATTCATCTTCATCTATGTTTTCGTTCATTTGTTTCACTTCTCCGTTTATGGGTTCGTTGTGTTCCATCGCAGTGACAATTGAAATGTCCTGCTCTGTAACAATGAATGGTGCGTCTGAGCCGTACAGCAGGGACTCTGTGTGCCCCGATACTTGTACTGCTACTCTGCCATCATCCAGTGCCCTGAATTGCTCAAGGTCTTGTCGTTCAATCTTTAGTGTTTTCACACCGGCCAACGATGGGTATTCCATCGTCATCGTTTCTGTTGTTGTTTCGGTTATCTTGCCTATTACAGTTGTCGCCATAGTCATATTGGTCACCTATCTTCTATTTAATCTGTTCGTCTGATTTGGATGAGAGGAGGTCGAACGAACTCCCCTACCGTTTTTTTCAGGGCTCGGTCGCCCTATGGAATGTACTCTGTGCCATCTCTGGCGGCCTGCTTTATTTCTTGATAACACGCATGGCACAGGCCAGAGGGATGCATTGTCATACTATCTTTATCACAATTGTATGTACTACAAATGTCCACAGTGCCCTTCATGCCAGTGCCTCCTTGAGTCGGTACACTCTGACCTTACACTGCGTATCATCATAGTCGTACTGACCAGACCTTTTCAAATGAAAAACCAGTGAACCGATGGGAGGCAGGTGCTTAAGACTTGGTGGTGCACGGCGTTTGATTCCCATGTCATTACAGTATGCTTTGTTCACCTGTGCATCCTTGTGATACTTGATGAGGTCGTACATCTCAGTCGCCCTTACCCATTGGTTGTCGTTCTTCTGCATGCTCCACCGCAGTCTGTTCAGATGCTTGTCGATTGTTTTCATTCCTCTTCACCCCAAGTGTCTTGCCAGTGTTCCTCAGCGTCTTCGCCAAAGCCCATGTCGTACCAGTTCCGTAGCCACTGCATGGCGTGGGCTTCCCATTCAGGATTGATTGAGTAGTGGTAGTCTTCGTATAAGAGATACCCCATATACACCATCGGGTCACGCAGTTCCTTATGCCACGGTGCACCACAACGAACAGCCTCTTTCCAAGAGCCCAGTACCGCTCCTTGTAGTGCCCACAGTTGTCGCTGGACAAGGTCAAGTTCTTGCTCCAATTCGTCGGCTCGCTTCTTCGTTTTGTTCAGTTGGATGTACACGCTCATGCGTCCACCTCTATGAGTTGCCATTCGTCAGTCATAAACAGTTGAATCAATTCGCCTTTGGGAATACCACTCACTTCATTTATCCACCATTCTCTAAAATCTTCATCATCCATGTTCTCTGCTTCGCTTTGTTTCATTCTTCTTCACCTCTTGGTCGTAGTTCGTACATCACTTGTGCCACCCTCAGCGCAGTTGCGCGACGAGCATGTTCGACATCGGTGTCGTTTTGGTATTCTCTTAGCCAATCGAGTAGGAAAGTCCAATGCGTTTCCCACCGTTTGTTTTCTTTCCTTGCCGCACTTAGTGCGATAGCCATTCGTCTGTAATTTCCTGCCATGTTCATTCCACCTCTATGAGTTGAACTTTCATAATAGTATGTCCGACATTACAGTTCTTACAGTCTTTACACATCTGTTCGTGAACCTGTGAACCTGTGTATGGATTGTAAGGGCCACAACAATAGGCACACACATCTTCTCGTACTCTCATGGTTTGTGTTTCAACGCACCACCCCGTAGGGTCTGCCCCTGCTGATTTATTTTCTCGGTTGTATCTTTCGTATTCTATATCTTCATTCATGCTTTCACCCACCATGCGGTTCCTTCTGTGTAGCCTGCGAACAACCATTCGTCGTTCGGGTAGCCCCACTCGTTTCGTTCTTCTGCTGGTATCTCTGCTGTTCTCTTTGCGTTTTTCATATTACTTCCTCTGTTTCAAATTGCCAGCCATTCTGTTTCCTGAGTCGGCTGACTAACTCCTTGACAAGACTCTGTCGCTCTTCGATGTCGCCACCGTCGAGCACTGCCTTGACGACTTGACGCTTGCCCTCAATCACACGGTCGAAGTGTTCGTCGATTGAGTTGGCAACTGAAAGGTACACTGCGTGAACGGACTGGCTCTCTTGCCCCATCCGATACACCCGGTCCTCTGCTTGCTCCTCGTCAGTCGGCACCCACTCCCGTTCAATGAAGAGGACTGTGTCTGCCGCAGTCAGCGTGATGCCTTCCTTGGCGGCGATGGTATTGCACAGCAGTACATCCAGCCCACCTGATTGGAAGGACTCGACAATCTCCTGCCGTCGCTTGGAACTGACACTGCCGTCGATGCGGTCGTGCCTGATGTGAGTGTACTGTTTGAGGGCGCTGAGTTGGTCAGCAATGCCTGACAGTACATCCTTGTGGTGACAGAAGACAACCAATGGTTTGCCATCCGTCAAGTCGTACCGTGAACCAATCCACTCGACAGCACTCGGTACCTTCATGCGACCACAGATGTGGCGCAGGTCACTGAGCATGTTGAGCATGAAGCCCTTCGGTAATGGAATCTCATGTGCATGGTGCGAGTCCATGGTGTAGTAGTACTCGTCTTGTTTGTCGTCGTACTCCTTGCGCTCTGACTTGGACAGTTCAATCGGAATGAACTGCCGTACCTTGTCAGGTAGTTCAGTCAGCACTTCCTTCTTGAGCCGACGGATGCACATGTCACGAGTACGCTCGTTGAGTTCTTTGGTATTGCTTGCACCCTTGAAGTCCCAGCCGAAGCCGTTGTGCCATGGGTCGCAGTACCTTTGTTTGAAGTCCCACTCGCTGGGGAACTGAGCGGAACTGAGGAGGTTGAGGGAGTTGAAGAACTCAGCAGGTCTGCTGGAAATCGCTGTACCAGACAGGCCAATCACTTTCTGACTGAGCCGTCCGACTCTGATTGATGCGGCGGTACGCTGTGCCTTGCTGTTCTTGAGGTAGTGAATCTCATCGAAGACTGTGATGGCTGGGCTCAACTGAGCCAGCCGGTCTTGTTGTTTGTTCATCAGGTCGTAGTTGATGATGATGATGTCGGCTGGCTCAAAGGCACTGGCCTTACCACTGTCAACCACATGCACTGACTCGTCGGGCAACCACTTGGCCGCCTCCTTCTTCCAGTTGTACTTGACATTGGCAGGGGACACGATGACCAGTGGTCGCTCCTTGGGATAGAGTGCGGCATAGGCAAGTGCTTGGATGGTCTTACCCACACCCATGTCATCACCGATGAGGCAACGACCATGGGACGCCTCGGCAAATGCCACGCCGACCTTCTGGAACGGATAGAGTTCAAGGCCAGCAGGTAGTACTGCACTGAGTCGTCGGCTGAGTTCCTCTGCATCGACAGGCTTCAACTCAACAGCACTGCTCATCTCCACACGGTTGATGCTCTCGTCAACTTCTGCTGACACTGCATCGCATTCCATGATAGCCTGTGCGAGTGGTAAATAGATTGGCTCCATCAGATTGTACAGCGTCGTCGCTTGACCGATGGGGATGCTCCACTCTTTCTTGTCAGCGTTCCACTTACGCCCGGTCACTGCTCGCACAGCCAGCCTGACATCGTCACGCAGTATCTTGTCCTGAATCCACGGCCAGTGTAGTATGAGTCGCTTGCCTCGTGCTTCGACCCATGCCTTGCTGGGGTCACGGACGGTGACGCCTTCGACCATACTGTACATCTCTGAGCAGTCCATGCCAAACGAGGTGAGGATGTCTGCCGCCCGCTTGATGACAGAGGGCTCGTTCTTGATTGACCATGCTCGCATGGACGACTCCCACTTGGTCATTGGAAAGGGCAACTCATTCTTGAGTCGGTCTTTGGCATCCGCTGAGTAGGGGAAGTCAAGTGCCAGCCGCTGTCCGTACTTGTCGCTGTGCTTGTGTGTTGTCACCTTCATTCTTCCTCATCCTCCATGCAAGTAATTTCCATGTCATAGACTTCGTAGTTCATCATGGGAGCATTATCATCTTGCGCCCATGCTTTCGTTTCCGCCTGCTCATCATTGTCAGCATACACAGTGTAGGTCAATATAATCGTCTTCACTATTTCATATTCCTTAGTCATTCATTCATCTCCTTTTTCCATTCCTCTACAAGAGGCTCAATTGTATTCAACAAGTTGGTGTTCTCGGCAAGCCAAGTCCACAGACATTCGTATTCCCAATCGGCCTTACGCAACATCTCATTCTCTTCACGCAACTGCTTGACTTCCTTTTCCAATTCATCCAACGATACTCTTGCTGATGCTATCCATTTCATTCGCTCACCTTCTTTGGGAATGCGTACTCATCGTCGCCGTAGCCAAGCACATCATCTGCATGGAACTCCAAGCGAATGAGTACATCGATGTCGTCGTCGTGCTCAAGTTCTTTGATGGTACGGATGATGGCCTCGTCGACTTGTACCATTGTAAGTTCAGGTCGCATGAACTTGACCTTGTCCATCATCAACTTGTACAAGCGCATCATGTCCGCTTCCTCTTTCTCAGACAGAGGTGGGTTCTCTTCACTTGTTGTCATTTAGCATCACCTTTGCAAATGCAATCTCTTCACTAAAGTCCAACTCAGACCAGCCATTTGCATGGACAAGAGCATTGAGTATGTCCCTCAAGTGGTCCATGTTGTACGAGTCAGGGTCATCGTCGTACTGACTAAGGCTGTGCAACTGGTCGAATTGAAATCGTTTCAATGAGTGATGATGCACGAGGAAATCCTCAAGATTCATTCGCCCACCTCCTCAAAGACAGAAGCCACTCGGGTCTGCACCGACTTGAGTAGGGAGCGCAGGTCTGCGTTCTCTTTCTTGAGTCGAATGTTCTCAGCAATCAATTCACTTTCCTTTGGTGAGTTGAGTAGTTCCTCGATAAGTTCCAGCGTCTTCAATCGGTCACCCATGTCGGTCCATTGCTTTCCAACTTCCTTGGCCTTCGCTTGGTCGTGCTTAATCTTGAATACAGATGGAGTGGGTAATCTATTGCCAGTCACCGGAACCAAATGCCGTGGCTTGTGGTCCCGAGTGTTGGCCAGTCCAAGTATTCGGACCTGCTGTCTAATGGAAGACTCGCTTCTCTTCAACGACTCTCCAATCTGTTTGTAGGTCATGCCTTGTTCTTTCATCTGAATCAACCGTTTGTTAGTGAACGGTGTCCATCGCTTTCGTGCTCTCTTTTCTGTTCCGTTTGTTCTTGGTTTTCTTGTTTTTGTGTTCATGTTCATTCCTCCACCTTCTTAAATAAGTTAGTATAATCTTCATCGTCCTCATTTTTGTCTGGTACTTTATCTCCAACTGCCGACTCCTTATCAAGGTTGTCGAAGTTGACATCAGTAAGGTCAACTTCTTCATCGTTGATAGTGACCGTCAAGTTCTCAGTGTTGTGCAACACTACATCAGTACCACATCTCTTACAGCGAACTACCACTGTCACCACCGTGGTGAACGGGTTGTCGCCGGGGGTCAAGAATTGCATCCAGTCATGTCCTCTGCGATGACACACCTCTAAGGCCGCAAGCATATCCAATTCTTTTTGCAATCTCTTCGCCTGTTCAGCGAGTTCCTTTATTCTTTTATCTGTGTTCATTCTTCTTCCCTCTTTTCTTGGTAAATATCCTGTAACCTTTGTTCGTATATCTCACGCACTGCGTGGAATAGTTTTGGTCTATCATACATGGATGCTGATTCAATACGAGCGTCTTCAAGACGGGCGACAATCATCCGTAGTCGCTTGACTTCTGCGAGCAGTAGTGGTGCGTCGTTCAGTAGAGCGGCTGTGGCCGTGTGTTGTTCAATCGTTTCAGCGTTCTTTAGCATCCACTTAGACCAAGCCCAAGTCTGTCCTTCATTTGCTAAGTGTCCTTCGTATTTGTCTGTGTCAATCATTCGTTCACCAACCTGTCTATGATGTAGTCATGCAAGTCAGCATCCACTCGCTCACCTGTCTTGTTATTGATGATGCGAACAACCTCATTGATGAGGTCAAGTCGCCCTTCACGCAACCGCTCGACTTCTGCGAGCAGGAGTGGTGCGTCGGCTATGAGTTGTGAGTCTGCTTTGTTCCCGTTAGTGATTCGGCACAGGTTGATGTCACCCTCGTCATCGTAAGCGTCAATCCATCGCTTGCCTTCATCGTCAAGGTCTGCTTCCCACGGTCCTCTTGTATGTCCTTCGTATTTGTCTGTGTCAATCATTCTTCTTCATCTCCTTTAATCATTTTATGCAAGTCGGAAACCATGCCTCCTATCGGAACAACCTCATGCATATCATTGGTCATGTAAGGTGTCACTTTTTCCTCCAAGTAATCAGCGAACTCAAGTATTGCTTCACGCAACCGCTCGACTTCTGCGAGCAGTAGTGGTGCGTCAGCAATAAGGTTGGCTTCGGCAAAGGCGTTTAGTTCAATGTAGTATTTGTCTGTGTCAATCATTCAATCACCTCGCATTGTCCGTTGCATTCATCACAATGAGCGATGCATGTTCCTGTCTTAGCGCAAGAAGGGTGTGTGCAACAATCAACACAATGACATTCCATACCCGCTTCGTGGGTATCAATAGTAGTCCATGTCTGTGATGAAAACATTCCATCCATCATTTTCCAATCGGTATGGTGTGATAGACGCGCTCCGAGAGTTGGTGAGTATTCACATACCATTTTGCGGTATGCTTCTAACGCCTCTTCTTCATCCTCGTATTCTTCTCCGTCTATTACACCCATCTCTTCATCTAATTGAACAACAGTCCATTGTTCGTAGTCTTCGTATTTGTCTGTGTCAATCATTCTTCCTCGCCTCCGAACTCGCAATAGATTTCGTAAGTGATACCATCAGCATCGGTGTAGTCGTCAGCCACTTGTTGTAGTAGGTCACGCAACCGTATGACTTCTGCAAGGAGAAGT
>Ga0206682_10000894_pt1 | contig 30657 bp, 34 predicted proteins | sample M240m12015metaG_FD_155444 | JGI IMG/M metagenome (GOLD analysis project Ga0206682, IMG submission 155444) | Ammonia-oxidizing marine archaeal communities from Monterey Bay, California, United States - M2 40m 12015 | ecosystem: Environmental > Aquatic > Marine > Intertidal zone | place: USA...
ATTTGGAGACTTAGATGGCTGAAGGCAAAAAGTATGACGGAGGAAAGCCCCAGATGCACCTGCTTCCTCCCAAAGCTATAGAAGAAGTAGCTGATGTACTAACATTTGGTGCAGTGAAGTATGGCGAGCACAACTGGAAGAAGCTAGACAATCTACAAAACAGATACACTAGTGCAGCTCTGAGACATATCTTTCAAAGTATGGAACAAGAGCTAGATGAAGAAACTGGATGTTACCACGAAGCACATGCAATATGCTGTTTATTATTCAAATTGGAGGCGAAATTAAATGAGGCGCGGAGTAAAGAAGAAGGACTACGAGAATCTGAGCGCAGCCAACGTCAAGAAAGTAATATCTCTGTTGACCCCTGGAGAGGGTACTTCACAGTCGGCGATTACGAAAAAAGCCGCGTGTGATATGCTCAACATCTCGTATAATACTACGAGATTGGATAGAATCATTGAAGATTTCTTAGAGACACAAGCATATGTAGCTAAGCGTAAATCAATGAATCGTGGTAAGCCGGCTACGGATATCGAGATTGGAGAGGCTGTAATGAGTTATCTTCAAGGTGCTACAATAGCAGATATTGCTAAAGGTTTGTACCGATCTCCGTCTTTCGTCAAGAATTTGATCGAAAGGGTTGGAGTACCACAAAGACTTACTTCAAAAGACCAAGTAGGAGAAATAGACTATCTTCCAGATGAGTGTGTCTCCGATTCTTTTGAGATAGGTGAGATAGTCTGGTCTGCTAGGTATCATCGTGCAGGTACAGTTATGAAGGAATTAAGCCCTACTTATGTTCAATCTAGGAAGGGTCTTGCTAATACTGACTATGAAGCAAAGTATGCGTGCAAATGCTACGATATACATATTTCAGAAGCTACAGATAGCGAAGACTCTATGTTTCCAGGCGTATCAGCAGGTGGCTTTTTTGCATCTTCTACAGCTTATGACCTTGGTAAACTCACTCACTTGCAAAAGTATGGAGTAAACCTAGAGACCTTGTAAAAAATAATTCTTGACAGAAAGCTCAAAACTTTTATATAATATTATTTCAAATTTAGAGAAGGAGAAACAAATCGTGGCATGGGACGACGAGAAGAAAGCAGCAGTAATTGAAGCGTACGAAGGAGCAGACCCCACCCCTGAGAACTCTATGGAGATCGTCAAGGACTTGGCAGATGAATATGAAGAGTCACCTAATGGTGTTCGGATGATTCTAACCAAAGCCGGTGTCTACGTTAAGAAGACTCCTGCAGCTTCAAGTAAATCTTCTGGAGGCACTAGTGCTGGGGGTACGCGAGTATCTAAAGCAGCCGCTCAGGAGTCATTAATAGCCGCACTCACCGATGCGGGTCAAGAAATTGACAATGATATTGTTGATAAATTGACAGGTAAAGCTGCACAGTATTTTACTGCTGTAATTACCGCTGTTAATGCCTAAATCCAAGCCCTAACAGGCCTGGTAAACGTCAGAGAGTTCCCCGCTCTCTGACGTTTCTTTGCATCTACATCTTGAACCTGAGAAGTCAGCATTGCAAAAGATTTTGCTAACCTGCAACAAAGGAAGAAAGATGAAAAAAGAAGCCCTAGCCGCTCTAGTAAGAGATTACGGAGACGCTGTTATAACATATAGAAGTGAGAATTCTAACAAGCTAAAGTATAATGTTTGTACTCTTGACTTTTCTACTCCTTACATTAAAGGTAAGAGTAGTCGAGCTAAAGAAGATAAAACTACATTACTATTATTTTGCTGGGACACAGATTCTTACAGGCTTTTAAAGCCTTCTACTGTTACTAGCGTAGTTCCTTTAGGCTCTGTACTTAAAAACGGTAAGTAGTAATGGACTTATATCAAGCCCCCGAACTCTACGAAAGAACTATACACTACGATACTGATAAAGAAATTCAGATTCGTTTAACTGTAAGTACCTTTCGTGGAGTTGAATATCTTAGCCTAAGAAAGTATTACCTAGATTTTTTCGAAGAGTGGAAACCTACTCCCGAAGGTATTTCTATGCCTATTGATTTCTCTAACTCAAAAGAGCTATTCATAGGTCTCACAGAAATATTGTCCCTAGCAGAATCTAAAGCTGTAATACAAGAGCACTTCAAAGAACTTATTGAGGATATCTACAAATAATTCTTGACTTCTTATCTGAATTTATATATAATAGTTTTATAAATTGATGGAGAGAAGAATTGAAACACTTTTTAGATTATGCAGCCAAGTGCTACTACGAAGGCAGTCCTGTTATATCAGATGGAGAGTTTGACGCTCTTGCTGATAGATATTCTTATGGTAAAGTTGGTCACACTGATAGCGGTGGAACTACTCACGCATATAAAATGTACTCTCTTCAGAAGTTCTTTGAGCTGGAAGGCGTCTGTAACAACTTAGAAGATTATGTATCTACTCCTAAGTTAGACGGTGCAGCAGTGTCTATTCTATATGTAAATGGACGGCTAGCAATGGGTCTTACTCGTGGCGATGGTGTGAAAGGTCAAGTCATCACTGATAAGATAGCACATCTTGTTCCAAACGAAATTCTACTTACAGGCACTGTTCAGATTACTGGAGAGGTTGTATGTCCTTCATCTGTAACAAATGCTCGTAACGTCGCAGCGGGGTCATTGAACCTTAAAAGCATAGAAGAGTTCAAAACTCGCCCCGTAGAGTTTGTAGCCTATGATATCCAGGGCGATATTGACTTCAGAACTTGGATACGAGCAATGCTTGCGTTAGAGTTTCAAGGCTTTCAGACTGTGTACAAATTTGACGCAAGTAACTATCCTACAGATGGTATCGTGTACCGAATCAATGATTATGAGGTTTTCTCAGAGATGGGCTTCACCGCTCATCATCCTAGAGGAGCTTTTGCTCTCAAAGAGCAGAAGGAAGGAGTGGTAACAACACTTCTTGATGTTGTGTGGCAAGTAGGCAAAAGCGGGGTCGTAAGCCCTGTTGCAATCTTAGAGCCTATTCTAATAGGGGATGCTACGATATCACGAGCTACCCTACACAACATCGAATACATACGAGAACTAGACCTTGAAATAGGTTGTAAAGTAGAAGTTATTAGATCAGGAGAGATCATCCCACGAGTTGTAAAAAGAGTGGGATACCTCTCAAAAAATAATTCTTGACTTTTACCTTACTTTTCCGTATAATATCTTTTCAACTTAAGGAAGAAACAGAATGACAGAAATTCAAGCTCCGACACATTGCCCTTCGTGCAACTCGTCACTTGAATGGTCGAACCATTTACTTTACTGTAGAAATTCTGACTGTGATTCTCAATCAGCTAAAAAGCTGGAGCATTTCGCTAAAACTCTAAAAATCAAGGGACTCGGTCCTGCCTCCATAAATAAACTGGGATTGACCAGTTTAGAGGAGATCTATGCCCTGGATTTGGATACCCTTTGCGAGAAGCTCTCTTCTGATAAGTTAGGACAGAAACTGTTTGAAGAGATAGAAAAGTCTAAGCTAGTAGCATTAGAAACTTTGTTGCCCGCATTTAGTATTCCTCTAATTGGCAAAACTGCCGCAGAAAAATTATCCAAAGTCTGCAATCGAATTGAAGACATAGACTATGGTATCTGCGCTAAAGCCGGTTTGGGAGAAAAAGCTGCAAAAAGTCTTATGCACTGGATTACGCATGATTTCTATTGTTTTTATGATGGTTACTTACCGTTTACTTTTAAGTTCTCGTCAGTACCTCAGCCTTCAGCTTCCAAAGGCATAGTTTGCATCTCTGGAAAGCTGGTTAGTTATAAAACTAAAGCTGAAGCCGCTACGGTTCTTGAAAGTTTAGGCTACACTATCAAGAGCAGTTTAACAAAAGAAGTAACGATTCTAGTCAATGAAAGTGGAATAGAATCACTCAAGACTATCAAAGCCAGAGAATCTGGCGTTGAAGTAATAACTAACCTTAAAACTTTTATTTTGGAGAATATATAATGGCAGTCCCTAAGTGGAATGACGAACGTACATCACAACTCACTGGCTATGTAGGCAATGAGTCCCCCGTATCACAAGCAACTGTAGCAGCCGCTGCAGAAGAGCTTGAAACATCTTCACGATCTATCTCTAGCAAATTGCGAAAGATGGGTTTCGAAGTAGAACTTGCATCAGCAGCAGGAGGCAAAGCCTTCTCAGCAGAGCAAGAAGCGACTCTCGCTACCTTTGTATCTGACAACAGCGGCACATATACTTATGCTGAAGTTGCTCAGTACTTTGAGCAAGGCGCGTTCTCTCCTAAGCAGATTCAAGGAAAGATTCTGTCTATGGAACTAACTGCTCATATCAAAGCTGCTCCTAAGCCTGAGACTGTGAAAACATACTCAGACGCTGAAGAAGCTACTTTCATTGAGATGGTTAACTCTGGCGCATTTGTAGAGGCTATCGCCGAAGCAATGGGTCGCAGCGTAAGCTCAGTTCGCGGTAAGGCTCTTAGTCTTCTTCGTTCTGGCGCTATCGATGCTATCCCACGCCAGGAAAACACCAAGTCTGCGGCTAAAGAAGATCCTCTTGCAGCGATCGGAAACATTGCAGACCTTACAGTAGAGCAGATCGCAGAGACTGTCGGCAAAACTGTTCGTGGTGTTAAAACTATGCTAACTCGTCGCGGTATCACTGCCGCTGACTATGATGGCGCAGCCAAGAAAGAAAAAGCTGCACAGTAGTATAGTATTACCAAGTGTTAGTTAATTCTGACTAACACTTGTTTTGATAGGTTCGGGAGACACCTTAATTGAATATCGCTAGTGCTTTAATCAAGCAAGTCATTGCTTTGCAAGACTTCGAGACTTGGAGCCGGTTGCGTAAACACTATCTACCCACAGAGTATGATACTCTGTACAAGGTTATAGATTCTCATTGCGATAAGTATCATCAAGTGCCTACATTTGATGATCTTCGCTATGAGATTCGTGATGGTGCTACACGCGACAGGCTTTATGCCATAGAAGGCATAGATGTAGATGCTGAGCCTCTGCATCTTCTCGAATATCTGAAGAATGAGTACGCGCAAAGAGAAATTTTGGGGTCTCTGGAAACCTATATAGATCAGTCTGTGGCTTTTGAAGACGCAGACGAATCTCTTGCTCACCTTCACCAGATCGTTCTTGATGTAGAAAACAAAGTTGAACTTCAAGACCCAGAGGAGAATATGCAATATATTCAACTCTTCGACCCTGATGAAGAGGTAAGCAAGTACCTGCCCCTCGGTCTCAATTCAGATTATGATGATAAGATTAAATTCTCTCCTAGAGACCTTATTCTTGTCGGAGGTCGACGTGGGTCAGGTAAATCAATAACTTGTGCCAATCTTGCTAACAATGTATTTAACTCAGGCAAGTCTGCAATCTATTTCACTATTGAGATGGACAGCAGGCAGACTCTTCAACGTTGTGCTGCAATCGCAACGGGGATACCATTCTCTAGATTAAAGTTGAAAAACCTTAATGTTACTGAGTGGGAAAAAGTTGCTGGATGGTGGGCTAACCGCTTTACTGGCGGGGCTGACTGCTTGAAAGATTACAAACAGCACAGAAACTTCGAAAAGTTCCATCGTACACTAACATCCACTTGCGAGCTTCTCCCGACTCAGCAGCTAGATGTTGTGTATGACCCATCTTTGACAATATCCAAAATCAAAGCGGAGCTTGATAAGAAAGTTAAGTCGCTAAATGTAGGTGTAGTCATTGTTGACTATATCAATCAAGTAAAGCGTTCTGCCCTGCCCTCACGGGGCGGTCAGTATGACTGGACTGAGCAGATAGAAGTTAGTAAGGCGCTAAAAGCAATGGCACAGGAATTTGAGGTTCCAATATTTTCTCCTTACCAGACTGACGCTAGTGGTGAAGCTAGATTCGCAAAGGGTATCTTGGACGCCGCAGATGCTGCGTACGCTCTCGAGACCTGGAGTCCGGAAGATAATTGTATCACTTTCAACTGCGTTAAGATGCGTAATAACTCTATGGATTCTTTCACTTCTACAATGGAGTGGGACTCATTAAAGATTGGCCCAGAGACTTCCATGTCTCCAAAAGATGCAGAGGAATCTGGGCTTAAATCTGGTGAGAGTATTGACGATCTCTAAAATACTTCTTGACACTCCTGTTCTTTTTTAGTATAATATACATATTAAATAATTACAGGAGTTCTTTTCTATGATGGTTTATACAGACAGCAAGTATCGACCAGTCACTCGTAACCGTAAAAAACTGCCCTCCAAGCCTAAGCGCACTAAGCCTAAGTTTGTACCCTACACACCTACATCACAGGTGTTTCGCAGGGAAACTCCAGAGTACCCCTCTGTAGTATCTAAGTCAGCAGTACCTACCAAAACAGACGACTCTTATAGAGCAGAAGTATCTAAGAAATACACACTAGCACCTGCATATAATAAAGGTGCATACCAAGTAATCAGTATCGACAATGTGGAGCATATAGGAAAGTAATGAAACCATCCCCAATAATGTCAGAAGATGTTTATAGATTTCTAAAAAATCTAGTAGACCCAGGCAAGTTTGGACACGCAGTAACTGCGGAAGTAAGAGACGAAGCAAGAGTACTGCTAGGTTTAGGAAGAGCAGAAATGGAGCAGTACAGAGCGTGACAGTAGAAGAATTATTAACTAAGAAAGATATTGACTTTCAGTTGAAAGGCAAAGACCTTATAGTAAAATGCTTGAATCCAGAGCATGATGATTCTAACCCGAGTATGCGTATTGATCAAGTAACTGGTATATTCAATTGCTTTTCGTGCGCTTACAAAGGTAATGTATTCTTTCTTTACGGAGAGAAGGTAAATCAGCTACAGTTACGAAGAGATTTGCTAAAGCGCAAGATACTACAAAAACGATCAGAGAGTATTGGCTTAGCCATGCCTAAAGGTGCAGAACCTTACAGCGGGGATTGGCGGGGTCTCAAACCAGAGACTTATACTAAGTTCGAGGCATTTCAGCATCACGCTCCCGACTTTATAGGCCGCATAGTATTTCCAGTACGAGACACTAGCGGAAATATTGTAGCATTTAACGGACGACACACTAGCAATGGCATACCTAAATACAAGATTAATCCAATTGGAGCAAAGTTACCTTTCTATCCTAAAGTAAATGCTAGGGATGGTAAAATAATACTTGTAGAAGGTATCTATGATATGTTAAACTTACATGATAAAGGATTAACAAACGCAGTATGTTCTTTCGGAACAAAGAATGTAAGTGAGGAGAAGCTGCAAATACTCAAAATGCAGGGAGTTGAAGGAGTAGACATCTTCTTTGACGGAGACGAAGCAGGACAAAAAGCAGCAGCAACAATAATTGATATGTGTGAGAAAATTGGTCTCACTACCAGAAACATCCATCTCAATGGAACTGACCCTGGTGAACTATCAGAAACTAAAGTAATTACACTAGCGAGAAAATTATATGCCTAAAGTCGCATTAATAGAGACTAAACCAAGCAAGACTAACTTCCGACAAGAATTTGATGGAGCTTTCGAGTTCGATCAGTTTCAGCTATGTTCGAATCCTACCATCAAGAAAGTTCTTAAGAAAGACTGCGATATCGAAATCGACAGCAGCCTCTATGACTGGATTATTCTAGTGGGCAGTGACGCTCTCAAATTCTTCACAAAAATTAATTCTGTTACAGAGTATTCAGGTAAGGTAGTAGAGCAAAAGTTCCTACCTGTAATCAATCCTGCTATGCTCGCATTTAAACCAGAAGCTCGCAAGACTTGGGAAGATTCCAAAGATAGTATCATTGGCTTTATCAGTGGTACTAAGCAAGAAACGTTTGTAGATGAAAGCATTGCTTTCGGTATTCAAGATACTGCAACTGCAAACGCATTTATTCAAGATGCAATTGACTATGACTATACTCACGTTGCTCTTGACTCAGAGACTACTGGCTTATACCCCCGTGATGGGCATATGCTAGGTCTATCACTGTCTTACGACGGTGAGAAAGGTGCATATATTGATACTGAGTGTTTCGATGAAACTACTGAAGCACTATTACAGGAACTCTTTGATAAGAAGACTGTAATTTTTCACAATGCTAAGTTTGACTTGGCATTCTTTCAGTATCACTTCAATTTCAACTTTCCACAAATTGAAGACACTATGCTTCTACACTACTTGATCGACGAGAACCCAGGTACTCATGGACTCAAACAACTGGCTATGAAGTACACCCCTTACGGAGACTACGAGCAGCCTATGTATGAGTGGATTGGTGAGTATCGTAAGAATCATGGCATTCTCAAGGAGCAGTTCTCATGGGACTTAATTCCTTTTCATACTATGAAAGTATACGCTGCGATGGACTCTCTAGTTACATTTCTAGTATACGAAAAGTTCAAGAAGATCAAGCAAAACGCTAAACTGTTATGGGTATATGATAACATTCTTATTCCTGGTACTCGCTTTCTTCTAAATGTACAAGATAACGGTGTTCCTTTCGACAGGACTCGACTTCTTGTTGCACAAGAATTAATGCAGTCGGATATTGATGCAGCCGTCAAAACTCTCTACACAAATCCTGCTATTGCTCGATTTGAAGAAGTTCAAGGCAAGCAATTCAACCCTAACAGTACAGTGCAACTTCGTAGCTTGTTGTTTGACTTCCTAGGTCTACAGCCTACTGGCAAGAAAACCGGCACAGGTGCAAACTCTACAGATGCGGAAGTTCTAGGTGAGCTTGCTGAGAAATCGGATGTTCCAGCTTTGATTCTTGATATTCGTCAGAAGTCAAAAATCAAAAATACTTACCTAGATAAAATTATTCCACAGCTAGATCGTGATAGTCACCTTCGTACAGGTTTTAATCTGCACGGAACTACTTCTGGTCGTCTAAGCTCTAGTGGTAAACTCAATATGCAGCAGTTGCCGCGAGACAATCCTATTGTTAAGGGCTGTATCAAAGCACGCCCAGGGCATCAGATTGTCGCAATGGACTTAACAACTGCCGAAGTATATGTAGCTGCTGTACTTGCAGAGGACAAAGCTTTAATGGATGTATTCCGTTCCGGAGGTAACTTTCACAGTACGATTGCTAAGACAGTGTTTAAGCTACCTTGCGATGTTGAAGATGTTGCCACTCTACACTCTGTAGAGCGTCAAGCTGCTAAAGCTGTAACCTTTGGTATCATGTATGGTGCTGGCGCTAGAAAAATTAGTCAGGAAGTTACCAAGAGTTCTGGTACTTTTTTCAGCCCTCAAGAAGCTCAAGAAGTTATTGATGACTACTTCAAGAGCTTTCACAAGCTCAAGAGCTGGATTAAGCACAATGAGAGCTATATAGAGCAGAATGGCTTTATATATAGTTTCTTTGGTAGAAAGCGCAGGCTGCCAAATGTGGCATCAACTGATAAAGGTATTAAGAGCCATACAATACGGTCAGGCCTAAACTTTCTAGTTCAGTCTGCGGCTTCTGACATTAACTTGTTGGGTGCCATAGATATGGAAGCCTATATTAATGCGAAAGGTATGAAGTCTAAAATCTTTGCACTAGTACATGACTCCATTCTTGCAGAAGTTCCCGATGAAGAAGTCGATATGTATCGTAGTAAACTACAGCAATTCATTCAAATGGATCGTGGCATTTCCATTCCAGGAGCTGCAGTAGGTTGTGACTTCGATATTGGGGGAGACTATTCAATGGGTAAGTTCGAGACTAAGTACGGTCAGTACCTTTGATAATAACCTATAAAACTATTAATAAGATTAAGTTTCCTGTGTTCCAGTTACCAAACTCTAATTGGAGTACACAGGACGGCCTTATGTTTATAGATCGAGAAATTGTAGACGATAAGAATATGCGTGGAGATACTCTCGGATTGAGAAGACTTCAAAGCCCTTTCACTATGATGAAACTTAATCGTTCCGTTAATAATATTATAGGTATAATAAAACAACCAAGAAATACTTTTATTGATTCTACTGGTACTCCATTTATATACCAGAAGACTTTATTTGTTACCTTAAAATATTTAAAAATAACGAAGATAGTACGAAGAGACATTGCAACCTTAGTATATGTACGAAGTTGCAACTCTCCCTTCACCGTACCAAGACCTCCTGCAGATGATATGCGTTGGGCAGGGGTATTGCATCTTCACGGATTCCCTTGGGAATTATATGAGTATTCTGAGTCATACCAGAAAGATACTCGTAGGAAAATATAAATGGCAAAAAGAAATAGACTATTAGCATCTGGAAACTTACAGCTACAAGAAATTGAGCCTCTTACTAAGAATCAACTCAAAGCCTTTGAGAGCGATAAGCATTTAGTGCTACATGGCGTGGCTGGCACAGGAAAAACATTCATATCATGCTACTTAGCATTTGATGATATATTAAAGAATGAATACAATAGCCTAGTTATAATCCGTAGTGCCGTTCCTACTAGAGACATTGGTTTCTTGCCTGGTAACGAAAAGGAAAAATCTTCCGTCTATGAAGAACCTTATAAGGACATTTGTATAGAGTTATTTCAACGAGGTGATGCTTACGAGATTTGTAAAACAAAAGGTTTAGTCCATTTTATGACAACCTCTTTTATTAGAGGAGTGACATTACGAGATGCAGTTGTACTCATTGATGAGTGTCAAAATATGTCTTTTCATGAGCTAGACTCAATTATAACTCGCATGGGTGAAGGTTGCCGAGTTATATTTTGTGGAGACTTCAGACAAGCAGACCTTAGTGACAATGGGTTAACAAAGTTTATTCGAGTATTGAAAGCAATGGATGAGTTTACGCTAGTAGACTTTGAAGCTGCCGACATAGTACGAAGTGATTTTGTTAAAAAGTATATCATCGCAAAAACAGATTTAGGCTTATGAGTAAAGCAGTTTTAAGTAATAGGATATTTATGGATTGTACCCCTGAACTACAGGAGTCAATAGATAAAGAATTAACCTATAAAATACCTTCATGGAATGCTGACGAACCTCCTCAGGTTATCAAGAATATGGGCATCATTAAGAAAGGGTTAATTACCATTCCTATTGGTAGAACTGACTTAATACCAGAAGACTATGAGATAGTTGATAAGCGGTTGAGTATTGAAGCAGACTTCCCTGAGTTCAGATTTGAGCTTAGGGAAAGTCAGCAACAAGTATACGATGAGATTGAGGATAACGCTATAATTAACGCTTGGGTTAGTTGGGGTAAAACCTTCACGGGGTTGGCCATAGCTGGAAAACTAGGGCTAAAGACCTTAATCGTAACTCATACAGTTGCACTACGAAATCAGTGGGCGAAGGAAGTTAAGAAAGTATACGGCTTTGAGCCTGCTATAATTGGTAGTGGTAGATTTGAGCTAGATAAACCTATAGTGATAGGCAATACACAAACTTTATACCGAAACATGGACAAACTTCGGAAAGAGTTTGGAACAATTATACTGGATGAAATGCATCATGTAAGCAGCCCAACTTTTTCCAGAATTTTGGACATAAGTCATGCAAGGTATAAGATAGGCTTGTCAGGAACAATTGAAAGAAAAGACGGAAAGCACGTAGTTTTTCGTGATTATTTCAGCTCTAAGGTATTTAAGCCTCCAAAAGAAAACTTTATGACTCCTACTATACACATAGTAAAGTCAGACATACGTTTTATGGACGGTGGAACTCCCTGGGCAAATAGAGTTACCGCTCTAGCAAACAATGAAGAATATCGCCATTCTGTTGCCATATTAGCGGCAGCATATGCAGCCAGAGGCCATAAAGTTCTGGTGGTAAGCGATAGAGTAGGCTTTTTAAGAGGTTGCGCCGAACTGACCGGAGAAAAAGCAGTTTGTGTTACGGGCGAGGTCGAGCATGAGGAAAGAGAAAAGCTTGTGGACGGAATTTTGTATGGGGATAAGAATGTTTTGTTCGGAACTCAATCAATTTTCTCCGAAGGTATCTCAGTAAACAATCTAAGTTGTCTAATACTAGGTACTCCCATAAATAATGAGCCTCTATTGACACAATTAATAGGACGAGTGATCAGACTACAGGAGGGCAAGAGAGATCCAGTAGTGATAGATATTCATCTGAAAGGTAATACTGCAAATAGACAGGCTTCCAATAGAGTAGGCTATTATATGAAGCAGGGCTACAAGATTACTCAGATATAAAAAATAGTTCTTGACAAATAGGTAAAAGTTTAGTATAATATGTTCTTATATAATTGGAAAAAGATATACGATGCGGCAAACGGCTCTACTACAGAGTGTTTCCGCATATTTGAGATGCTTGTAAAAAGCAAAGTTCCAAATAATCGTTACGATAAGATATACAAGTATCGTAATACAGACTTTAATGGCAGGAGTTTTTTAGTTCATGCGGATGTTCTATTGTATAACTCATTTCATTACAGCCCGCGAGAAATCGCGATATACCTTTCGATAGCTGGACTACGCAAATTACCGCACTGGATAGCTACGAAAGACACAACCCTAGACTTGCTTCATGTACCGGATGAAGATGTAGTCCTCGAAGCACTATACGAAAGCAGACTATTTCATATCGAAGATCGCAAAGTGCATTTTAGATATGAGGAAGCCCCAACTAAAGAGGAATTAAACTAATGGCAATATCATTCAATCAACAGAAAGGCGCAGCACAAAAATCATCAATCGACACTTTTTCATTCCGAGACGGAGACAACAAGATGCGTCTTGTTGGCGACGTACTAGCTCGCTATGTCTACTGGATAGAAGGTGAAAACGGCAAGAACATTCCACTAGAGTGTTTGTCTTTTGATCGTAACGCCGAGCGTTTCACAAACATCGAAAAAGATTGGGTTCGCGAATATTATCCCGATCTCAAGTGTGGCTGGAGCTACGCTATGCAGTGTATCGATCCTGCAGACAATAAAGTAAAAGTAGTAAACCTAAAGAAGAAGTTGTGGGAGCAAATTATTACTGCCGCAGAAGACTTAGGTGACCCTACAGATGTAACTACTGGCTGGGACGTTTGTTTCAAGCGAGTAAAGACTGGGCCTCTTCCTTACAATGTAGAGTACCAATTACAAGTACTAAAGTGTAAGCCTCGCCCACTAGAAGCAGCTGAAGCTGCTGCTATTGAAGGTCTCAAGTCTATGGACGAAGTAATGACTCGCCCAACTCCAGATGCTCAGAAAGAGCTTCTCGACCGCCTACGTGGCCCATCACAAGAGCAGATGGATGAGAGCTTGGAAGCTGAGTTCAATATTGGATGATCTTATTCACCGCAGATTGGCATATTAAACTAGGTCAAAAGAATGTGCCTGTACCTTGGGCATTGAATAGATACCATCTATTCTTTAAGCAAATTAAAGAAATAGAAAAAGAATGTTCAATGCACATTATAGGCGGAGACTTATTTGATCGTTTGCCGACTATGGAAGAATTAGAACTGTACTTCACGTTTATTCGTGGAGTACAGATTCCAACGATAATCTATGACGGTAATCACGAAGCTACAAAGAAGACTAAAACTTTCTTTAGCCAACTAAAACAAGTCACTAGAGATATCAATCCTCTAGTGACAATAATCGATATTTCTTATATAGATAAAGATTTAGGCTTCGGAATACTTCCTTACACTGAGTTACATAAGAAAGGTATTATAGAGCATTTTGATGTTAAGAAACCTTTATTTACTCATGTCAGGGGCGAGATACCTCCTCATGTAAAACCTGAGATTGACTTAGACGACTTGTCTGAGTTCCCAGTAGTATTTGCAGGAGACCTACATTCTCACTCTAATACGCAAAGAAATATTGTATATCCAGGTAGTCCTATGACGACTTCATTTCATAGAAGTAAAGTCTCAACGGGGTATCTACTCATTGACGAAAATTCTTGGAATTGGATGTGGGAAGAGTTCAAACTACCTCAGCTAATTCGTAAAACAGTTACCTCTACAGAAGAAATGGTTGAAACAGACTACGACCATACAATCTATGAGATAGAAGGTGATATTCAGGAATTGGCTGCAATTAAAAACTCTGACCTACTCGACAAAAAAGTAGTAAAGAGAAATACCGAAGCTACTCTTATTATGGAAAAGGATATGTCCATTGAAGAAGAGTTGTCCGAGTATCTAAAGTACATATTAGGTATAAACGAAGAAAAAATTACTGGAATACTAGGCACATTTAATGATTACTCTCAAACATCTCAAGTGGAATAATTGCTTCAGTTATGGAGCTGACAACGAGATAAACTTAAATGACAGTACTCTTACGCAAATGATCGGAACTAACGGAGTGGGCAAGTCGTCCATTCCGTTAATTCTCGAAGAAGCTCTATATAATAAAAACTCGAAAGGCATCAAAAAAGCAGATATACCTAATCGTTATGTAGGTAACGGTTATGATATATATTTGTCTTTTGAAAAAGGCGAAGACCTTTACGAGATAACTATTAATAGAAAAGTCAATGTAAAAGTAAAACTAGAAGAAAATGGGCAAGATATATCTAGCCACACGGCTACGAATACTTATAAAAACATTCAAGAGATTCTAGGAATTGACTTTAAGACATTCAGTCAGTTAGTTTATCAAAACACCAACAGCAGCTTACAGTTCTTAACCGCTACAGACACCAACCGTAAAAAGTTTTTAATCGACTTATTACACCTGGAAGAGTATGTTAAATTGTTTGAAGTGTTCAAGGAAGAAGCAAAGCAGACCGCATCTACTTTAACGAGCATAGATGCAAAGATAGCTACTATTGAAAAGTGGCTTTCCGAAAATAAATTGAGTGACACATCCATACTTCCTCTGTTAAATGTTGAAATTGACACGGATGAAGAAGAGATAGAACTCCGTTCTCTTACGGTAGAATTGCAAAATATTTCGGAAAAAAATAAGAAAATTTCAGCCAACAACAAGTTTATAGAAATACTGAGTAGTATTGATATAGCTGAAGCTAATAATATTAAAGCCACTGAGATTCTTTCTTATGATCACCTTCAATCCGAGGCTGGTAGTCTCAAAGGAGTTATAGCAAGTAGTACTAATGCTTTAACTAAGTTGGAGTCACTAGGGCATAACTGCCCTACCTGCGAACAATCTATAGATGCTGCGTTCAAACAAGGATTGATTGATGCAGAAGCAGCAAGGGCTAAGGAAGCCACAGAGAAACTGAAAGATGAAATTAACCCAGAAATTACAAGAATTAAAAGTAACAATTCAGAATACGAACGTAAAACAGCTATTGAAAACGATTGGCAAAGGGTGTATAAATCTATTGACCGCAATCTTCCGACATCTCAAGTGGATAGGGATGAGCTTGATGGAAGGATTCGCGGAATTCAGGAGCGAATACAGGTCGCTAAAGATAAATTGGCAAATATCTCAGCAGAGAATGAAAGACGCACAAGACGTAACACAAGAATCCAAGTAATAGAAGAACAAACCCAAGAGTTTGTAGACCAGCTAACTGAAGCACAATCACTGCTAGAAGCAGAATCAAATCTAAATTCTAATTTAGAAATACTAAAGAAAGCATTCAGCACTAATGGACTACTAGCTTATAAGATAGAAAATCTTGTAAAAGAGTTAGAAGAGTTAGTAAACTCATACTTAGGCGAGTTATCTGATGGTAGATTTACTTTAGAGTTTGTAGTATCAAACGATAAGCTAAATGTACAAGTAACAGATAACGGTAACATTATTGATATTTTAGCTTTATCGAGTGGTGAATTGGCAAGAGTTAATACTGCAACTCTTATTGCTATTCGTAAGCTAATGAGCAGTATATCTAAGTCTAAATTAAACATACTATTCCTTGATGAAGTTCTCAATGTACTAGATGATCAGGGCAGGGAAAAACTAGTAGAAGTATTACTAGGAGAGGAAGAGCTAAATACTTACGTTGTAAGTCATGGTTGGACTCACCCATTGCTAGAGAAGATAGAGATTGTAAAGAAAGGCAGTATAAGCGTACTAGAAAAATGATATGGTTGATTCAAGAGCAAAAGGTGCAAGAGGAGAGTATCTCGTAAGAGATATGCTTCGAGAACATACAGGGCTTAAGTTCGAGAGAGTACCCGCTTCGGGTGCTCTTGAGTACTTGAAAGGGGATTTATATGTCCCTAACGAGAAAAATATATTCTGTATAGAAGTTAAAAACTATTCAGAGTCTCCGTTAAACGATAAAATGTTTACCGCAGAAAAGACTAATAACCTAATCCGATGGTGGACTAAAGTAGAGTTACAAGCAGAGAACGGCGGACAAGAACCAATGTTATTTTTTAAATACAACAGGTCTAAGGTGTTTGTTGTAACTCGAATTAAACCGGAGCAATGCTTGAAATATTTCTTTATTTCTTGGCTAAATTGTTATATAATAGTTGCTGAAGAATGGTTAGAACAAGAAGAAATAAAATTTTTAGGAACATACTAGATGGCATTTAATTTTTCAGATAAAATCACAGGATCAGGTAGAAACGCTACTATAGTGATAGACGCACTTAATTTGGCTTTTCGATGGAAACATCAGGGGCGTACAGACTTTTGTGATGACTATGTACGAACTGTAGAATCTCTTGCCCGATCTTACGACTGTAGTAATGTAATTATTACTTCAGACCAAGGTTCTTCTTCGTATCGTAGAGAAATTTCTCCTGAGTACAAACAAAACCGAAAGGATAAGTACGCAGAGCAAACAGATGAGGAGAAGCAAGCATTTGCAGATTTCTTCGAGGAGTTTGAGAATACTTTAGAAGTACTTGCTGATAAATTTCCTGTTCTCAGGTATCAAGGTGTAGAAGCCGACGACATAGCAGCACACTTAGTAAAAAACCAAAAGAGATATGGTCTTGGAGATATGTGGTTAATATCTAGCGACCGTGACTGGGACTTACTAATAGATGAGAGAGTGGCTAGATTTTCTTATGTGACGAGAAAGGAAGTTACTATAGATAACTGGCACGAGCACTATGACGTTACTAGAGAAGAATATATCTCATTAAAGTGTCTAACTGGGGATAAAGGTGATAATGTTGCAGGTGTTCCAGGCATTGGTCCAAAACGCGCACAAGACTTGATACGCCAATACGGAGATGCAATGGATATCTACAACAGCTTACCTATAGATGGTAGATACAAATATATAGAAGCGCTAAATGAAAGCGGGGAGCAACTGTTAATTAATTATCAGTTGATGGATTTGATAACATATTGCGATGATGCAATAGGCTCTGATAATATAGCAGACATACGCCGGAAATTTGATTAATGAATATAGATATAAACTATAGACGAGACAACTACCTCTCAGAATTTAGTATTAAAACACTAGAAGACAGGTACATGGTGGACGGAGAAATCTCTCCCCAAGACGCTTTTGCACGTGCGGCTAAAACATTTGCAGATGATGAAGCACACGCACAGAGACTCTACGACTATGCTAGTAAGCTATGGTTTATGTTCTCTACCCCTATACTTAGCAACGGAGGAACGAAACGTGGACTACCCATTAGCTGCTTTCTTAATTACGTGGACGATAGCCGAACTGGGATTACTTCTCACTATACTGAGAATGCTTTTCTATCCTCGGTAGGCGGAGGTATTGGCGGAAGCTGGGACGGGGTCAGGAGTGTAGGCTCGAAAACGAGCAATGGCTCCGAAAGTACGGGAGTGATACCCTTTCTCAAAGTAGTAGATGCAGAGATGCTTGCATTCTCTCAAGGAGTTACTCGTCGAGGTAGCTATGCTGCTTATCTTGACATGGGACACCCAGAGATTGAAGAGTTTTTAGACATTCGTAAGCCTACTGGCGGAGATATTAACCGTAAATCTATTAATCTACATCACGGTGTAGTAATTAGTGATAAATTTATGGAAATTATCGAAAATGCTACTCGAATTGAAGGGTTTGACGACTCTTGGGACTTAATTGATCCAAACAGTAAGCGAGTTACTAAGACTGTATCTGCGAAGGCACTCTGGGTAAAACTTATTCAAAACCGTGTTGAGACAGGCGAGCCTTACATTATGTTTGGCGATACTGTACAAAATGCGTTACCCTCATTCCAAAAAGACCTTGGATTAGTAGCACGTCAATCAAATCTATGTTCTGAAATTACACTTGCTACAGATAAAGACCGTACTGCGGTTTGTTGTTTGTCAAGTGTAAATTTGGAAGAATATGACGAGTGGAGAGATGACCCGCGCTTTATACCAGACTTAGTAAGAATGCTAGACAATGTATTAACACATTTTATTACCCACGCTCCTGATGAACTAGAAAAAGCAAAGTATAGTGCATTTAGAGAAAGAAGTATTGGTCTTGGAGCCATGGGCTTTCATGCACACTTACAGAGGCATAACATTGCTTTTGAAAGTGCAATGGCGAAAGGCAGGAATATGCAAATGTTTAAGCATATTAAATCGGAGGCAAAACGTGCTACTGAACTTCTTGCGAAAGAGCGTGGCGAGTGTCCGGACGGAGTTGGTCATGGTGTTCGCAATGCTCATTTATTGGCTATCGCTCCTAATGCTTCTAGTAGTATTATTTGTGGTAATACTAGCCCAAGCATTGAACCCTACCGTGCTAATGCATATGTACAGAAAACTAAAACAGGCTCTTCGCTCATGAAGAACGAGTACCTAGAGCATCACTTAGATGAGATAGGGCATAACACTGAAGAAGTTTGGAAGAGCATTACTACTGCTAATGGTTCAGTAGCACATCTAGACTTTCTAGACGATTGGACAAAGGATGTATTCAAGACAGCAGTAGAAATAGATCAGAGATGGGTTATTGATATGGCGGCAGATAGGCAGAAAGAAGTTTGCCAAGCACAGTCTTTAAATCTATTTTTTGCAGGAAATGTTTCAAAGCAAGAACTGCATGCAGTACATATGATGGCTTGGAAGCAGAAAGTAAAAACTCTTTACTATTTGCGAAGTGAAGCGTTAAAGCGTGCTGAAAACGTATCAGTAGAAGCACTAAGGCAGTATATTTTCGAAACAATCGATGAAGGCGCTTGTTTAGCGTGTGAGGGGTAGAATGAGCAATTTATTAGAAGAAAGAGAGTATTACAAACCATTTAACTATCCGTGGGCTTTTGAGCACTATAAAGCTCAACAGCAAATGCATTGGTTGCCAGATGAAGTTAATTTGGCAGACGATCTAAAAGACTACAGAGAGAAGCTGTCTCCAGGCAATCGACGCTTAGTTAATCAGATATTTCGTTTCTTTACTCAGGCAGATGTAGATGTGTGTTGTGGGTATGCAAAGCATTATCTACCGACATTTAAGCAGCCTGAGGTACGAATGATGCTGTCTGCATTTGCAGCGATGGAAGCAGTACATCAAGAAGCATATTCATTGCTTCTTGAAACTCTAGGATTTGATGAATCTGAGTACCAAAAGTTCTATGAGCATAAAGAGATGTTGGATAAGCATGAACATCTTTCAAATTTTGGTATGAGTACAAAAATGGACATAGCAAAGACTATGGCTATTTACTCAGGCTTTACAGAAGGAGTACAGCTCTTTAGTAGTTTTGCGATTCTTCTTAATTTTCCTCGTCATAATCTTATGAAAGGAATGGGTCAGATTGTTACTTGGTCAATTCGAGACGAGAGTTTGCACGTAGAAGGCATGAGTCAGCTTTTCCGTACTTTTATTCAAGAGAATCCAGATTTATGGAATGATGAATTGAAATATGAAATCTACTGTGCTGCAGAGCGTACTGTAGAGTTGGAAGATGCTTTTATTGATCTTTGCTTCGAAGGTGCAGATGTACCAGACTTAACTCCAGAAGAAGTAAAGTCTTATATTCGCTATATCGCAGATCGAAGACTACTAGGTCTAGGTATGAAGAAAATCTTTCATAGTGAGAAAAATCCTCTTGGATGGTTAGACTATATGCTCAACGGGGTTGAACATACTAACTTCTTTGAGAATAGAGCTACTGAGTACTCAAAAGCGAGTACTACAGGAAACTGGCAAGACATATTTAAGTAAATAAAAAGCCCTCTAATTGAGGGCTTTTTATTGGGTTAAGGTTTTGTAGGCCAATCGGCTTCTTCAAGATTAGGCCAGTTTTCATGAGATGTAATATCTCGAAGTGCTGTTCGATAAGTTGCCCAGTCCGTAGGAACGCTAATTCCAGATTCTAGAGCTTTAGTCGCAACCCAATCAGACTCTCCTAAATACTTATTTCGAACTCCTCGATTTTGTTGAGAGAAGTAGTTGTTTTGATGAGCAGTAAACTCGGCAATTTTTTCTTCCTCTGTTAGCTCTCGAATTGTTCCATCTTCCTCTTTTAGTAAATCTTTTCCTGCAAGAGAGTCCTCTATAACATCCCAATCTTCCATAAAAGATGCAGATTGGGCTATAGAACGATTATTTTCATCAAATTTTACATAAGTAGTCATTATCTATCTCCAAATATTGTCGCACACGCTGTATAAATTTCTTCAGGATTTGCAGAGCTATTAGTTGCTGAAGGTGTTCTTGCTTGATGCAATGCATATAACATTCGTAAATCACAAATAATATTAGGGTCAGTAAAAGTAGTATGCAAATTATAAAACAAACTGTGCTCCATAAATCTATGAGTCGTCTGATAAGCATGAGCAGTATTTAAAAGTACTAAAATTGTAGTATTTGCAGGAACACTAATAGAATTTGTACCCCAAGAACTACTTCCACTCCCAGCGGTTTGTAGCTGCGTCCACGTACCTCCTGTAACTGTTGAATATGCAGTACCGCTACTGTTTGTCGGAGTAAAATAGCCTAAAGAAGCAGCATTATAAGTAGTATAAGCAGTATACATAGCAGCTATGTTTATTGTGATAGCAGACGCAGAAGTGTTACGAATAGGTAATACTCTCCAAGACAATCCTCCGTAACTGGTACTATTTTCATCATACCACCAGTCTCTGCCGACCCACCCTACTCTATTTCCAGTTGCATATTGTACCAGTCTTTGTACTTCAAGTCCTGAGTTTCCCACATAAGTACTTTGACTAGTTCCATTGGGGTGCCCGTCTCCTAAAAGCATATTAAAACCTTGGGTGCTGTCAGTCGTGCTCGAAAAAAACTGGTCATGACGATAAGTAGTCCAAGGCCCAGAGCTACTCCAATCTCCCGTGCTGTAACTGTTACTTTGAGCGGTACTAGTTACCATAGTACCGTAAACCAGGCCTTCTGCACTTAACAAAGAAGGTACCACTGCGGGGGGCGCTGCCCAGCTAGTACTAGTTCCATCGGTGCTTAAATAATTACCGTTCGAACCGCTAGTAGTAGGAAGAGGAAACGCTCCAAATTGCAGTTGTCCGCTTCCATCAGTAGTTAATGGCTTATTTGCCGTTCCATCTGCCGCAGGCATTGCTAAAGGAGAGAAAGATAAAGTTCCAGAAGTACTTCCTACTATAGGTTGATTGTTTAAAGCAGCATCTGTACTTGGAATAGTAAGCACATCCCCCCCATTTGCTTGTATTTGGTCTACAATAATTTTAGACATTTATATAATTCTCCTATAAATCTTATACCCCATAGGGTACCCTTTATTTGTTGAGTAAAAATTCATGTTATATGATGTTCCAATTTTTAAGTACTTATGACTTTCAGTTTGAGATGCTGAAAAATTACTAAAGTAACCCTCCGCTATATACTGCCCATCTGTTCTAGCAGGAGTTTCTTTATACTTAAACCTTAAATAATTATAAGCATTTGAACCTGAAGGCAAAAACTTTGAAAGATGAAAAGTAAACTCAATTTCCCAAGGCACCAGCATTTGACCATAGCTCTGATTGTTGTCAGACCATTTTCCTACATAAGCGGAATTTGACATTCCTAATTGGCGTCCATTAGAAGAATTAGCAGTTTGCATACTAGTTGGATCACTATTAGTACCTGTCGTTAAAGGCCTGTATTGGCTTGCTTGAATACTATAATTTGCAGCTGTTCCTGCAGAGTCATAATCTTGATCACTATTACTATTACTCCACCATATCTTCGAGTTTCCAGAATTCTGTGCTGCTGTATACATATTAGCGGGATTTAATAAAAGTAATTTATACTCATAAGTAGCCGGATACTCATCCCTATCAAAAACAAAAGCTTTAAAACCTAAATCCTCTCCGCCCGCATACTCTTTCTCGCTTATAAGCTCCCAATCTCTATCATACTTTAAATTATTTGTAGCAATCAAGGAATTAACAATAGGAGTTGCGCTGCTTTCAGTAAGAACGCCAACAGCAACCCCCGAAGCAGAATTTAAAACATTTTTTCTTGGCATAAATTAAACCTCTACGTACATAACCGTTGCGCCTATTTTAGCATTAGAAGCTGCATTTTCTACATATATACAGTCGCCAGGAGCTAGTATTACTCCTGTTCTCTCAAAGGTTCCTGCTTGCTCTGATTTTTCTAAAAGGCCCGAATCAGGAACAGAGTCTATTCCTGATTCAAACTTATCCCAATTTCCTGTTCCAAAATAATAAGTAGGAGCTGCTCCCGTATTGTCAACCGCTAGCGTAGAGTAGCTAGAAGGATTTGGAACAGCAGGAAATACACTTTCTAAATACTGTGCTGCTGTTTTCCAAGATATTAAATCAGTAGAATAATATAAAGCATCTTGATCGGTAATTGTAACCCACAAATTTTGAGCAATTTTTGAAGGCTGTTGTGAAGAATCTGTTCCAAAAGGATACTCGGCTTCTTTACTCAGTATTGCACTTGCAGCAGTAAAGCTATTATAAGTGCCAAACGATCCGCCGTTCGGGAAAAATGTACTCTTAGGCGCACTAAAAATTCCTTCTGATTTTGAAGCAATATAGTATTTATCTGCGGTTTTATTATATTTTATCCACTGAAAATCTTCTGGCCCTGCTTGGGTTATTCTAAAACCGCCATAATTACTATCACTCCGTGTCGTTAAATACCGATTACCACTGTTAGCAGCTTCTGTGAAATGAATTGGGCCACTCATGTCATTTGAGTTTGTATTACCATTATTAGCAGGATTAAACCAACAGTAATTTGTGGATGTCCAAGTTCCTCCAGTTACAACAAACACACCTCTTTCGGCTTGTAGCATTTTACAGAAAGGAGTATCTATATCGTAATTAATAGGATTGTTAGAGCTTATAATATTATATAGAGTTGAATTCGAAGTGCCACCGCCATCTAGTATAGTATAATTGCCGTTATTAAGGTAAGGAGCGGCATAAGTCATATAGGAATTGCTGTTTACAGCAAGAGTTCCAGCAGTATACCAATCATGACACTGGGGATAATTATTTGAGAAGTAGCCCGGCGCGCCGCTCCAACCAGTAGCAGTGGCGTTGCCTGGGTGAGTATGAGGCCCCGCTTCGGACTGAGTATGGGTGCGCCCTTCTATCCACATATTGTTATAATTAGCCCAAAGATCTGATCCATCTAACCACCAATAATTAATGCTACCCCTTACGTACCAATAAGGAAAAGTAGTTACTTTACCATCAAAATAGTCCGAAGGATTTATAAACATCCACGGATCTATGCAAGTATATCGATGAGTCCTTCTCTCATCATTTGAAGAGGCTGGGATAGCTCCAGTTCCTTGCTGATATCTAATAGTATTGGCAGTAGGATCTTGAAAGTAAAAAGAATTACCAGCATCCCCCCAAGTACTTTGATGACTTCCTCCATCTAGAAAACGAGTAACAGAGCCTCCGGGAGTAGAAGAGGCTACCGCTTGATTTAAAGAAACATTATTCGTAGTATGTAATTTTATTGTAATTGGAGGATTTACCGTTTCATCAGTTGAACATAGATTTATTGAACATACTTGAACACTGCTAGAAGTATTTTGATAAATCATCCCCGTTGCTGTTTCTGTTATTAAAGTTGAGCTTCTTCCAGCCATTATAATACTCCTAAGAAAATAAGTTTTCCTGTGCTTTGATACTTATCTGCCTCCGTAACAACGGCTCCAGGAAGCAGTGGATTTTCTACTCCGTGTATCGTATAAGCAGAAGGAACAGTAAGAGTTGCAGTATCTGCTATATAAAAATTATCATAAAAAATGTGATGATTAGCTAAAGTAGTGTCCGCCTCTGCATAGTTACCATCAGTTCCAATTTCTGATACTTCTGCAACGTGCAATGTTGCATTTGATGCCATACCTTGCCAACTTTGTCCTACCGAAAAAGGAGTAGGAACAACTTCATAGTGTTTAAATATATAAGAAGCTATTGACGTATCTGCAATTACATAACTGTCTAACTCAGCACCCCCACCACTTGCAGCAGCAGAATCAATTTGAGTTTGAACATCGTCAGAAACTGAATCGAAAAAGTTTATTACTGAAGCAGCATCTGCTAGGTCTCGAGCTTTTGACATTAGTTACTCCTTAATTTTATATGGTATAATTTTACATGGGTTTACATCTTTAGTCAAGAAATTTTTTTTACAAAGTATCATATTATGCTATTGCTAAGAAAATGTAGTTTCCACCAGAATTGTTAAGCCCATCAAAAGAAGCACCTGATGTTACTGTAAATCCACTCGATAGTGGGTCGATGTAGTCAGTGTTAGTGACTTGAGCGGCTGTAGAGTTCAAGAGCAAGTAAGGATCGTTACCTGCAACAATGCCTCTTTCATAATCCCAGTAGAACCAATCGCCAGTAGAGTCTGTACGCTTGATAAGAATAAATCTAGCACCTGCGCTAAAGCCACAGTCTACGTCTACATTACTACCTGTGCCTGTGTAGCTGCCTACTTTGCTTACTCCTGCTAGTGTGGCGAATAGGTAGGCTATGTAAGTGTAAGAGGAGCTGTTTACCTCTGCGTCAGTACTTAAGTAAAAAACAGAATCGGTTGGGGTGGTGCTATTCCAAACAGATTGGCCGGTAAAGGCTGATTGATCTGTGTTTAATGTTATAAAGGAAGTATTGCCTAAAGGAGCGGCATAAACATTCCACCCTTGCCCGCCACCAGAAGACCGTCGCTTCACAAACATCAGCTCAGGGGCGACTCCCAAGTTGTGGTTTTTTGACCCTGCGACTGATGTCCCAGTATAAGCAACCATATCCATGAAGCCTGTGGCGCGTTTGAACATCCAACTTCGGTTATTAGTTTCTGTTCCTTGGTCATTATACCAACCATTTTGGAAGTCCCATGTATAACTATTTTGATTGCCTTCGGCGGCAGTGCTAGTTGTGTTTAAATATTTAGCGCCTGTAAGACGATTAGCAATCTCAGTAACGCCGGTTGAGTTTATATTAGACCTAAACCACGCCATATCAACAGGGAACGAAGAACGGTATTTTGGTGGGCTTGTAGAATCCGGTGTATCTACAGCAAAAACCTCAGTCCCAGACTTAGGAGTCTTCATTGGTCTGCGGATGGCTATGTAGATGTAGGTGTTGCCTTGTATATTGGGTTCGCCACCTGACCCACTAGAAAATCCAGTGCTTGTTACGTTAAAAGCAGAAGAGTCATTTTCCGCATCACTTGTGTTGGGTCGTAATTCTTTGTCTGCGCCAGTAGCATGGAAACCACGCATCGTGTCTACAAGTAGCCAGTTTTTTCCTCCGCCGCCTGTAGTTGCATTTTTAACCAGTAGCCACTGCGGCTCAAAACCAAGATCAACGCTAACTACATAAGGCGCAGTATCCCCGCTACCCGTATAACTCCCGCACTTAATAATATTCTCGCTGCCATCGTCTCCAAAGCCTCCTGCGTCGTGAGCGAATAGGTAGGCGACAAAGGTTTCACCACTTTGATTTACAGTTGTGGAATTACCACAAGTAAACTCTGATTCAGTAGGCTCAGTTCCATTCCATCTGTTTGGGTTTGCATAAAAAGGGGCTGTTGTTAAATCTGTATAAGAGCTAGCACCTTCTGACCTGTGGTAAACAGCCCACGCTTGAGCTGATGATGTACATTTTACAAGTATAAATCCGGGAACACTCCCAAGATTATGACTGACAGTTCTTCCAGTAACACCATCCCCAGTATAAGTCACAACATCAAAGAACTTCTCAGCCTTGCGGAATGTCCATGAGACTCTAGGGTCGCTTGTGCTACTTACCTCAACACCGTTTCCTATAGAAAACCCATCGCTATTAAAAGCAGTGAGGTTGTTACCTGCGCTGTCTTCTGCGGAATTGTCATTAGTATTTAAATCTTTGTAAATACCCCTTTCGGTATCATATAAAAGATGTTTTAAGGCTGAGGAACCCCTTTTTTTAATCCAAACAAGTCCACCCTCACCCGCAAGATCAATGTCGTTGGTGATGGTCTGTGCCGCGCCAGTACCGTCATACAAATAAGTCGAGAAGACATCCTCAGCGTATAGAGACTCACCTGCATTACCCGCAGCAGCTGTTAGAGCTTTAGTTAATTTGCTCATGCGTTACTCCTAAACGTAGCTGCCAGTGTACGCACCGTAGAGTACGGAGGAGACTTTCCAGAGCACCAGTGTGTCTTTCGCAGTCAGCGTAGGAGCGACATTGCCGCCAGAGGTTACCCAAGTCATTGTAGGCCACGTTACTGTGTAACTAGCACCTGCTTCGAGCTGTAGGACGATTGCGTCACCAGAACTAAGTGAGTCTGTGAAGGTCGTGTTAGCCGCGAGAGTCTTGGTCTGTACTGCGCCGTTAGTAGCGTCAAAGGCTGTGCCGGATAGAGCGTATACAGTGTCTCGTACTGTCTTGTTGGTAAGAGTCTGAGTGTTGGTGGACGTTGTGGTGTTAGCGTCATAGGCTTGAACCGTAGAGCCAATATCAGTATCTACAACAACATTAGAGCCTCCATTTTGAAGCGTCCCAGTGAAGTTAGCCGTAGTGTCAGAATAAGAAGCATAGGCGCCAGTATCTACAAGATAACCAAGACTACTCCAGACTGTAGAGCCGTCACCAATCTTAATTTTACTTGTATCAGTTTCCGCACCTAATTCACCTTGAGCAAGTGTAGGATTGGCTGAAGTCCAGTTAGCGGCAGTATCTCGTCTAAGTTGTATTATATCAGCCATTTGCTGAGCCTCCATTTATTGATTGTGCAGAAGTGTAAACGCTGTTTGCGAACCCACCGTCTGAGTTAATAACTTGAACAATTGTAGTATAAGTTGTATGTGCAATTATTTCGACTATATCTCCCACTGCAACTGCAGGAGAAACTACAATGCTTGTTCCATTAGTAGCAGTAAAGTCGGTTCCAACTAGTAGTTTAATACCGTTTAAGTATACGTCAACATAGCCTATCGTATAAGTTGCATTAAAAGTAGTTTGACTAGCGGTGGCAGTATATGTAGTCCTAGTATATACAAATTCTGGCAAAGCCAGTTCATCCCATGCAGCAACACTACCGTTAGTAGTTAAATACTTACCCGCATTTCCAGTCTGAGAAGGTAGTCCATCTATTCCTGTAAGCCCAGAGCCATCTCCAATAAAAGCATTCGCAGTAATAGTAGTACCTAGAATATCTATCTCATCTAAGTAAAAAGCGCAAATAACAATAGATGTTCCTGCAGCAGCTCCTGTAGCTAATACTATAGAAGTTCCATTTGTTGCAGTATAATCACTACTGTCTAGTAAGACACCATTTAAGTATACTTGTAGTTGATTTACTGTGTAGGCAAGAGTAGCCGAATTATTGTCGCTACCAGAAAAAGTAGTTTGAGAGGCCGTTGCAGTATAAGCATACGTATTTACCCCTTTTGTAAGCACAAGATTTTCTACAGCAGCAGAGCCCATTGCAACTATTTGAACAATGTCTCCGCTAGAAGTTCCCGCCGCTAAAACAATAGAAGTTCTATTGGTAGCAGTGTATTCTGTTCCATCTATTAACTTTACACCATTTAGGTAAACGTCAACAAACCCAGGAGAGTAGCTCAAAGTTCCAGAGTTATCGTCGGAACCCGTAAAAGTAGTCTGTGCAGAAGTAGCAGTATAAATATACTTTGTATATACGCTAGAAGTCGGATCTGCCAGTCCGACTTCTACAATGCTTTGAGTTCCGTTATCTTTCTTGATGTACATTTTGCCATCATAAGTATTGATAGCAACTTCGCCCAGCTCTAATTGACCTGTACTAGGGACGGTGCCCTGCGTAGCAGAACGTTTTAATTTAATCGTCTGTGCCATTTGGCTCTCCTAATATTGCGTATATACGCTGGAGTTTAACTATTTAGAATGTTCCGCCATCTAATTGAGTAACAGAAAGAACGCCTGCAAGGTAGGATAAGCCATCTCCTGCAAGGGAAGATTTAAGTTGTAAGTCGCCAGAGCTAATCTCAATACCTCCAGCACTAGCAACATTTACACTAAACTCACTACCTGTTAAAGTTAGTCCTGAACCTGCAGTATAAGTGCCTGCTCCTGAGAACTGTACAAAAGATACTGCATCTGTGCCTACAGTAGCTACTGGCTCACTTAATACCCAACCTGTATCGGCGTACTGAGTGCCATGAGTAACAAATATGAAGTCACCTCCCGCCATTTCTGTGGGAGTATTAAAATCTTCAGCACGAGTAAGGACAGTAGCTGAAGTAAATACATAAATACCATTGTGAGCAGCAGTTGCTTCGCCAGCAACAACAATGCGATCCCCAGTAGTAATATCTGTGTCGCCATCAATATCTCCGCCAGCAACATTTAGACCTGTAGATAAAGTTAGAGTAGCACCTACTCCAGAACTTCCATTATTATAAGTAACGGTATCCCCAGTTATAGTAGCAAGAGAACTTGCAAGAATAGCATGGGCGGCAGCATGTACATGCAACCCTTCTGCAACTGCATCCACATAACTTTTAGTAGCTGCATCAGAACCATTTACAGGGTCTAGCAGTCCTGTAATACGAGAGCTATTAACAGATACAGAGCCAGAGCCATTAGGATTAAGAGATATGTCTCCATTAGTATCCGTAGATGCAATTTGATTACCATTAAAGTTTAAATTATCAACAGTAAGTTCTGTTACTCCTGCCAAAGAAGTAGAAGTAGCCCCAAGCTCTAGAGTAGTGGAGCCTAAAGTTACAGATGAATTTGCAAGTTTTGCATTTGTAATCGCACCCGTGGCAATAGTAAAATCACCAGTTGCAGAAGTATAAGTAATACCTCCAGAAGCTGTAAAATGAGAACGAATCTCTGCTGCAGAAGGTCCAGTATAAGTAATAACTCCAGTACTAGAGTTATATGCTAAAGAGCCATCTCCCCCTGCGTCAGTAACACTAATAGCTGAACGTGAACGAGTATCTGTATAGTAAAGGTTTGTTGCACCTTCAGATAAATCGTCAGTATCGGCTAATGCAAGTTTTGAATCAAACATTGCTTCGCCGCGTGCAGTCGTCCAATAAAGGTTACTTACCCCTTCGGATACATCATCAGTTGTTTTGTTAGCTAAATCAGTATCAAAGTCAGCCGATTTGTAAGTCGTTACACTAAATTCACCGGTTGTGCTGTTATAGCTTAAATCACCCGCTGCACTAAAGAGCCCTCGAACTTCTGCATCTGTACGCTCTGTAAAAGAGAACTCTCCAGTAGTAGAGTTATAGGATAAATCTCCTGCAGCACTAACTAATCCACGTATTTCTGCGTCTGAAAGACCTGTAAAAGTAACTTCATTATTTGTAACAGTAGTGGTAATATTTGTACCACCAGTAAAAGTAAGAGTTTCCCCTGTAGTAAACGTATCCGAGCTAGTACCATCAGATAAAGTAAAGCTTCCAGAAGGAATAGCTGCCCAAGAAAGTTGTCCACTACCGTTTGTCTTTAGAAAGGAATTTGCTAGACCATCTGCTTGAGGCCAATTTTGTCCGTCAAGGATTAAATCGCCAGTGCCATTTGGAGTAATTGAAATATTACCATTAGTATCTGTGGAAGTAATAGCATTACCGTTTAAAGTAATATTATCAACATTTAAGACATCTAGCTTACTATTAGAATCTACTATAAGAGCGCTACTTGCAGTTACTGTACCCGCAGTATGATCTAGTAAGTCTGTGAAAAACTTACCTCCAATAGCGTCTATGTCCCCGAGACCCCCTCCAGGACGTCCTACAAATAGCTTATTACTATTTGAAGAATACGCTAATTCTCCATTTTGCAAGCTAGAAGGAGCGGCTGTAGTAGTACTTCTTTTAATTTTTAATATTTGAGTCATCTAAAAATTCCATTGGGCTAGAAAGCCCCTGCGTCCACCGTATCGGAATTAGGAGAGTCGTTGCCTATCATTATAGGAACCCACTCTACTACTCCTGGACTTGTTTCTCGGTAGACATAGAGTTGCTCCGTGTCTGGGTTATACCATTGGTCTCCTTGCTCAATATTAGAACCAGTAGGAGTATCTACAGAACGAAAAGACTGATCTGCAAGTTGTTCTATTGCTTCTTGTAAATTATTAGCAGTTATAGTATTATAAGGTGTTACAGTAATATCTGAGGCTACAGCCGTAACCGTAGGAACCGCAGCTGTACTTAAAGTAAGCTCTACAGTACTGCCCCCTATATTTAAGGAAGTTCCAGAAGTAATTTCAAGAGTAATTGCCATTATCGTGTAATTTCTCGGGTTACTGTAGCTTGCCCCTGTATCAATCGAAGTACAAACGCATCACTACCTGTAAATATTTCTAAGTCGTAAAAATATACTCCAGCAGCAATAGCTCCTGTAGTAGCATTTGACATTGACATTCTAATCTTGCCCGCAGAAGCAT
>Ga0206682_10000897_pt1 | contig 30574 bp, 22 predicted proteins | sample M240m12015metaG_FD_155444 | JGI IMG/M metagenome (GOLD analysis project Ga0206682, IMG submission 155444) | Ammonia-oxidizing marine archaeal communities from Monterey Bay, California, United States - M2 40m 12015 | ecosystem: Environmental > Aquatic > Marine > Intertidal zone | place: USA...
AGTACTTTGTAGATAGTAAGGGCAAGCCTTTCATTTATGAAAAGACAAAGCTAACACCTCTAAAGTATATGAAAATTAAGAAAGTGGAGCGTAAAGAATATGCTACACTAATATGGGTAAAGGGGCATAACGCTCCTTTTACCGTACCACGCCCTCCCGAAGATGGACAGACATGGGCAGGGGTTCTGCATCTACATGGAATACCGTGGATGCTTTATGAGTATTCTTCCGAGAAACTCAAAGACACTAGAAGAAAAGTATAATATGGCTAAAAGACGTAAAACTCTATCAGGTGTAAACTTTGATCTGAGAGAGATTGAACCTTTAACACGAAACCAACTAAAAGCATTTGATGCAACAAACAATTTGGTACTGCATGGACTAGCAGGAACAGGTAAAACCTTCATATCCTCATATCTAGCATTTGATGATATGGCAAAGGGAGACTATCAAAAGCTAGTAATTATACGAAGTGCAGTACCTACGAGAGATATTGGGTTTCTGCCAGGCACTGAGAAAGAGAAAGCCTCTGTTTATGAAGAGCCTTATAAAGATATTGCAAACGACTTATTTGGTCGAGGAGATGCTTATGAGATTCTTAAACAGAAAACTTTAGTAGAGTTTATGACTACTTCGTTTATTCGAGGTATTACTTTACGAGATGCGGTTATTCTTATTGACGAGTGTCAAAATATGTCATTCCACGAGCTAGACTCTATTATCACTCGTATGGGTGAGAACTGTAGAGTTATATTTTGTGGAGACTTCCGACAAGCTGACTTAAGAGGAAACGGTATTAAAGATTTCTTCCAAGTATTGAAACGTATGGGTCTATTCACCTTTATAGAATTTGAGGTCGAAGACATTGTGCGATCCGAGTTTGTTAAAACTTATATTATTGCTAAGAACGAACTTGAACTATGAAGGCAGTCATAAGCCACAGAATTTATATGGAATGCGGTGCTGATCTCCAAGAGAAGATCGACAAAGAGCTCACGTACTCAATTCCTACGCACAACCCTTTAGATCCTCCTCAGATCATTAAGAATATGGGCATTATTCGTAATGGGTTAGTATCACTACCAATAGGACGTACGGATTTGATACCGTCGCACTACGAAATAGTTGATAAGCGAGTAAACAAACCTGTGGACTTTCCTGACTTTAAGTTTGATTTACGACCAAGTCAGCAAGCGGTTTATGATGAGATCGAAGACAATAGTATAATTAACGCATGGGTCAGTTGGGGTAAGACATTTACAGGTCTTGCTATCGCAGGCAAGCTAGGTCAAAAGACTCTCGTTATTACCCACACTGTCCCTCTGCGAAATCAGTGGGCAAAAGAAGTAAAAAAAGTCTATGGTTTTGAACCAGGCATCATAGGCAGTGGTAGATTTGAAATTGACGCTCCTATCGTGATTGGGAATACTCAGACTTTATACCGCAATATCGAGAAGATTCGTAAGGAGTTTGGCACTATCATACTTGATGAGATGCATCACGTTAGTAGTCCCACCTTTAGTAAACTTTTAGATACAAATTACTGTAGATATAAGATTGGTCTATCGGGTACTATAGAAAGAAAAGATGGAAAGCACGTTGTGTTCAGAGATTACTTTGGTAATACTCTTTTTAAGCCACCTAAAGAAAACTATATGACCCCTACAGTACATATTGTACCATCAGAGATTCGTTTTATGGATGGTGCAAAAATTCCCTGGGCTAACAGAGTAACAAAACTGGCTACTGATGAAGAATATCAACATACAGTAAGTATGCTTGCCGCGGCCTACGCCGCAAGAGGGCATAAAGTGCTAGTAGTAAGTGATCGTGTTAGCTTTTTGAAAAGATGTGCAGAACTTACTGGAGACAAAGCAATTTGTGTAACTGGTGAAGTATCTCACGAAGATCGAGAAACGCTTGTAGATGAAATTCTCTACGGGGATAAAGAGGTTCTCTACGGAACGCAGGCAATTTTCTCAGAGGGTATATCAGTAGACACGCTAAGCTGTCTTATACTTGGTACACCTGTAAACAACGAACCCTTACTTACGCAGCTAGTGGGCAGGGTAATTCGTAAAAAGGAAGGTAAGATTGATCCAGTCATCATTGATATTCACCTCAAAGGGAACACTGCTCGCAAGCAGGCTTCTAATAGGGTAGGATTTTATATGAAACAAGGCTGGAACATGAAGTACCTTTAAAAAAATATTTCTTGACAACTTACTTAAACTTCGGTATAATATATGCTCTTATTTGATTGGAAGAAGGTATTCGATACGGCGGCGGGTAGCATTTACAATTGCAACCTTATTATGGAGATGCTCATAAAGGGCAGTATCCCTAAGAATAAATACGACCCTATTTATACTTTCTCACAGAAAAACTTTTCAGGCAATTCCTTTCTGGTACATCCAGAGTTTCTTCTGTACCATTCTCATAAGTACGAGCAAAAAGAAATATGTATGTATTATGCACTTGCTTCTTTACGAAGCCTGTCAGACTACTATGCATCAAACAAAACGACGCTAGATCCACTACATTGTCCTGTGGATTTAGATGACATTAAAGACAACAGACTACTCATAGTACTAGAGGATGAAATTACCTTTATCTATGAAGAAGCCACTTTGGAGACCTTACACTAATGGCATTATCATTTAACAAACAAACGGGCGGAGCCCAAAAATCATCAATCGACACCTTTCAATACGTAGACGGCGACAACAAAATGCGCGTAGTTGGCGACATTCTTGCACGCTATGTTTACTGGATTAAAGGCGAGAACGATAAAAATATTCCAATGGAGTGTCTATCTTTCGATAGAAATTCCGAACGATTCAACAATGTAGACAAAGACTGGGTACGTGAGTACTATCCTGATCTTAAATGCGGGTGGAGCTATGCTACACAGTGCATTGAAGGCGGTAAAGTAAAAGTAGTAAACCTCAAGAAAAAATTGTGGGAACAAATTATTACTGCTGCTGAAGATCTAGGTGATCCTACTGATCCTGATACTGGTTGGGACATTTGTTTCAAGCGCGTAAAGACCGGGCCACTACCTTACAATGTTGAATATCAACTACAAGCACTTAAGTGCAAGCCTCGTCCATTGACTGACGAAGAGCGTGACTTGATTGCTGATCTAAAGTCTATGGATGATGTAATGTCACGCCCAACACCTGACGCTCAGAAAGAGCTTCTTGACCGTGTTCGTGGCGCAGCTAACGAAGCAGATGACGAACTACTTGACGAAGAGTTTAACGTAGGATGATTCTCTTTACGGCAGACTGGCACATAAAGCTGGGGCAGAAAAACGTCCCTGTAAAGTGGGCTACAAACCGTTATCAAATGTTCTTTGACCAAATCTATGAGTTAGAGAATGAGTGTAATATGCACATAATCGGTGGCGATCTCTTTGATCGTCTACCGAATATGGAAGAGTTGGAACTTTACTTCAAGTTTATTCGTGGAGTAAAGATTCCGACTATTATTTATGATGGGAACCATGAAGCTACAAAGAAGAACAAGACGTTCTTTACACAGCTTAAACAAGTATCCAGAGATATTAACCCTCTTATAAATATAGTAGATATATCGTATGTAGATAACGATCTAGGCTACGGCATACTGCCCTACGCTGATCTGCACAGAAAAGGTGCTATAGATCACTTTGATAAGAGTCAGCCCTTGTTCACCCATGTCCGAGGAGAGATTCCACCACACGTTAAACCAGAGATCGACCTAGACTTACTAGAAGATTTCCCTGTCGTATTCGCAGGAGACTTACACTCTCACAGTAATACACAAAGAAATATTGTATACCCAGGTAGTCCCATGACTACATCATTTCATAGAACAAAGGTAAAGACCGGGTATCTATTGATCAATGAGAACAATTGGGAATGGATGTGGGAACAGTTTAACTTACCACAACTACTTCGTAAAACAGTAACAAATGAAGATGAGATGATTCCAACTGACTTTGATCATACTATTTACGAGATAGAAGGCGATATACAAGATTTAGCAGAAGTAAAAAATTCAGAATTGCTAGACAAGAAAGTAGTAAAGAGAAAGTCAGAAGCGACTCTCATCATGGACAAAGAGATGTCCGTACAAGAGGAGCTAGTAGAGTATCTAAACTATATTCTTGAAATAAACCCCGATAAAATACCAGACATAATAGGCACATACAATGATTACACTACAAACGTTGAGATGGGATAACTGCTTTAGTTATGGTTCTGGTAATGAGTTACAATTAGATGATAATACGCTAACCCAGATTCTGGGAACAAATGGTATGGGCAAGTCATCCATACCATTAATTATAGAAGAAGCGTTATTCAATAAAAACTCAAAAGGGATTAAAAAAGCAGACATTCCTAATCGTTATGTAAATGACGGTTACAATATCTACTTGTCTCTAACAAAAGATGACGATAGATACGAGATTACAATCAATCGTAAGAAAAGTATCAAAGTAAAACTAGAGAAGAATGGTGAAGATATTTCTAGCCACACAGCTACAAATACTTACAAAACTCTACAAGAGATTCTTGGAGTAGATTTTAAAACATTCTCTCAACTAGTATATCAAAACACAAACGCAAGTTTACAGTTTCTAACTGCTACAGATGCAAACCGTAAGAAGTTTCTTATTGATTTATTGCACCTAGAGAAGTATGTTGAATTATTTGATCTATTTAAAGCAGCCTCTAAAGAGGTATCCAGTACCTCTAATACGATAGCAGGGAAACTTGCAACTGTTGAAAAGTGGTTAAATGATAATAAGTTGAGTGATACATCCATACTACCCTTGTTGGATTTAGAAATTGATACATCTAAAGATGAGAAGACTTTGCGTTCTCTTACGGTAGAGATTGAAAATATTTCGGAAAAAAATAAAAAAATTCAAACGAATAATCAATATAAGTCAATGCTCGATGCGATAGATATTAATGAAGCGAATAAATCGACAGCACAGTATAATTCCTACGATGATTTACAGTCAGAATTAGGAGCAGTAAAAGCAGTCGCTACGGGTGCTCAACGAACTTTGAAACAATTAGGGGAAATTCGAGATACTTGCCCTACTTGTGAGCAACCTATCGACAGTTCTGTCGAATTGGCTATGAAGGAAGCGGAAGAGGTAAAATATGAAGAAGCTACAAGAAGAATTAAAGATCTTCAACGACAAATTGTCGACATCAAATCTGAAAATAATGAGTACGAACGCTGTCAATCAATTAAGAAAGATTGGGAAGACTTGTTTCGATCTATCGACAGAGAGCTACAGACGGATTTGTTGGATCAGCAAGAGCTTGAAAGTAGGGTGTCAGACGTGCAAGGGCGCTTACGAGAGTCAAAGCAAGAGTTATCAAGAATCGCAGAAGAAAACGAGCGAATAACTCGTCGAAATACCCGAATACAAGTAATACAGGAACAAACAGATGAGTTTATTGCTCAGCTGGAAGAATACTCCGAGAAGTTAGAGAAGAATCGTAAGCTAGAGTCAAACCTTGATATACTCAAGAAGTCGTTTAGTACGAATGGATTACTTGCTTACAAAATCGAAAACCTTGTCGGAGAACTCGAAGAATTAGCTAACGTGTACTTGGCTGAACTTTCTGATGGTAGATTTACATTAGAGTTTGTTGTATCGAATGACAAACTGAATGTACAAATTACAGATGCCGGGAATGTTATTGACATTCTAGCACTCTCCTCAGGCGAGTTAGCCCGTGTAAACACTGCAACACTACTAGCAATTCGTAAGCTGATGAGTAGTATATCGAAGTCTAAAATCAATATATTATTCTTAGATGAAGTAATTAGTGTGTTAGATGATGCAGGTAAAGAACGTCTAGTAGAGGTTCTAATGCGAGAAGACTTAAATACTTACTTAGTTTCACATGGTTGGTCACATCCATTGCTAGAAAAGATCGAAGTAGTAAAGTCAGAAAATATAAGTACATTGGAGTAATTATGGTAGATTCGAGAGCAAAAGGAGCGCGTGGCGAGTATCTTGTAAGAGATATGCTTCGAGAAGCCACAGGGTTAAAGTTTGAAAGAGTACCTGCTTCTGGTGCATTGGAATATCTGAAAGGGGACTTATATGTCCCCAATCAGAGAAACCATTATTGCATCGAAGTAAAAAACTACAAAGATTCACCACTCAATGATAAGATATTTACGGCTAAAAAGACCAATAATCTTATACGTTGGTGGAAAAAGATTGTAATACAGGCAGAAGGCGGAGATCAAAAGCCTATGCTATTTTTTAAATACGATAGATCTAAGGTATTTGTAGCTACACAGGAAACGCCAGAGACCACAGAAGATTATATGTGGATTGCATTTCTAGATTGTTATATACTACTAGCCGAAGATTTCTTAAAAGAAGATGTGGAGTGGATAGGTGGCTTTTAATTTTGAAGATAAAATAGGCGGAGACAGCGGTACAGCACTAGTAGTAGATGCTTTAAACCTTGCGTTTCGTTGGAAGCATCAAGGTAGAACAGATTTTCGACACGATTATGTAGCAGTAGTAAAATCATTAGCAAACTCTTATAATTGTGGTAATGTTATTATTACCGCAGATTGGGGATCTTCTAGTTATAGAAAAGAGATTTTACCTGAATACAAACAGAATCGAAAAGATAAGTATGCAACACAGACAGAAGAAGAGAAGCAAGCATTTATAGACTTCTTTGAAGAGTACGAAGAAACACTAGAACTACTTGCTGAAGAATATCAAGTTCTTCGTTTCAAAGGTGTAGAGGCAGATGATCTTGCTGCCCACCTTGTAAAACGTAAAGTAGACTACGGACTAGAGGATGTATGGCTAATCTCTAGTGACCGAGATTGGGATTTGTTGATTCAAGACGGAGTAAGTAGATTTTCTTACGTTACTCGAAAAGAAGTAACTATAGACAACTGGAGTGAGCATTACAATGTTTCTCCAGAAGAGTATATTTCTTTTAAATGTCTAACAGGCGATAAAGGGGATAATGTTCCTGGCATTAATGGAATCGGACCAAAGAGAGCCGAAGGTCTTATAAAAGACTATGGAGATGCCATGACTATCTATGATAATATCCCGTTAAGTGGTAGTTATAAATATATACAAGAGTTAAATGCAAATGCAGAAGTTCTCTTGAAAAACTACGAGTTAATGGATTTAGTAACATATTGCGATGATGCAATTGGGGTGGACAATGTGTCCGAGATTGAAGGGAGAATGATGAATGCAAATTGATTATAAAAGAGATAACTATCTGTCAGAGTTTAGCAAGAAAACTCTAGAAGATCGTTACTTAGTAGAAGGGGAAACATCTCCCCAGGATGCGTTCGCTCGGGCAGCAAAAACATTTGCAGATGACGACGCACATGCACAAAGGCTATACGACTATGCTAGTAAATTATGGTTTATGTTCAGTACACCTGTACTTAGTAATGGTGGGACTAGTAGGGGCTTGCCTATTTCTTGCTTCCTTAACTATGTCGAAGACTCAAGAGAAGGAATCACAGGACATTATACCGAAAATGCTTTCCTTTCTTCTGTGGGTGGCGGCATTGGTGGTTGTTGGAATGACGTACGATCAGTAGGTAGTCGAACCTCTGCGGGGTCAGAGTCAACTGGAGTAATTCCTTTCTTGAAAGTGGTTGATGCAGAAATGCTCGCTTTCTCGCAAGGTGTAACAAGAAGAGGTAGTTATGCAGCATATTTGGAAATGTCTCACCCAGAAATCGAAGAGTTTCTGGATATTCGTAAACCTACAGGCGGGGACGTTAATCGCAAGTCTACTAACTTGCACCATGCTGTCACTGTTTCTGACGAGTTTATGGAATTAATCGAAGGAGCCACGAGAGAAGAAGGCTTTGACGATTCATGGGATCTAGTAGATCCGCATAGTGGTGAAGTTACTAAAACTGTTTCCGCTAAAACACTTTGGGTAAAGTTAATCCAGAATCGTGTAGAGACTGGTGAACCTTACATTATGTTTAAAGATACAGTACAGGACGCTTTACCACAATTTCAGAAAGATGCAGGATTACAGGTACATCACTCTAATCTATGCTCTGAAATTACTCTTGCCACTGATGATGAGCGTACAGCAGTATGTTGTCTATCAAGTGTAAATCTGGAAGAGTATGACGAGTGGAAAGATAATGATCAGTTTATACCTGATCTAGTACGAATGTTAGATAATGTTCTTACACACTTTATTGAAAATGCGCCAGATGCATTATACCGTGCTAAGTTAAGTGCAGAAAGAGAAAGAAGTATTGGTTTGGGGGCAATGGGTTTCCATGCGTATCTACAAAGACACAATATTCCTTTTGAGAGTGTACTTGCGAAAGGCGCAAACAATAGAATGTTTACAAGAATTAAAGAGGAGGCAGTACGTGCCACAAGACAACTTGCAACAGAAAGAGGGGAATGCCCTGATGGCAAAGGTCATGGAGTTAGGAATGCACATCTTCTTGCTGTGGCCCCTAACGCTAGTAGTTCTATCATCTGTGGTAATACTAGTCCTAGTATTGAGCCTTATAGGGCTAATGCTTTCACCCAAAAAACTAAAAGTGGCTCTAGCCTACTTAAAAACGAGTATTTACAACACGCTCTCCAAGAAATTGGTATGGATACAGAAGAAGTTTGGAAAAGTGTAATTACAAACGGCGGCTCAGTTCAGCAGTTAGAATTTTTAGATGAGTACACAAAAGACGTATTTAAGACAGCTGTAGAGATAGATCAAAAGTGGATAATTGAAATGGCAGGAGATAGACAGCAGCACATTTGCCAGAGTCAGTCTCTAAACGTATTCTTCCCTGCTGATGTATCGAAGCAAGAATTGCATGCTATACACATGATGGCATGGAAACAAAGAGTAAAAACTCTATATTATTTGCGTAGTGAAGCAATCAAAAGAGCTGAGACTGTATCAGACGAAGCATTAAGACAATATATGTTCGATAGTATCGACGAAGGCGCTTGTTTAGCGTGTGAGGGTTAAGATGAAAATACTAAAATTTAGTGCTGATTGGTGTGGGCCTTGCAAGATGTTACAGAAAACTCTTGATGATATGGTTCTACCTTATCCAGTAGAAAGTGTAGATATAGATAAACAACCAGAATTAGCTGGTGAGTTTGGCATAAGAGGAGTACCTACTATGGTACTCCTTACAAGCGAAGGGTCAGAGCAGGGACGTCTAGTAGGCGGTAAAAGCAAGGCCGATATAATGGAGTGGTTATCATGAGTAATTTATTAGAAGAAAGAGAGTATTATAAACCTTTTAACTATCCGTGGGCGTTTGAGCACTATAAGTCTCAACAGCATATGCACTGGTTACCTGATGAAGTAAACCTAGCAGATGATTTGAAAGATTTTCGTGAGAATCTTAGTGAAGGCAATAAGTCTCTACTGGCAAATATCTTTCGTTTCTTTACGCAAGCAGATGTTGACGTATGTTGTGGTTATGCTACACACTATTTGCCAACATTTAAACAACCTGAAGTACGTATGATGCTATCTGCATTTGCAGCAATGGAAGCAGTGCACCAGGAAGCATACTCATTACTACTAGAAACACTTGGTTTCGGTGATGATGAGTATCAGAAGTTTATGGAACACAAAGCTATGATGGATAAGCATGAGCATCTTAGCAACTTTGGTATGGGTAGTAAAATGGATATTGCAAAAACAATGGCTATTTACTCAGGCTTTACCGAAGGAGTGCAGTTGTTTAGTAGTTTTGCTATTCTGTTAAACTTCCCCCGACATAACTTGATGAAAGGTATGGGTCAAATTGTTACTTGGTCTGTGCGAGATGAAAGTCTCCACGTTGAAGGCATGAGTCAACTATTCCGTACATATATTCAAGAGAATCCAGAGTTATGGAACGATGATCTAAAGTATGAAATCTATTGTGCGGCAGAACGTTCTGTAGAGCTAGAAGATGCTTTTATTGACTTGTGTTTTGCGGGCGCGGATGTGCCTGACCTTACACCAGAAGATGTAAAGCTATATATTCGATACATCGCAGATCGAAGACTATTAGGGCTAGGTTTGAAAAAGATTTTTGGTAGTGATAAAAATCCTTTAGATTGGCTAGACTATATGTTAAACGGCGTAGAACACGCTAACTTTTTTGAAAACAGAGCCACCGAGTACTCAAAAGCGAGTACAACCGGAAATTGGCAAGACATATTTAAATAGGAAATAAAATGACAGAACTAACTTTTAATGATAAAACATATGACACAGAAAATCTAAGTAAAAAAGCCCAGTATATTGTAAAACAAATAGAGGATTTACAAGGGCAAAGTCTAGGGACAAGAGCAAGACTAGAGCAGATAGAAATGTCTATAAAAGGTTTCAAGGAGATACTAGCTGAAGAGTTAGAAACCTCTGAAGAAGCTGGCGAGGAGGGGGCATAAGCCCCCTTTTTTATTAGTTTTATAACCTGCCTAGTCTAACTCTAAGAGTACTTCCTTGATATACTTCTAACCTATCATCTATAATTTTAAGTCTAGAAGTGCTAGCGCTAGTGCTAGATTGTAAAGAAAAGCTTTTACATTTAAGATCTATATTATCACCATCAAAGCGAAGGTATTCATCTGATCCACCAATATCCAGTTTATATTTTCCGCCTGTATGCCCCAAGAAAATTCCGTCTGTCACATCTCCATAGTTGGTTTTATTTGTAGTATGTAGCTGACCTCCTGAAAGAAGCTCAAACTTTCCAGATGTAGTAAGGTTAGAATATATTTGGCTGGTAGTAAGAACAGCTGCATCTAGTGTTCCTTCTACTATTACACTACCTTCAAATCTCTCTACTACAATGCTGGACCATTCACTTGCTGTTACACTATCTTCATTTGATACAAACCTATCAGCTCCTTGATATATTCTAGTAGTAGCACTGGTATCATCATAAATAGTTAGTTTATCCCCCGCTACAAGTGTACTAGTTACATTTGTATCAAAAAGTCTTTTTACCGCGTCCTTGGCGGCTTGGTTAGTTAAAGTACCTTTCCACGAACCAAAATCCGACGACCCAAAAGGACTTGCACCTGTATACTCAAAACTCAAAGGTGTCCCGACCCTTCTCCCTGTTGACTTAGTTAAAGTGAAAGATAGTATAGCAAGAGTTTGATTTGACTCATTACTGATAACTGGAACAGTAAAAGTTGAACTTGTATCATTTGCAGTATCTAGTATATTTGAAGTGCCCTGAATAAGAATTTTACCTTGTGCAGTAGCATACGGACTAGATTTTCCATCTGTATTAGTAAAAGATCCATATCTAAAAGTATTACTAAGATATGGTGTAGTGCCATCAAAACCATATTGTGTACCATCAACAGTTACATCTACCTTACTTTCAAAGTTATTAGAGCTAACTATTCCTGTTGAAGGGGCATTAAAAATATGATTATTATTTGTAGGAACAACAGTTATAATTTGTCCAGGTTTAAGTGCTGGTATCAGTAAGTGATCTTCTGCGATTATAGTAGTACCATCTTTAACTTGAACCCTATAAACCTCTGGCACGTCAGAAAAAGTTACGGGAAGTGCAGAAGAGTGAGTAGTTCCTGTTACGTTACCCAGAGTATCTGTAACAACTCCTGTACGTTTCGTAAAGAGACATTTTGTAGTACTAGGTGAATGATCTATACCAGTTGTTTCAGCTGTTAATGTTAAGGTGCCTGACGCGGGGAATGTTCTAACACCTGTTTCACTGAACTCATACTTTAGTGTATTTGCAACGAGTTTTACGCTTTGCACTCCAGCAAGCCCTTGAATACTTTGCTTAATAATTCTAGTAAAGGCTACTCCATCCGAGCTTTTACCTTCTATAGTAAATGTAACATCCGCTACATCGGAAGAAATACTTATATGATCCTTAACTCTAGCAAATGTTCCTTGGTCACTAGGATTGGTGCCGGTACCTACAGTAAGATTAGTACCCACCATGGAAGTAACACCCCAATAGCCTACTTGGCTGGCGGTAGGGCTTGGATCGTAATTTAAGGTAGAAGTACCTTCATATACGTATATATCCGTACCGGAACCAGAAAAGTCACGAGTGCCATCTTCTCTAAGAGGTATACCATGATTCTCATTTGTTAAGTCTACTCTTATTGAATCATTTCCTGGAGCTCCATCACTACCATCCTGAAAAGCTATCTGAGGGTAGGACCATGTAATGGTGGCGGCAGTAGCACTTGGATTTCCTTCCACTGCGTAACCAGTTGATACATATACCGGAGTGCTTCCCGAAGGAACTCCATCACTCCAGTTTGTAGGAGGTGTTAAACTCTGTGTATTAAAGTTAAATGTTCCTCCTGTAGGAGTACTTAATGCAGAAGAGCTTCTTCTATAGACAGCAAGCTCTACTACTGCTGCACCTTGCGGACCTTCTGTTCCCTCTACCCGTACAACATCCTGCCAAGTATAATTAGTATCACTACCAGCTTTAAGACCTATAGAAGACCATAAAACGTCAGTACCCGTTGTTCCCGATACTGTTGTAGACCAACCTGAAGGTGTAGTAGCACTCGCTGCGGGTGTAGAAGGGGCTGTAGCACTTCTCTGAAAAATAATATCTACAGAATCTCCAGGATCTCCGTCTCCTAAAAGCCTTGCTGCAGTAAAGTTTATAGTTTGTTGCTTTTCGATGTAAACTAAGGGATCATCAGTAGGCTCTCTCATTTTTACAACAACGCTTTGAGGCATTTTATCAAAACCTGATGAACGAGTAACACCTGTAGGGGCATTGTAAGTATAGGATGCAGTAACTGAAAAAGCTTGAGAAACTACAGTACCGCTCGCATCTACAGTTTCAAATTGAAACTCTGGTGTATTTGTGTTATTTATACCTATACAAGTTATGTCACAACTTCCTCCATACCCAGAAGCAATAGCGTTACCAAGAGTAGTATAAATAAACTCTGTCGGAGCAGACAAAGATATATTAATGTCTCTAACCTTAAAATTAGTTATACTCTCTGCGGTACCATCTATGCCGCCTGTATTATTATTAGGAAAGAATGCGGAATATACTGGTTTTTTCAATACTCCTGCATTATTTAAAACACTTTTTATTATTTTATATCGTACCCAGTAGTACCTAGTAACAGAACCAGTTCCTTCTAGCACTAAGTCGGTGTAGGTATTTACACCAGAAACTGTAGCTATCTTAGGAGCAGTAATAGTTAGGTTTGCACCTACAGACCACTTAGCTGGCATATTAATATCAATATAGGGCTGACCACTAATTGCCACTCCGACATTTGTTACTTTTATTTCTGCTTCTTCTGTTCGCACTTGGCCTGTACCTGCACGAGTAGTACCAACAGCAGGAACAATAATAGAACCTATTTCATACTCTATATTGATTGTTCCTGCTACAGCATTCCAATCCGTATCTCCTAGTACTGATATCTGGTAAGTTACTCCGTCTTGAGCGAGTGCAACTGAGAAGGTTTGAACAGCAGTTATATCTCCCGAAACTACCATGCCTTCTGTAAGTGTGGCGATATCATCTTTGAGAGCTTGATATCCCGCTGTGGAACCCGACGGGGGGAATATAATTGTATTTGAAAGAATGTTTGCAGCTGTTGCTGTAAAGTCGTAGCTTCTTTTGTTATATGTATTACTAAAAATTTCTACGCTGTGAGTATCTTCTCTAAAAGAAGGAGAGTTTTGCCAGTTTAATTTTATAGCAGTATCAATACTTTGAGTAGCTGTTAAACTGTGAGGAGATCTAGGAATTGCTGATCCTGTAGCACCTGCACCTGTAGAAGCTACGACGATAGGCTTGCTCTCATCTGGGGCAGGCACAAAGTATGCGCTATCTGAGTGCTCTTCTGCAGTTACAGATACATTACCGTTGCTTAAAAAGTTAAGATTAGTAATTCTCCATAGTTTTTCTGTCCACCCAAACCTATTATAGCTTAGTGCAAATACCTCTCCTGCCATAAGTAATGCAGCAGAAGGTCTAGCGGTAAACTGTACCTCTAAACCGTTTCTAGATTCATCCAAAAATTGCTTTATATTTACTCTAGCATTATAATAGTTAGTTATGGACGGGGTTGAAAAACTACCTTTTTTAGGTACATTATTATCTTGGTTTAAGTATTCAGAATTAAAGAAAGATACACTTCTAGTTTCGAACCCGTTTTGAGGATCTATTATACTTGCAGAGACACTGTTAAATGTTTTTTTACTACCTTTGTCAGATAGTTTTATAGACCCTATAATATCATCATTGCTGAGTTTTTCATAAACACTTAGTGCAGGGGATGCAGATTTTACCTTAAGTTGATACTTACCATTACTATAGCGCAATATCCCATTAAATTGACGTAACATATTATTTACGTTATCAAAAACTGTACCAGTAGTAGAAATAACTTGATTTAATTGATGTCGTGTAACATTACGTTGATCAGGACTGTCCCATCCTACCATTCTCCAATATTTTATATTATCGGAATCATATAAGCTATATCCCGAGCCTGTAAAACCTTGCTGAGAATCTATGTTTTTAACAATAGGGTTTCCATCTGCAGAAAGTCCTGCTTCTCCGCTATCTACTGTAAGGTTTGGAGCTACGTGATCAACAGCCTCAATAGAAATCCCGGCAGTGCCGCTAATAGCTGTAAAATTGGCGCCGATAAAACCAGCACCATTTAGTCGTACTAAAGTAGTACCAGTAAGTGCGTCGGATAGCCAGACTAGTGCACCATCAAAATACTGTTTATAGTCTTGTGCTTTTTGTACGATCTTACCCATACAATCGGTAAAAGTAACAACATAATAATCCGCCCCTACGGGTACAATTTTAGATACTTCACCCCTCCAAAAAGTACGACCTGCATATCTTCTATGGTATTCTTTGCCCATTACCGGAAGATTTCCTTCATTTTTTATAACCATAGTAACATCAGACCGAGTATCACAAGCTACTGCAGCAGATTTAAATGTTTCTAGATCTATATCTTCTTGTAAACTCAGACCTTTACCATATCTTATACTAGTAAGATAGTCTAATAGTTGCATTGCTGGATTTAAGGAAATCCTCTTATCTTTAGGAGTTCGTATTTGATATTTATCCCCTGTAGAAGGGTGATATCCTGCATCCCAAGCAATGTCAACAATTGCTACTGGATTAGTTGCATCTGGAATCCAGTCTATAATTGTTCTTTCCTGGGTATAAGGTATATTATTAGAATTAAATCTAGATAGGATAATTGTAGATCCTTCCAATACTGTTCCAGTTCCGGAAGGAAATCTAATTGCATTTTTTAAAAATATTTTTTCAAATACCGGAGTGCCGTCAGAATCTGCAGGTAGTATAGGATCTGGTATCCCTCCTACGTTTGTTAGTGTATTTGTGTTAGAGTTAAAATTTTGGAAAAGTAAATTTGATTTACTTAGATAGCTTAAATCGCCAGTGGCATATACATTACCACCCACTATATTTGAAGCTAGCACACCAAAATAACTTTTAGGCCTTTGATAAGTACCTATAGTTTCTGTGCTGTCCGTGGCAGAGATAGCATTGTTAAAACCGTTTGCCAAGTTTTGTAAAGTAATATCTACACCCTCAGAGCCTAGAGCAGACGATGCAATTTCAGCCTCTAGTGCTCCAGGAATTGTACCTGTATAGAGCAAAGAGTTAGACTTTTGCATAGTCCAAGTATAACTACCTTGAGTCATTATTACTTCTGGACCTCCTACAGGGTTAGGCTCTTCTTTCCACCTAAATCTACACTCAGTAGTATTGTCTTCATTTTTAAAAAACCATCGATCAATAATTGTAGTAGTATATGGTGTAATACCATCCCCAGATATAGTTACAGTATCGCCTATATTAAATTCGAAGGCATCAATACTGAAAGAGCTTTCTTGGCGAAAGCTACCATCATAGTTATGGCAGTCTATAGACTTCCCTCTAACTACGAAGTCTAATGAAGGTAGGTTGGTTTCTCCTTCTGATAATAAATATTCTGCTACTACATAAGCGGTGTCAAGTAATCTATGGTTGGGGGTCCAGTATTGATGAGGGTTTCCCGCATAAAAATCGTTTTGTACTTTGAATAATTGTTTATCCGCCTTTTCTACTAATAAATTATTTGCTCTTTGGTTAGGTTTTCCCTGGTGGAATATTAAAGTAAAATCGATTGGATCTCTAAATGCATATGCTTGCTCATGGCTTATACCTATACTTTGGCCGACAGTATCAACATCAGAAGCAACATCTCCTGCATCCATAATTCTAGTTTCTTCGGTATAGTAAGGAGTATTTTCAATAGGTCCCAAGTTTTTAGCAGATCTAAATATACTACCACCCTGAGCTGAATTATACCCGTTCCAGTTGTAGGTTTTATGGGCATAAATACCTACACCTTGAGAAGCATCAGTACCTAATAAAACGTCTCCTCTATCTTGTCTACCTTTACATAAAACATCTATAGAGTTATTTTCGTTCTGCTCTGACCTAGCTAAAGAATCAGCACCGTCTAAACATAGTGTGGTTTTGTCGTCAATCGATATATCAAGTAAACTACCTATAGTACCTTCTGCTAAGGCATATGCAACATACACTCTATCAGGTTGATCTTTAAAATTATCAAAAAATATTGGTATGCTATCAATTTTTTGAACGCCATAAACTACAGGTAGAGCTTTAGATTGCATGTTTATATTTAATTCTACGTCTGTAGGTATTTCTACTTCATACTCAATCTGTGTATACTTTTTACTCAACCCTAAAGCTTTCTTTTTCTTCTTTAGTCTAGTTCTTGTTTCGGTTCTATTATAAGTAGCTATTAAATTTAAAGAACTTTCTGAATGCTCAAACCCGTAATCTCCTTCGTACTCTTTCCTAAGAATCATATTTTCGTCGGAAAGTCCATCAATGCCTACAGCTCTATGATCTGCATCTGAAGTTAATCTATTTTGTACTCTTACAAAATCTCCCCAGTGGCTAGCCAATGTCCAAGACATTTCACTAGAGTTTCCAGGATTTTCGCTTAAAGCAGCATTTGAAATTATACCTTTAAATATTAAAACAGCACCTTTTTGATCATATACTCCATTTATAAAAGCGGGAAAACCTCCTATAATAGAGTTTGTATTAGGATCTATAAACACTCGGTAAATAACTACTTCTCTGTTTATATAGTTAGTATATGACGTAGATCCGTTTCCTATAACTAAAGTAGATATTTCTTCTGAAATAAGGCTCATATTATAACTAGCAGTTTCAGCCGTCCACGAACTAGAGCCTTTTGTTTGGGTAACCATAATTGCAGGTCTGGGAGTTCCATAAGTTGTAGAATCTATAAAGAATCTATTTATAATAAAAGTAATATTATTATTACTTCCAGAGCCCGCAGACAGTGTTACAGTATCTCCCTCCTTAAAGCCTATTTCTGATATATCAGTGTTTAATACAATAGTAGTATTATCTGCTAAAAATCTCATATCTTTTTCAAAATGAACAAGACCCAGACTACTGCTATCCAGCTTTATTGTAAGGCTAGAGGCTTTTGCTTCGATTCCTTCATTTAAAGTTCCTACACTAAGTAGTTTATTTGCGTGATACGTTTGTAAACCGTTAGGGATAGCTCCTGAAAGGGAATTAGGGTTTTCAAAAATATCTTTTTCACGTTGAAACTCTTGTAAACGGCTAAATGATCCATCATTAAACTCTATATTAAAAGGAGCGTCCGTTATATAAGAATACGTAACAGCTTCTTTACTGGCTACTCCGTTATAATTTGGGTTAAGGGTAGGTTTTTCGAATTTTACAAGATGTGCTACTAAATACTCGTCGTTATTAAGTAAAGCATTTGCTAAATCTGGGTGATAAGATCTATATGTCATTATTTTTCAGCCTCTTCTAGCTTTAGTGAAAAAGAATATAAATTATCTACATTTGTACGATATTCTTGCACGTCGGAAGATAAAAATACTCGGGGTTTAGGGTCTAAAAAGTTTGGATAAGCATTTACATAGGTGTTTCTTCTAAGAGAGGGAGTAAAGTGTACTCTGACTTCGTTAGTCCCTAAAGTAATAGCGCCAGTTTGTTGATTTGTAGATGTCTCTACTCTATTTACTCTATATAGTTTTGTATGTAAAGGTTCTAGACTGTCCTCTAACACAAAAAAGTCGCCCGGCTCCGGAGTCTTGTTTGTACTAACATTATAAGTAGCTCCAGTAAATATAAAAGAATCTGTTCCAGCAGGTACATAAGTAGCTTGAATTGTTCCGTCTCCCGCTGCGGGGACTGAAGTAGCAGTAAAAATATCATTTGTATTAGGAGAAACAGGCGCGCCTATAGAAGACCAGTTAGTCGCTCCTGTAGTACTAATAACTTTATATTCCTGTCCAGGCCTTAAATCTGTAACATTAATTGTAGGTGTTTGAACTTTAAGAAAAGTATTAGAAAAAATAGATAAAGCAGAACCAAATACGAGATTTCTTGTAAATTTAGACGAAGGCATGGAAAAATAAAAAGGAGAAAGTCTTCCCTTTTTATGTAGTATAAAGCTTTGAACAGGCTCAAAATCTTCCCTTGTCATATCGTTATAAGATAAATCAAAATCCCAAGAATGTTTGCCTACCCCTGCGGTAATGAGTCTGCCAGAGTTTGTCCTTGACGACATATTCTCTGATTTTGACTTAATTTTTATAGACGTTATACCTCCTATAGTACTATTGGTAGTAGAAACGGCTGCACCGGCATTGTCGACAGGGTTTTGAGGATCTGGTAAAATATTTGAAAAATCTGTAAAAGTAGTCATTATAGTTGTGTCTCCGATACTCCTTCTAAGAAGTACTCTCCTTGTTCATTAGCGGCCTCTCTAATCATTCTTATTAGATTTCCTCGTTGATTTATTAGTAGCTCCTCTACACCTGCTGAATCTACAGCATTTATTGTAAAAGTAACGTTTGTATTACTTGCTGAAGTAGTTTCATCGGCAGGAAGTATAGTTCCTGGTACGCTAGGTATAAAGGTTTCAGGCCCTTGTTCTCCTACCATAAAGCCTGTACCGCCCCCTGAAGCTCTGTTTCTATAACCCGAGAAAGCAGGAGTAAAGTTTTGCATACCTCCTATACCAGAAGCTCCTCTCATATAAGATAACTCTCCTGACTGACTTCCTCCTTTAGCTAGATCTACAGTATTTTTTCTTTCGCCCATTCCTATTTTAGAAACTCCTCCAGCATTTATAGAAGAACCTCCCCCATCATAGCTCGTTTTGGCAATAGTAGCAAGTTGAGCAGCACCTAATGCACCTACTACGGCCATTTGAGCTGCCGCTAGTGTAGGACCTACGTAAGGATCTTTAATGCCTGACCATAAACCCATAATTGCCGATGCAGTATTTGCAACAACTTGTGCCATTTGCATTTTCTTATTTTGCTCAAACTCTTTTCTCTTCATTTGTTCTTTTTTCTTCTCAAGAGCTTTGAGTTTAGAAACACTTCCCGCTGATTGGCCGTCTCGTTTTTGCTCTGCAGCAATCTCTTTATCAATGGCTGCAATTTTTGCGGTGTGGTGAGCAGCCGTTATCTGAGATATACTGTTTATAGCTGCTGCTGCCATTTCTACGCCTGCTTGTGCTTTAGAGCCTCCCGCTTCAATACTCTCAAAGGCAGATGTAAATGCTTCACCCATATTTAAAGCGCCTTCCATTACGGAACTCATTAAAGCACCTTCAGGGCCTAAAGAAGCTAATTGTTCCATCATTGGACCGGCCGTTTCTGAAAGCTGGGAAAATACTTGAGACCCTGTAAGGGCCGGCATTTCGGCATTCGGATCTTTTTGTTTTGCAGCCTGATGTGCTATTTCTCTTTTTTCGGAAAAATCTCCTGCGGAATCTACTGCGAACCTTGCTGCTGCGTAGCCTTCGCCTCCCAAGCGTTTGTTTCTATCAGACTGGGCTTTGGTCATTTTTTCTACCATATCTGCTTGTTTAGCTAGTATTTCAAGAACTGCTATTTCTGCATCGTATTTTTCCTGGGTACCTAATTTTTCTAGATTTACTCTATCTTTTGCTAGCTTTAACTCAGTATCTAATAGGTTTGATTCTTTGCCTAAACCTGTAATCGCGGACATATTTGCTGACGTGGCATTAAGAGTAGCTTGATCTTTAGCTAACTTATTCATTCCGTCTCTATATTTTTCTAAATCGTCTGATAGCGTAATAAATCTAGACTGACCGCCCCCTTCTATGCCGTAAACTTTTAGAAATTCATTTGCTTTCTTATTGGCTGTATCTTGCCCTTTACCGTTCAATAAAATAGAATTTACTTCTGTTAGTGCCGAATTAACATTAGATATTCTGTCAGCTAATGGTCCAAAATTACTATCTCCAGAGGATATTAAGGTGTTTGCTTCTGCTATAAGATCATTGAATTTTTCAAAAGATTGTACAGCTGAATTTGTAGAGATAGATAAAGCATTTAAATCTGTCTGAGCTTTTTTAATATTGCCATCTGTGGAGAACTGTTCCATAATGGCCTGGGCCTTTGTAATAGTATTTGTAAGAAGGGCTTGGGCATCAGCATTCTCTTCTACAGTTTTTTTGTTTGACTGCAGGGCTGTTTCCATAATCTTGCTTTTTGCTATAAGAGTACTTACTGAAGTCACAAAATTATCTTTTAAGGTTTGAGATGCTTCAGCTGAAATATTATTAAATCTTTCCACGGCTGCAGTTGCGCCGGCCACTGCGCTACCTCTAGCCCTAATCAAATTAACGTCGTTCGTATCAGTAGATTTACCTTTGTCTGCTTGAGCCTGTTTTAGTTTAGTAGTTGCCTTTGTTAAACCTTTTATTCTTTCTACTTCTTCTACAATTCCTGCATCTACAATCGCTGAATTTACTTCTGTCAGTATACCTGCTAAAGGCTTGGCGGTATTATACCAACGACTACTGGCGCCTGACGCTTTTTTAATTGTTTTAGTGTACAATTCAATAACTTCAGTAAACTCTTCAAATCTCTCTGCATTCTTTTTAACTTGTTGCTCTAGTCTACTATCTTCTAAACCAAACATTTTTTCTATAACGGGATAAAGCAGAGACACCGCCATTCCTATTAGAGCAATATAAGGCATAATCTTTAAGGTTAGAGCGAACAATAGCTTGGCAGAGGAGGTTAAAGCAAGAAACAATCCCTGAGTTACTATTAAAGTGCCGTTCCAAAAACTTTGTCCTGCAGCTGCAGCTAAAGTATTTGTAGCTAAGCCTTTTAAACTTAGTATATGGTGACCTATGGCGGCAGTTACACCTTCTTCCATTAGTATATTCAAGGAGTTAGAAAGATTTAGTTTATCAGTTGCAAGAGTACCCTGCCAAAGAGCCATGTTTAAGGCGTTACGCATAGCAGTTACTTTACCAAGAGCAGGATTTGTTTTGTTCATCATATTGATGGACATATTTAAACTTTTTGTCATGGATTTAATTTGTGTATCACCAAACTTACCCGCTTTAGCTAATCTGTTAAAAGCGGGAGGCAGGTTTTCCATAGGTTTAATAGCTTTAAGAGAGTTTGCGGCTAACTTTGCTTGTTCAGTAGAGGCTTCTGCTGAGGCCTTTGCTAAACCTGCTAAGCCTCCAATCATCGTACCTCCAATAGAAGATAAAAACGCAGCGCCTACTCCAAGAAGTGCTACCTTTGACTCTGCTAAAAAGTTAATTACAGGTCTTAAGCCTTTTTGTACAAACTCTATAACATCTTTAGTAAGATCACTAAAGGTTGCACTTAATTTAGAGTAGGGACTAGCATCTAAAGCGTCTGCTAGCTGATCGTATTTTGCAGTACCATCTGCAATAATTGCATTTGTAAAAGCCATTCTACGCTCAAACATAGTTAAGCTAGTTACGTTTTTATTTAGGCTATTGGCGTAGTCTTTTGTTGCTTTATCTAACCGTACCATAATACCTAATTCATCTAGAATCTCTGGCTCTAGTTTGGCAGCACCTCGAGTAAGACGATCCATAGCATCTCCAAGATCTCTACCAAGAGCAAGGGAAGCACCTTTTGCTACTTTTGCTAATCCTTCCATTTGAGATTCACTAAAACCTGCAGATATACCTACAGCAGTAGTTCGCATAGCTTGTTCTGTAGAAATAGCATTATCTGTTATCTCTCTGAGCTTGTCAGCTACAAGAGTTAAGTTTCTGCCTGCTGATCGTCCTGTAAACTCTAAGCCTTCTTGTAATTTAGAAATTGCATCGTTTCTTGAAAGCAAGCCGAAAGCCGCAGACAACGCAAAAGCGTTCGCGGCTAGAGTTGCATAGGCGGGAACTAGACCGCCGGAGATACCGGCAGTCATTTTTGAAAATGCTTTAGTACTGTTAGAAGTAGCCTGTGCTACGCCTTTATTCTTTTTACTATATCGATCCGCGGATTTAGTTGCTTTATCAGTACTTTGTGCAGCTTTTTCTGCATCTTTACCAATAGCTTTTAAACTACCGTCTTCCATGACCTTATACGTAACTTGAATTGTATCTGCCACTACTATTTTCTCTTTAGCTTCTCCCTATCTCTTTTTAGTCTTTCTTGAGAATGTTCGATTGCTCTTGATTCTAAATATGTAAGAATCTCTAAAAATAATTCTGTATCATCTACGTCATATATATCTAAATAGTACGGTAGATTAGTGAAATCTTTGCCCATATATCCTATATCCGGATATACTCTATCTCCTAACTGGCTAAAAGTTCTCATAGCATCTATTACGAGAGTAGGAAAATCATCTAGATCCAAAGGTATTTCTTGCTCTACAGGATCTTTACCTAGTTGTTCACACATAGCAAAGTAACGCTGTCGCGTCATTTTACTATCAGACTCCTTCAGATACCTTTGCAGGTTTTTCAGGAGCTTTTCCTTTTGATCCTGTACGAAAGTTGTCCAAGTCAAAGACTACCTCATTGAGCCATCCATCAAATTCAGTAGAGGAACTTACAAGAGTTTCCGCATTTTCAGAGGTATACTCTAATTGTTTTTTAGGGTTTTCGTTAGATACGTCTACTAATAGTAATGTTTCTAAGTGTTCCATAGTTAAACCCTTCCAGTTTTTTACAACTGCAGAGGTAAACTCTTGGACAAATTTTTCTTCGTTTATGTCTTCTATAGCCTGACGAGTCTTTCTATCAAACTTTGTAGAAATACATTTTTTTCTTAAATTAGCTAATTCTTTTCTTGATAGATTTACTACTTCTACGGAAAAACCTTCCAAGCCTGGAAAGTCTACCCATACTGCTTTTGTGTCTACCATTAAGTTTTTAAGTTGCATTGTTACTCCTATATATTAATATATTTAATTGTTGAACTAAGTGGTCTGGAATTATCTGTAAGTCTCCAGTCATAATTTTGTGTAAATATTTCATCTGAAGATGATCTATTTGTAAATGAGCATGTTAACATATCAAATTCGAATCCATATATTACTCCCTCTTTCTCTCCTACTTTTATCTTTAAAGAGCTATTTATACTAGAAGTATTTTCTAAGTTTGAATTTGTATCGCATGAGTATCTGCCTATAGAACCCGAAAATATTTTTTTATTTATAATAAAATTTTCAGGATAAACCAGTGCGTCCTGATTTTGTTGTATTGCCATAGCATCATATAAAGTCCTATTCTCTACCCATTTTATATCGTTTTGTAGCTCTGCTGATATTGAAAATACTTCTGAAGAAATTTCTACACTGTCTAATTCAATAGATATGTCATCTCCTCTTAAATATTTTCTCCCTGATGTCATAGGCTGGTGGACACCTGGGGAAGTAAAGCTTGTGGCATTTACTAATAGTTTTGATAGCTTAGACGCTTCACCAGATACTGTTAATGTCAGGGGTGTAGATCGCTCGATCCCATACGTCCCATTAGTAATAACGCATTTATCTAGTTTATAGACAGCTTCTGTAGAAGCTATATACAACGAAAAAACAGTAGAATTTATAAGTTTATCGTGTACTACTTGTAAATCATTTTCTTTAAATACTGGAATTTTAAATTCAAAATTAGCCGGATTTGCTTTAACTATAGAAGATTTTTCAAAGTAATCTTCTGGCCTATTTAAAGTCTTGTTCATACTAGATTTATCAGTACTAGTTTGACTAAAGCTAAAATTTTCGGAAAGCTCTAGCTTATAAGATTCTCCTGTTGAATGAAGGTTATAAGAGTCCCTTGACTGTGCCTCCGAATGTACGCTGTCATAAAACTTTACCTCTGCTATAGAGCCTTCAAAGTTATTAGTAATATAGAGACTGTTTGGTGCAATATTTCTTGCCGCTAAACTTAAAGACCCGAGACTAGACCCGTTTTCTACAAACCTCGGCCTACTGCTAGGAGTGCCCAATGTAGAATTGTTTAAGTGTAGACTTAATAGATTAGTAGGTACTCCGTAATGTGATTTTATGTGTAAATAATTCCATTGACCTGGAGTAACTACATTTTCATATACTATCACGTCATCTGACGAATTGTTGGGCGACTCACCTGTTAATTTTAAGTCTAGAGTGGTCTGTCCGACTCTTTGAATTATTTCAACCCCCCACCCAAATCCAGAGGCTCCTCTACCTATTAAATATCCAGTGTAGTCTTGTGACTGAGGGGCTACATCGTCTACGTTAAACCATAAACTTATTTCCCAGTTGTTATTGTTTTCAAAACTTCTTGCATCTTCTCTTGAGAGTAAAGTCATCCCTTTACCCCCGTTTTTAAAAGTCAGTGCACCTAAAAAAGGAGAATCTGTAGATTCTACTGTATGGGAATTATTAGATACTGTAGTACCTGGGTTATTACTACTTACTACTCCGGAAACAGAGGTTATTTTATCAACTATTCCGTCCGATAAATTTCTAAGGCTAAAGTAGTGGTACGGATTTCGGTATTCGTAGTGCTCTAGATAAGACTCGTCTACAACTAAGTATGCTTGCGAGTCTTTTTTTAAGTTATAACTAGCCATAAATCTCCGTACAATAAAAAGGGGTCCGAAAAAGACCCCCTTAACTTTTTCTATATCATATTATAGTCTAAGAGACCATAAATGTCAAGAAATATTTTTAACTACCTTTATATACAATAGTCATCTCATTGGCTTCTGAAATTGTGCTAGGTAAACTATTAAAGTTAGCTTCTAAAGAAATAACATCTTCAATAGAATGTGTAGGTAGCTCCAACTGTGAGTTTGGTAAACTAACTTCCATTCTAGGAGTAGATGTTGAGCCTCCTACATCAAACTGTAGTTGGAAAGAGTTATTAATATTATCTGTGTCAACTATTAAATCTTGAAATAGTTGATGACTTTCATTAGCTCCAGAGCTTAAGTAGCAAGTAAAGCTACCGTTTACTGATCTTGTTCCAGTGACATGTCCGATTGGCTGATTAACTACTCCTAAACTTTCTGGTGTTAGAAATGATATATTATTAGACAATGTTACACTACCACCTGTAAGTGTTAAGGAGTAAGTTTTGGATCCCGGACCTCCTACTGCGGTAAGTTGTGTTAATCTATTTCTAATAAAGTTGCCTGTACTAGTTCCTTCGGTACCTAGAGTTACGTCTGTACCTACTGATGGAACACTTGCTACATTTTCTATTAAAGAGCCCATTCCTGACCAGCTAATAGTAGTAATTCCGTCAATATCAAACTCTAAACCTGCTTCATTAACAACGCAATCTTTAATCTTATAAATCTTAGTACCTGTATTAGAGCTACCTAGTTCAAAATATAAATCACCTGTCGCAAGTTGAGTCTTGTTAGAGTTACTAAATTCAATTTCGGCTTGAGTAGCGCTTGAGGTGTATCCTTCTACAGTTGCATTACCTGTAGTAATATTTGAACCCGAAAGAGCTATAGTTATATCCTGTGAAGGTGCAGCTCCTAATTCGAAAGCTGATTCTATATCTTCTTTAGAAATAAATAGTTTATCACCTGATCCATATCCTGAGCCTCCATAACTACCCGTTCCCATAGAGGCTGTAATTGCTCCAGTTGTATCAGAAATACTAATTTGTAATACAACACCTGCACCGTTTCCATCAGTTTCTGCTGCGATAAATTGATCACTACCATAACTACCAGCTCCTAATGCTGTCGGGCCAGTTACAGAAAAAACACCTGTAACAACACCAGTAGTACTAACACCTTGTCCAGCATCTCCTGCCATCATTGTCCATAAAATATCTTCTGGAGCATAATGAGAGTTACTAGCCCTGCCGCCAGATGTAGCACCTGTATTTTTAGAAGGTCGAGCATATGTTGAAAAACTCCATTCCGCAGGCGCAAAAGAGTCTGTAAATACTTGTCTACCTCTACGGCTGACATTTGATGAGTTGGACATTTCGTTCAGAGTAACTTCTGAAGTATTTGTTGCTTGAGAGAATGAAAATCCATCTAATACCGGAATAGTGTACTTTTTATTAGCCACTATCAGGTATACGTTGGTATCTCTGCTAAAAAATAAATTATTTGACATAATTTTCTCCTATGTATCTTGAAAAGACAAGGGCGTGAACTTTTGTTCGTGCCTGTATTTTCTAGTATCGAACCTCTATTTGTAGTTCTCCTACTCCTAAAGGTTCAAGTACACCTTCATCAGTGTCTACACTGACTATTGTGATTTGTTGTGTATATTGAGTCGTACCTGTACGATCTTTATACGCTAATCGAGAGTTTGTTTCCAGTACAGTCTCTACGTCTTCTAATAACTCGTCGAGTGCTAGTACTGAATCTTCATCTTGTACATAACATCTAACTGTTACAGACAGAAATCTGTCTTTATAACCGCCTCCTTGATACTCTCGGGTTTCGGAGCCAGCATTTAGGTGAACTGCAGGAAATTCCTCCACCTCATCCCAAAATTTTAGTCTTGGAGATACATTTCCAGCAAGATCGCTGAGAAAAGTACCAGTACCATTTATATCTTTGAGTTTTTCTACAAGAGCTTCTACAATTCCTAAACGTCTTGTTGTGTATGCTCTGCTCATTATACTCTCCTCGTATAGAATCTACCAATAGCAAACTGTGCTGCTATTTCTCGAATAGATTTGTCTATTAAATCTCGTGGGTCTCTATCACCGTTTGACCAATTCCCCCTGCTACCTTCCTCAAAAACTTGATAAGGGTTTCTTTGATAAGTATATCCTATACTTGGGAAACCTTTAGGGGTTTGAGCAATTTCTGTTACTTTTACACTTTCTGCAAATCTTCCACTTCTATTAACAAGAGAAGGTTCTTTCATATTTTTTCTTACAGTTTCAGGAAGTTTCTGATTAAGCAATCCTAAAAGTTCCAAAGGTTGTCTAGCCGCTGAACGGTCCGCTGCTTTTTTTCGTCTCATTCTGGCTACTGCTGGCAAGGCTGCTCTACCGATTCTGTTTTTAGACCTTGCCGCTTTCTTAGCTTTAGCTTTAGAGTTTTTATTTCCTGAACTAGATTTATCATCTATTTTTAAATCGTTTGCTGAAACTTTTACATTCTTTAAATTTTTAAAAGGATCTAAAACTTCCTGACGGGTCTTTTTAATATACTTTTCTCTAGGAGTATCTGAACCAGATAAATTCTTAATACCTCCAAGTTTCTTTATAGCTTTTTTAATTTGACCTTGTAGTACGCTTTTTTGCTTTTTTAACATTGCGCCTCCAGACCTGTTATCTACCGCTGCTTCTAGTTCTACAGTATAAGTGTCTATTTTTGCATCTTTAATAAGGCTTACATCTATACCTAAGTCTGACATCATTTTTCTAATGTCTGGCTCTTTTAAAGCATCTCCAGTTTCTGTAAAAATAGACTCATCGCCTAATACGTCTTCAAAAGCATCTCTAATCAAGGATTCTATAACACTTTTTCCTTCAACGTGACCTAGTTGCACCTCTCTTCCTGGTGCCTCTCTTACTTTTCCTGTCTTTGTTCGGAGTGCTTTATTTTTTACTCTTCCAGTCTTTTCGTTAGTAAACTCTTGTTGTCTTAAGTAATTTTGTATATTAGTAAAAGCTACTTTTAAATGTGGTCTATATGTATCGTATATTTTTCCATAAATAGAATCAGGATCTCCGTACTGACTCTTTCTCTTTACAGAGGATGTAAACGTCATTCTTATAAAACTTTTTCCAGAAGTTAGCTTTTTCTCATCGGCTTTAATTCTAGGCAAACTTTTTTTTAGTTTAGTTAGTAGTCCTTCTGCTTCTTTGTTTATAAACGCTTTATCTTTATTACTTAAAGGTATACCCTGAGCCCCTGCTTGTATTTTTACTTGTTTTGCAAACTTTCCTGAGTTAAACCTAAAAATATGTGCACGTTTATCAGCTTGTTCTCTTCTATAATCTTTAGAACTTCTCTTCAATTCTGAGTCTAATTTATTTAGAAACGCTAATAAATCTTTTTGAGCCATTAGAAGTTCTTATAAAGATCTAGTACTCTTTTAATATGGTCAGGGAACGCAACATTGTTTCTCTGACTTGAAGAGCTTTGATTCTGTATGCTCGCACCCGCAATAGTTTGACGCGCTTTGTGCTCGTCTTTTACATAATAAGTAATTAAATCAATAACTGCTAACTCTAAATCAGCAGGGCAATTTTCATATCCTGCAGTGTAAACTACTTGCACAGCACCTGGACCATTTGCCCAGTTTCTTGCTGCGCCACTTGAAGATACTCTATAAATACTGTCGGTAGAGTAGTCTACATAGTAGTCAGTATTTTCTACAAGAGTAGTGTAACTATCTGAGAGATTCTCTCTCTCTTTTACTGAAGTTACTCCTACTAAAGGGCTTTCTGTAAGTTGTACAATATTAGATGCCCAATTAACACTTAACGTTTCGGTCTTTGCCGAAGTATGATAAGTAGTTATACCATTTCCACAATAAGTTCTTACTAATTGACTCACACGAGCAATAATAGACTCTATCTTAGAATCGTCTTTCGTAGACTGAATTCCTTCTGCTATTTTATAGTTTGATAGTGTTATTAAATCTGCCATAATTCTATAAGTCCATTAGTAAAAACTTGGGGGAGGCGAACCTCCCCGAAGTTTAAAAGTAAAAGTATTACTATTAGTCAGCTGTTTCAACGTATGTGATACGCTGAGCTGCAGTGTTGCCACCAACCACTTGAGTGAAACCAAGAGATTGAGAAGCTACAAGAGCAGTACGCTGGTTCGCAACTTCGTAATCTGTCTCAATAGAGACGTCACGTAGACGTGGAATTACGAAAGAGTTACGGTTAACAACGATAGCAGCAGTGTTGAGAACGTCATTAGCATCAGTATCATTATTATCTTCGCCAACTAGTTGATCACTAACAATTACAGGTGAACCATATACAGATCCAACTTGACCAGTAATCTTAGTTGCTAGATCATTGCCGACTTCCGAAATATCAGAGAAACCATTAGCATCAAGCATTAAGTTATGATACTGCTTTACACCTACGATATAAGCAACATCTGCAGGGTTAACGCCATAAGCCTCCATATTGCCGCGAGCAGCTAATAGGTTTGCTGCTGTTAGAGTACCATCACCACCAGTAGTAGTACCAATTGTAGTAGTACCTCCTGCATAGCCTGAAGTTACATCAGTTTCTGCACCACCAGTACCTACTAGACCTTTGTTAGTACCATAACCGTATAGACAAGCTTTATCTACAGCTCGTGCATGAGCACGTGCTAGAGCTGCTGTCAACATTGGAATGATGCTAAGAACCACTTGCTCGTCAGTATCTGAAGGTAGGAAAGTACCAGAGATTAGACGCTCTGCGTATGCAGTTACTGAAGTGATTGGGAAGTCGCTGTTAGCAGCTCCACCTTTTGCACTTAGGTTGTTAGCAGTAGCAGAAACACCGCCAGCACTGAAAGATGCAAAGTTAGTGTCACCAACTACAGGTAGAATGGTTGCACCTGAGTTTACTTGTAACTCTTGGAAAAGGCCAGCTACTTGTTGCTGAAGACGTACATCTTCATTAAAAGTTTGTGAAATTAAAGTATCAATTGGCTGAGCCTGCGCTGGGTTGTTAGCAGTATAAGACGTTGAAGCGTCTTTTAATACAGACTGGCCATATGCAGTACCTTCCAAGCCTTTACCAGTAATTTTACCTAGTACGTGAGCTTTAAGAAAGTCTTTACCGAAAGAAGAAAGCTCTGAACCACGATCAGAGAAAGATTTTTTGCTTGATTGCATTGCTGCAATTTCAGCTTTCTTCTCTTCAAGTTCTGCACGGAAAGTGCCCATTACTTCTTCAAGGTTTGCGTCTTTTTCAGCAATTTTTGCTTCTACGTCTGACATAAGTTTTTCAACACCTGATTCAACACCAGTGTTAATAACTGTTTTAATTGATTCTGCTTCTAAAGCTTTCGCTTCGTCTGCTTCTTGAGCTGCTTTAGCGGTGGCTTCGTCAGCTGCTTTTTGCTCGGCTTGCTTCATAGCAATCTTAGCGGCAGTATCTTCTGCTACTTTCTTTGCAAAAGCTTCCAAGTCGATGTTTTGATTATCCATCTTGATCTCCTGATCTGCGGATTTCTCCGCGCTTTTCGGTGTGTCA
>Ga0206682_10000900_pt1 | contig 30543 bp, 25 predicted proteins | sample M240m12015metaG_FD_155444 | JGI IMG/M metagenome (GOLD analysis project Ga0206682, IMG submission 155444) | Ammonia-oxidizing marine archaeal communities from Monterey Bay, California, United States - M2 40m 12015 | ecosystem: Environmental > Aquatic > Marine > Intertidal zone | place: USA...
CTTTAAAGGGAGAAAATTAAGATCGTTGGTTAAAGTCCAAGAAGCTGCTTTTGAAGTTTCAAAGCAAAATTTGATAAAGGGTGTTTTAAATGCATTTTCGGAAGTAGAACAACAGCTTGAATTGGGAGAATCTCTGAATCTTCAAATTGCTGCTTTAGAAACTGCGTTAAAACAATCAGAAGATGCATATAATTTATCAAAAGAGCGATATGACAGCGGTGTTACCTCACTTGAGTCTGTGCTAAATAGTCAAAGACAGTTCAATGATATAAAATCTCAGCACATAAGAATACAGAGATTAATTGTTGATAATAGGCTTTCGCTGATACTCGCACTTGGTGGTAATACTCCAAAGAACAAAATTTAACGTACAAGTGAAATGGTTATGAAATGAAAAAATATAGTGGTTTAATTATAGTTGCGCTAAGCATAGCTATTGCAAGTTTTTTAATATCAAATAAGGCAATTGCGGTGGCTAAAGATGAGATTACAAAAACTCCTTTTGTTGAGACAATGATGTTAATCTCGCAGGATGTAAAAGCTTCAATTTCAACACAAGGTGTAGTTTCTCCATCTTTTTCGATTACTTTAATATCAGAATTAGGATCAAAGGTGGATTGGGTCTCCACAAAAATGCAACCAGGGTCTAGTTTTAAATCTGGTGACACTCTTATCATATTAGATAAACGGGATTATGAATTAGCACTAATCACAGCGGAGTCAAATGTTTTGAATGCTAAAGTAAACCTGGAGCGTGAAAAAGCGGAGTCAGTTCTAGCCATGAAAGAATGGAAGAGAGTAGGAGCTGGGAAAGGGAGTGACCTCGCATTAAGAAAGCCACAACTTGCTCAAGCCAATGCGACTTATGCTGCCGCAGAAGCTTCGCTTGAGAGAGCTCAACGAAATCTTAAGAGAACCTTATTTATTGCTCCTTTTGATGGTCGTGTTAAAATGAAAAATGTTGATTTAGGTGCGATTGTTTTTCCTGGAACTATTTTAGGTGCTATATATGGGTCAAAATCATTCGAAGTAAGGCTTCCAATAGCGGATCAAGATGTTCCATTTACAGGATTGGATTTTAATGGACAGCAAATCCAAAACGATAAACAGTTAGATGTAGAATTTTCAATTGGAGAAAATAAATTTGATGGAAAAGTAATTAGAGCAGAATCCGAAGTAGATCCTACGACTCGAATGCTATCAGTTGTCGCTCAAATTGAAAATAATGCCTCCAGAAATATTGCTGTAGGTCAGTTTGTTCAAGCCCTTATTTTTGGAACCGAGATTAAAAATATTACAATCATACCTAGGGCATCTGTAAGAAATGAGTCGGTTTGGGTCATAGATAAAGATCTCGTTTTATTTAACCGGGCTGTCGAAACATTAAGATTTGAAAGAGAATTTGCATTAGTTGGTGAGGGCTTAGAAAAAGGTGATAGGTTACTCACATCTAGGCTCTCAAGTTTAGTAAATGGTTTAAAAGTTACATTTGAGTTGAAGTAGCTATTATGGAAAGAATAATTCGTTGGTTTGTTGGAAGTAAGGTTGCGGCAAACCTTGCAATGGTTTTTATAATTATCTCGGGTTTGATGACAATTCCATTACTAAAGATGGAAGTTTTTCCGAATATAGAAATTGACATAATTAATGTAACCGCAGTTTACCCAGGAGCAAGTCCAACGGATGTTGAAGATGCTATTTGTGTCAAAATAGAAGAACGTCTTCAAGGTTTAGATGGGATAAAAGAAATATCTTCAACCGCTTCCGAAAATGTGGGTAGTGTTAGCATTTCTATTTTACCGGGCCAAGATACAAATGAGATGTTAGATAAGATAAAAGCTGAGGTTGATGCTATTGATACGTTTCCTGCGGATGTGGAGCGCCCGACCGCCCGACAATTTGTAGGTACAAGCCCTGTTCTAACTATTGCAGTTGATGGTGATGTTTCAGAAGAAACACTGAGTAGTATTACTGAAGAAATTAAAGATGAGCTAGATGCATTATCAGAGATTACCTTAACATCATTTGTTGCAAAAAAAGAAAAAGAAATAGCGATAGAAATAAGTGAAAGTACCCTGCGAAAATATAATTTGACTTTTGACCAAATTTCGGCTGCAGTTAGAAATTGGTCTATTAATATGCCTAGTGGCAGCATTAAAAATAATAATGGTGAAATATTAATAAGATCCAATAGTCTAGGCTATAACGTTAATGATTTTTCTAAGATTCCAATTATTACAGATCCTAACGGAGCAATTGTCTATCTTGGAGAATTGAGTTCAATAAAAGATCAGTTTTTAGATAATTCTGAGTTAGATATATTATTTAATAGTCAGAAATCTAATCTCATAACTGTTTTTAGAGTTGGGGATCAAAATGCAATAAAAATATCTGACCAAGTAAAGGATTATGTAGTTCAAAAAAAGAAACAATTGCCTCAGGGAATTAATATTACCTCTTGGGATGATGAAGCTAGGCTTCTCAGGGGTCGCATAAATACGATGGTCAAGAATGCTCAACAAGGATTAATCCTTGTTATCATTGTACTTGCATTATTTTTAAGGCCAAAACTGGCATTTTGGGTTTCCTTAGGTATCCCTATTTCATTTATGGGTGGATTTTGGCTCATGCCGCTATTGGGGCTATCCATAAATATGCTATCATTATTTACTTTCATATTGGTTTTAGGTATTGTAGTCGATGATGCTGTGGTTGTTGGTGAAAATATTGCTCTTTTTAAAGAGAGGGGAATGAGCTCAAAAGAGGCTGCAATTAAAGGAGCCACTCAGGTATCTAAACCTGTTTTCTTTGCAGTCCTAACAACAATGGCAACTTTTTCCCCTATGCTCGCAGTAGATGGTGAAATAGGAGCCATATGGAGAATCTTCCCGCTTATAACTATAGCAGTCTTGTTCTGGTCTTTATTTGAAAGTCTAACTATTTTACCGGCTCATTTAGCTCATAGTAAAGAAACTAAATTAGAAAATATTTGGTTAATCAAAATTTCGGATAATTGGGAGAATTTTCAATCAAAAATAATTAAGGCTTTGAATTACGTTGTGGTACGATTTTATAAACCATTACTAAATAAAGCAATTTCTAACCCAATGACATTCTTGTGCTACGCTGCCAGTATCTTTATTGTAACTGTAGGAGTTATAGCCGGTGGAATTATTAAATTTTCTTTTTTCCCTGCGGTCGAAGCTGACCTCGCCATTGCAGCTCTAGAATATCCATCAGGCACCCCAATTGAAGTAACTAGGAAAGGATATATGGAGTTAGAAAAGGCTGCTCAGAAATTAGAAGATAACCTGAAAAGTGATTATCCTGATATGCCTATAATCCAAAACCGTTTATCTACTATTGGATGGCAGCCAATGCGTACAAAAACATCTCAAGGACCAGGCAATTTAGATGCTCTTTTTGCTGGGTCAAACGTAGCTGAAGTTGCATTTGAGTTAACTCCAGGTGAAAAAAGAACGGTAAGCACAGAAGAAGTTGTAAGAAGATGGCGAAAAATTATGCCAAAAGTACCTGGTGTAAAAGATTTGAACTTTTTTTCTAGTCTTTTTTCTGCCGGAGACCCTATTAATATTCAACTTTCCAGTAAATATATGGATGATCTATTAATGGCTAAAGATGAATTGAAATCAAGGTTAGTTAAATTTCCAGGTGTGTTTGATGTTAAAGATAATTATAATGTAGGAAAAGAAGAAATCAATATCTCTTTGTTACCCTCAGCTGTGAATTATGGTGTAACAATGATGCTAGTTGCATCTCAAGTTAGACAAGCTTTTTATGGCCAAGAAATTCAGAGTATTCAAAGGGGGCGAGACGAGGTTAAAATTATGCTTCGCTACCCGAAGGATGAGAGAAGTTCAATATCTAATCTAGAAAATATGATGATACGTACTCCTCAAGGTTCTACAATTCCAATCAGACAAGTTGCTCGTCTTGATATAAAGGAAGGTTTAGCATCAATTCAAAGAAAAAACCGAAAGCGTGCCATTAATATTACTGCAGATGTTGATCTTACAGAAACAACAGGAAATGAAGTAGTTGCAGCAGTAACAGCCAACATTTTACCCGGAATTATAAAAAAGTATGATTCTATTTCATATAGTTTAGAGGGTGAGCAACAAGAACAAGGAGATAATCTAAAGTCAATAGGTAAAAATTTTTTATTGGCAATGATTGTTGTCTACATTTTATTATCCATTCCATTTAATTCATATTTTCAGCCACTTGTTGTCATGTCTTCTATACCATTCGGATTAACAGGAGCAGTAATTGGACATCTATTATTAGGGCTTAATTTTTCGGTTCTATCAATGATGGGAATAGTTGCATTGACAGGTGTTGTAGTTAATGATAGCTTAGTTATGGTCGATTTTATAAATAGATATCGCTCCGAAGGAAATACGATCAAAGAAGCGGTTTTAGAAGCTGGACCCAGAAGGTTTAGACCTATTTTTTTAACATCGTTGACCACTTTTGTTGGATTAGTCCCACTACTTTTAGAGAAAAGCACACAAGCACAGTTTATGATCCCTATGGCGGTTTCTCTTGCTTTTGGAGTTGTCTTTGCAACTGTTATTACATTATTGTTAGTCCCTGTTTCTTATTTAGTACTAGAAAAATATATTTTAAAAACTGAGAGGGTTATATGAAAGTAGCATTAATTGGAGGAACTGGTTACGTTGGTTCCTATATAATAGATGAACTAATTGAAAATAATTTTACACCACGTATTTTAGTTAGAAAAGAATCGCATTCAAAAGTTATACAACCGGATAAATGCGAGATGATTAATGGAGATGTAGAAGATGAAGAAGCACTACGTGAAACTTTGTCTGGGTGTGAAGCTGTAATCTATTTAATTGCATTGATTCGTGAATTTCCTGCAAAAAAGATTACCAATGAAAGGTTCCAATTTAGAGGATCGGAGCGAGTTGCAAAAATAGCAGCTGAAGTTGGGGTAAAAAGATATTTGTTAATGAGTGCCCTAGGTGCAAACCCAAATCCTTCCTCATCTAACTACATGAATGCTAAACATCTTTCAGAGCAATGCATTAAGAATACAGAACTTAATTGGACAATCATTCGACCATCTTCACTATTTGGAGACCCAAGAGGAGAGGGTAGACCAGAGTTCTGTATGATGCTAGATAAACTAATGTTAAATTTATTGCCATTCCCAAGTTTTCTACCTTTTCCTGCTCCTGCATTTTTTCAGGGATTAAACCCTTTAAAAGCTGGTAAATATTCACTTTCAATGATTCATGCTAAAGATGTTGCTTCTATTTTTATTAAATGTCTAAAGGACGATGACACAATAAAAAGCACTCTAGAAATTGGAGGATTAAAAGAAATAAGTTGGACAGAAATCGTTACCTCTATAGCTAAGGTAACCGGACAGAAAGTTATTATGGTTCCAGCGCCTTTTGCTGTTGTCGCTACCATAGCGGGCTTATTTGACCGATTTTCGTGGTTTCCTGCTGGTCGAGAACAGCTCGAAGATTTAGTCAAAGGAAACGTCTGTGATTCATCAGAGATTTTTAAAAAATATCAAATAGATCCGATACCTTTTAATATAAAAAATTTATCCTATCTAAATACAAAAGGACAATAAATGAAGCGCTACTTAACTATTGCATATATTATATTATCAATATCATATGCAAATTCCGGAATAATATCAGGTTTTATTTCTGATTCCTCATCAGGAGAAGCTTTGATTGGAGCCAATGTTTTCTTGAAAGAAACAGGACAAGGAATGGCTACTGATATGAATGGATATTATATTATTCAAAATATATCTCCTGGTAATTATACTATTATGACATCTTATGTAGGCTTTGAGCGTTTTGAAAAAACAATTATTCTGAAAGAAGAAGAATCAGTTAAACTGAATATCTCTTTAATTGAATTAGTTGTTGAGCTGTCTGGAGTATCTGTAACAGCGGAAAAACTTCAACGAAAAAATAACATACAACCTAGTAAAATAAATTTAAGCCCGAGAATGATGAAAGCAGCTCCGGGCCTTGCTGAACCAGATTTATTTAGAACTATCCAAGCTTTACCGGGAGTCTTAACAACTTCCGAATTTAGTACTGGTTTGGTTATTCGTGGGGGCAATACAGACCAAAATCTAATTATGCTTGATGGTATAACAGTATATAATCCATCACACCTTGGGGGAATTTTTTCTAACTTTATTGTGGATGGCGTTAAAGAAGCAGAGCTAATAAAAGGGGCCTATAATGCTGAATACGGTGGTAGGCTTTCTGCGGTACTAAACGTCTTAAGTAGAGAAGGCAATAAAAACAATTTTAAAGGAAAAGCCAGCTTGTCATTATTGTCAGCACAATCAACCTTAGAAGGACCTTCTTATAAAGGAGCGTGGGTTTTGAGTGGAAGGCGAACTTATTTTGATATACTCTTACCCAAAATATTACCGGAAAATATCACTGATAATATCCCTCCATATTATTTCTATGATATTCAAAGCCACATATTTTCTGATATTACATCAAAAGATCGTCTTTCTTTTAGTTTTTATTCAGGAATAGATGATATTTTATTTGACACTTTTGGACTTGATGGACGTTGGGGTAACAGAACATTAAGTGCCCACTATAGAAGAGTTTTTAATGAAAGGCTTGTCGGTAATTTTTTAGCTGCAAACAGTAAGTTTTTCACGACATTTGGTTTAGGTGGATCTAATGGATTGATCAGCGATAATGGTATAGACGACAAAACAGTTTCTGCCGACTTTTCATGGTTTAAGTCATCTGAATCAACTATAAAGATAGGAGGCCAAGTAAAAAGGCTAGGTTTTGAGTATATAAGCAAATTCAATTCAGATACAACTTTTCTAATTAAAACTGAACCATATGAAATATCAACATATGCCAAATTAAAGCACGAGTTTAGTGATCTCTTCATTGTTGAACCAGGTATTAGATTTAATTATTATAATGTATATAAAGATCGATTAAATCCTGACCTACGCTTAGGAATAAAATATTTACTGACAGAAGATAGATACTTAAATTTATCATTCGGTAATTATCATCAATTTATAAGCACATTCCAAGACGACTTCAACCCTAATATTTTAGATAATTGGATTGCTGCAGATGAATCAATCGAGCCCGGAGAGTCAATTCAAGCAGTATTAGGATATGAAGAATACATTAATAATATGTATAAAATCCAGATTGAAGGTTATTATAAAGATCTGAAAAATCTTCTAACTTTTGAAGAAGAAAGATCTTCAACTGATGCGCTGGTGTCTGATGAAAATTTATCAGATATACTCACACCTGCTGATGGATATGCCTATGGAATTGAATTTTTTGGACAAAAAATGGCTGGTGATCTAAGTGGATGGGTATCTTACACTTTTTCTGTTTCTAGAAAAATAATGAATAGTATTTTTGAAGAAGGGGAAAATGAATACTATACTAACTGGGATAGAACCCATGCTTTTAGTGCGCTTGGAAGTTATCAGTTCAATCAGAAATGGGAAATGAACTGGAGGTATGGTCTGCAGTCTGGACAAGCATACACCCCAATATTAGGTTACTATGTCCAAAAGTTTCCTGAGAGCCCCGAAGAAGTACCAAGGACAATTCCAGGTACAAGGAATTCTGGAAGATATGACGCTTATAGTCGTTTAGATCTTGGAGCAGTATACCACGCAAATATAGCTGGGAAAAAAATTGATTTCTTTTTTCAAATAATTAACACCCTAAATAGAAAAAATACCTTTAGAAAAACATATGCACTAGGAAGTCCATATAATGGTCTTGATGATGATAATGACTGGGAAAAAGAAAAACATGATACAAATGGAAATGGAAAACCAGATCCAGGAGAGACTAATGTGGATGAGCCTGATGAAGGGCTTATTAGAGAAAATAATATAAGTCTCTTTCCGATTATACCAACTTTTGGCTTTACATGGGAGTTTTAAAAAAATGAATAAACATATTTTCAATATAATTATATTCTCAACAATCTTTTTTCATGCTTGCGATTTCAAAGATCAAAAATTAGAATATGAAGAAACACTCGTTGTTTTCGCAAATATTACGGCAAATTTTCCTGTAACTGATACAGTTCTAGTATCAAGAACAGCATCTATTGATGAAGATATTCTTTCAAACGATCTATGGGTAGAAAATGCTGAAGTTATTCTGATCGACGCGATGGGTGTGAAACTTCCTTTTCAAAGTCTTGGAAATGGTCGGTATTTCCCAATCAGTGAGGGATCATCAATTGAGCAAGTTTCCAGCTACCTAGACTTTATAATAAGAGGTGGTGAAGAATATATATTGGTAGTTAAGACCGAAAGTGATTCAGTAGTTGCTAAGACTATTGTTCCCTCTACTATAAATATAGAACCACTTGAAGCAATGGAGTATGAATGTCCAGATGGTGAAATATTAAATACAAAAAGAGTAGATGTTAATAATCTTGGGAATATCTCTTTTAGTGATATGGCTATATTAATTAATGATCCTAGTTTATATGTTCAGTCAAATAATATAATTGTTGATACTGTCAATTATAGATTTGGAGATTGCTTTACACAGAGTTTTGCAAGTTATCCTTATTTTACTGTTGAATTTGAAAGCGAGAACTATAGAACTATTAAAATTTTAACTTATGCTTTAGATGCAGAAAAAATGGGCTTAGAACCTTTAGATTCATTAAGTAATACACTAGACCCTGACAGTGGAGGGTTTTTTGATTATAATTATAACCAAATAAGAGATAGTACTTTAGTAAATCTAATTTATGACACAACATTGGGTTTTCGTATTTGGAAAGGTCGATATCCTCGCAATGAAAATAGCGTTCCATATAGAATTAATCCATGGCAATGGAATATTGAAGAATCACCTCAACCTATAATGTGGCTATATTTTGATTATTATGGATTACAATTGATGACATTTCAAGCAACTAGTGAATCTTATTTTGATTATTTCAGTGGTGATCCAGTTGGACAAAATATTTACTTATTACCTGATTCAAATATTGAAGGAGCAAAAGGTGTGTTTTATAGTTCGGCTTCAACTAGTTTTTTAGTTTATGTCAAACGAGATAATTTAATGAGATAGTTGTTTACAATAAAAAAACCCTATCTAAATAGGGTTTTTTTATTGTAGTCCGTAGGAGAATCGAACTCCTGTTGCCAGGATGAAAACCTGGAGTCCTAACCACTAGACGAACGGACCAAATTAAGTATTTTAATTAAATTTTAGTATTCAAATTTATTATGATATTGATCCTGACTACAACTATTTTTTAAGTCTAGGATTTTGAAGTGTCTAAAATATCTAAGAGTTTACCTTCTTGATGCAATTCCATTGTGATATCTGCACCGCCAATTAACTCACCTTCAACAAATAGTTGTGGTATTGTCGGCCATTCTGAATATTCACTAAGATTCAATCTTATCTGAGGATCTGTTAATACATTAACGTCTTTATAATCAACTCCATAGTGAGATAATATCTGCACAACTGAATTTGAAAAACCGCACATGGGAGTTTCTTTTGTCCCTTTCATATAAAGAATTATTTTATTCTCTTTAATATCATTGATAATTTTTTGTTTTAATTCCATTTTAATATATCCTTATCTTAATTTTTTTTTGTAGTAAAACAAATTAATGCATAAAGTGTCTATAAAAATTAATGATAATTAATACATATTAGGATAAGATTAATCAATCTCACAATATTTATATTTTAATATTAAATAAAAGGTTAAATAATGAAACTTATTTCATGGAATGTTAATGGTATAAGAGCAGCAACAAAAAAAGGTTTTTTAGATTATTTGCATCAAGAAGAACCGGACATATTATGTATTCAAGAATCAAAAGCTCATAAAGAGCAACTAACATCAGAAATTTTAAAAGATCATGGTTATTATACCTATTGGCATTCAGGTATAAAAAGGGGCTACAGTGGAGTTGCTACTTTTTGTAAAGAAGAACCTTTATATGTTCAAGAGGGTCTTGGAATAAAAAAATATGATGATGAAGGAAGAGTGCTAGTGACCGAGCATGAAAACTTTTTATTATATAATATATATTTTCCTAACGGGCAAAAAGATGAAATACGACTAAAGTATAAATTAGATTTCTATGATGACTTGTTACCAATAGTCAACGAACAAGTTGAATCAGGTAATAATGTCATTATCACAGGAGATTGGAATACGGCTCATCATTCAATTGATTTAGCGCGACCTAAAGATAATCTAAAGACATCGGGGTTTATGCCAATTGAAAGAAAAAAAATGGATGAATATATAGACAATGGTTGGGTTGATACTTTTCGTTTTTTTCATGACGAACCAGAGAGATATTCTTGGTGGACATATCGTTTTGGAGCAAGGCAGAGAAATGTTGGATGGAGAATTGATTACTTTTTTGTAAATAACGCAATGGTCGACTTATGCTTAGATGCAGATATTCACTCAGATATTTTAGGTTCAGATCATTGTCCTGTGAGTCTAACTCTCGATATGTAAACATTTTGCTTTTCTATTATATTTTACTTGCCTTATCATTAGTTGGTCATACTTTTGGTATGTTTAATAACATCCTTGAGATAGATGCGATGCAATACGCTTCTATGAGCCGGGAAATATTGAGAAATGAAAATTTTATATTTTTATTTGATAATGGCAAACCTTACCTAGATAAGCCACCATTAATATTCTGGGTCACCTCGCTAATATTTAAAGTTTTTGGCGCATCAAATTTTACGTATAGGTTACCATCTTTTTTGTTTTCAATCATGACAATCTATTCAACATATAAATTTGCTAATATTTTTTATTCTAAAAGAGTTTCAATTGGTTCTGTATTAATATTGTCTTCCTGTATTACATGGACAATTATAAATGGAGATGTAAGAACAGATATTTATATGATTGGACCAATGATGCTTGGCGTCTGGAAAATAATAGATTACTTTGAGTTTAGGAATCTTTCTAGTCTGATTTTTGGAGCAATTTCTATTGCTTTTGCAATGATGGGCAAAGGACCATTAGGGTTAGTGATACCAGTATTAATAATATTTGCAAATTTGACTTATAAAAAAGAAATAAATAAAGTTTTGGATAAAGAGATCTTTTTAGGTCTGACTTTTTTTTCAATTACCTTGGTACCAATGTCGATTGGTTTATACAAGCAGTTTGGTTTAAATGGGTTAGAGTTTTTTTATTGGACTCAGAGTTTTGGGCGTATAACAGGAGAGAGTAGTTGGTCTAATAATACGGGACCATTATATCTTTTTAATGTTTTTCTTTACTCTTTTTTACCTTGGACCTTTTTATTTTTGGAAGCTTTTATAACCAAAACAAAACAAATATTTAGGAACGAAAATCCCGTAGAAATAGTCTCTTATTTTGGATTTATCATTCCATTAATAATTTTATCTTTGTCAAACTACAAATTACCACATTATATATATTGCGTAATGCCTTTTGCTTCTGTTTTAACAGCGGTTAGAGTTGATTCTTTTTTAGAATCTGTAAAATTTAAAAAAATATATTTGTCTCAATTATTTCTGATTATAACTCTTATTGTAATCATTTCAATAGTTACTTTTTTTATAAACATTAAATTTCATACAGTACTTGTCTTTTCATTTATTGCTCTGATTGGATTGGTGGTAGGCTATTTTAAAATAAAAAATAATTTTTATCAGTTTTTTATGCTTTCTATTGTTGGCAGTCTTGTTCTAAGTCTAAATATAAATATTGGAATTTTCTTACCTATTCTATCATTTCAATCAGAGTCTGAAGCTGCAATCTTTATAAAAAAAAGATCAGGTGAGGGTTCTGATGTAATTCTTTACAAACAGAACGAGGGTGCAAAAAGTAGGTCTTTTAATTTTTATCTTAATACTAACACTCAATATATCGATACTATAGAAAACTTAAATAAAGTTCTAAAGAAAAATAATAGTTACATTTTCACAAATGAAGCTGGATATCAAGAAATCATTCAAAATTTTAAAGAGGTTCATTTGCTCAAGAATTTTGAGCATTATAGAATTAGCAAGGTAACTACAAAGTTTATTAACAGCGGTACCCGTAATTCAACCTTACAAAAAAAGTATTTACTGCAGGTTCGAAAAGTTTAATTTTAATCATAATAATTGGATGTTTTAATGAATGATGATTTCCCAACCCTTTCTGTTGTAATACCTGTCTATAATGAGGAGTCAACATTGGAAGCGATATTAGGTGAAGTCTCAAAATCTGCAATTGTAACAGAGATAATCTTAATAGATGATTGTTCAACTGATAATAGTTTAAAGAAAATTTCTGAATGCAAAGACCAACTATCTAGCTTAAAACCTCAAATAGATGTTTTGATAGAAAAAAATGAAAAAAACATGGGGAAAGGTGCTACGATTAGAAAAGGATTTGAAAAAGCAACTTCTGAAGTAATTATTATTCAAGATGCAGATCTTGAATATGATCCAAAAGAATATATAAACCTTATTCAACCGATTAAAGAAGGTAAGGCCGATGTTGTATATGGGAGTCGATTTATTGGCGGTACACACAGGGTACTTTATTTTTGGCATTACATGGGTAATCAAGCATTGACTCTACTATCGAACATGTTTTCTAACTTAAACCTCACGGACATGGAGACATGTTATAAAATGTTCAGAAGGGAAATTCTTCAAAATTTCAATCTTGTATCTAATCGTTTTGGGTTTGAGCCTGAATTCACAGCTAAAGTTGCAAAAGCAAAATTAAAGATATATGAACTTCCTATATCATATTATGGAAGGACTTATGATGATGGGAAAAAGATTACATGGAGAGATGGTTTAGCTGCAATTTACCATATTTTAAGGTTCAATTTATTCAAATAGCAATTCTGGAATAATTTGATCAGATAGAAGCATTCCTTCTATTGTTAAAAAGATTCTATTTTCTCTATTAAAAATAAGTTTTGGATACTCTTTTTTTATTGTACTATATTTTTTATCAAAGATTTTTAAATACTGTTTTGGTATTAAAGAAATACTAAAACCTTCTTTCATTCTTAAACCAAATCCTAAAGCTTCATTAACTAAGTCCAGATCAGATAAATTTTCCATTGTTGAAATGGGTTTCTCATTTGATTTAATCTTTTGAAAATAATTATTTAGTGATCGAGTGTTGTTCCATCTTCGAACACCATCAAATCCATGAGCAGAAGGTCCAAAAGCTACATAGGGATCGATCCTCCAATAATGGAGGTTATGTTTACATTGCATATTCTTAGAACTAAAATTTGATATTTCATAGCCAGGATAACCACTTTCCTCCAAAATTTGATGAGTGTCTAAAAACCATTTCCCAGTTCGATCATCAGTTGGCATTTTCACTTTATGATTTCGAACTAAATCAAATAGAGTTGTCCCTTTTTCTACCGTCAGTGTATATGCTGAAATATGATTTGGCTGTAAACTAATTATTTTTCGTAGATCTTTCTCCCACATCGACCAAGTTTGGCCTGGGATTGAGTAAATTAGGTCACAACTTATATTTTCAAAACCTACCAAACGAGCATAATCAAAAGTTGTAAATACTTGTTTTACATCATGTATACGGGTTAAAAAACTTAATAAATGAGGATGTAATGATTGAACTCCGATAGAAAGTCTATTAATACCGAGACTTAAAAAATCTCGTAGTCGTTCTTTCGGAGCTTCCCCAGGATTTGCTTCAATAGTAAATTCTTTAATATTTGAAAGATCATACTTTTTATCTAAAGCAGAAATAATTTTTTCTAAAAATTTTGCATCAATCAGAGATGGTGTTCCACCTCCAATGAAGACAGTATCGAATATTATATCTTCCTGTAGTGTTTTTGATATGTTTATTTCTTTAATAAGTGCATCTAAAAAAAAAGGTATCTGATCATTTTGATCTGCAATAGAGTAAAAGTCACAATACATACACTTTATTGCGCAGAAAGGAATATGGATATAAATACCAGCTTTTTTCATAAAATAATTTACTTTTTTGAATTGTTTTTTTGAGGATCTTTTTTAATGTTTAATATGTATAAAATATTCAAATTTAGCTTGTGAGAATTATTGTTCAACAGGCAAATAGTCAGAGTGAGAAAAATGAGTGCATATCAATCAGGAGGTCTGTTTTTATAGAAGAACAGAATATTCCTGAAAAGATTGAGCTAGACGATTCGTTAATTAAATCTACTAATTTTCTCGCCATCCATGATGATAATTTTATTGGAACAGCTAGATATAGGATTACTAATCTAGGAATTAAATTAGAGAGATTTGCTGTCCTTAGAGATTTCAGGGGAATTGGTGTAGGTAAAAGCTTAGTAAAATTTATTATAAAGAGTATAAAGAGTAAATCAACTATCTACTTACATGCACAGCAGCCTGTGATAAGATTTTATACTAAATTAGGTTTTATACCGGTTGGAGATATATTTTATGAAGCTGACATCCCTCATAAAAAGCTGATCAAGCAATGAAAAAACAGAATATAAACTTAAAAAAGTTATTGATGTTTGTAAAACCAGAATGGTTTTATATGTCAATATCTCTTTTGAATGGCCTTTTTTTTGTTGTCTTTAATACTCTTTCGATTTGGTTAACAGCATCATTGATAAATAATGTTCTAATTGATTTTGAAAAACTGGTGGAAAATCAGAAAGAGTTAATCGCTAAAGTTGATCCATCAATAAATGAGAAATTGAAAATAATGGTAAATCAAGTTGTCTTAAGAGATACCAATATTGAAACATTAAAAGTTTTATGTCTCACCATTATTGTTGTGTTCATTTTTAAAAATATATTTTCATATTTTAAAAACTTATCAATGTCGTATGTTCAATTAAGAATTGTTACTAAGCTTAGAAATCGCCTCTACGCACACCTTCATACTCTATCACTTTCTTTCTTTCACAGGCGAAAATTTGGGGATCTCTCATCTGTACTGATGAATGATGTAGGTATAGTAAGGCAAGCAATTGGTACAACGTTTCAAAAAATTATAGTAGAACCTATAAATATTATTTCCTTTACAATATTTTTATTTATAATCAGTTGGGAATTAATGTTAATAGCCATAATAATAATACCCTTAAATCAAATATTAATCCAAGGAATTGGTGGAAGTATCAGAAGAAAAGCAAGGCGTAATACATTGCAAATTGGAGGAATTCTAAGTATCATCACTGAAACTTTATCTTCTGTAAGAATTGTAAAAGCTTTTGCGATGGAGAAAGATGAAGTTGAAAAATTTGATAAAGAATCTTGGAAATATTTCAACTTACTTTTTAGATCAGCAAAATTAAGGCATTTATCCTCCCCTATTATTGAATCTATCGGAGTTTCAATGGCTGTTTTACTTCTATGGGTTGGAGGGTCTAAAGTTATTATTGGTGCAAGCTTATCCTCTGAAGACTTTTTACGATTTATGTTTCTTTTATTTTCTATGTTAGGTCCTATCCGTTCTCTGAGCAATGTTCATATAACTCTTCAAAATGGGTATGCCTCTGCAGAACGTATTTTTGATATCTTAGATGAAATACCTGAAATATCTGATTTTGGAAAACAAAAGATTCAACAACTCGAGTCTTCAATAGTTTTTAAAAATGTAAATTTTTTTTATAATGAAAAGCATTCATTTAAATTAAAAAATTTATCATTTGAAATACCAAAAGGAAGTACCATTGCAGTTGTTGGAGAAAGTGGCTCTGGAAAGTCTACTATTGCGGATCTTATTCCTAGATTCTACGATGTATCTTCAGGAAAAATCTCGCTAGATAATTTAAACATAAAAGATTATGATTTAGATAGCCTCAGGAGAATGATGGGTGTCGTTACTCAAGAAACAATTTTATTAGATACAACAGTAAGAGAAAATATTTCATATGGAGATAAATCAATAAATGATGATTTAGTTTTACAGTCTGCTATTGGTGCAAATGCAAATGATTTTATTAATAAACTTGATAATGGTTATAATACAATCATTGGAGAAAGAGGAGTTAAACTTTCCGGCGGTCAAAGACAAAGGATTGCAATCGCAAGAGCAATATATAAAAACCCATCATTCCTCATTTTAGATGAAGCAACATCTGCACTAGATACTAAGTCAGAAAAGCTAGTGCAAAATGCTTTGGATAAATTGATGGATAGTAGAACTGTTTTAGTTATAGCTCATCGATTATCTACTGTAATAAATGCAGACAAAATAATTGTTCTAGATAATGGAGAAATAAAAGAAATTGGTAGCCATGAAGATCTTTATAGTAAGGGTGAAACCTATAGAGGCTTGTATGATGCTCAGTTTGCAAATTAGAACTTTATTAATGTTATTCTAAATATTTTGATTTATGGAAAAAACTTTTTTAATACTATTTGATAGTTATCATTTATATCATTTACCTCAATTTGAACCACTCATCAACTTATTGTCAAAAGATGATCGATTTGAAATCTTTCATTCAACATCAAGGACTCTTTGTGTAGAAGAATTTAAACTATGTTCGCAAGTTTTAAAGAAACTACCTGGAACCTACATTCAAGCTAAGACAGAAGATGAGAGAGCTTCTCTTATTAAAAGTTTAGAACTAGATATCTTTATCTGCGGCTGGTCACGATATGATTTGAATAAATTTGTGAATAAAACAACTTTAGTTGGTATGATCTATCATGGAATTGGGATAAAACCTTCCTATTGGTTAGACAACCACGAAAGACTAGACTTCCGTTTAGTAGAAGGAGAATATAGGATTGATCAGCTAAAAAAAAATAATATTGATACAGATTTGCATTTAACTGGTTTTATAAAAATGGACCCTTTATTTAATAAAATTGGAATAGATATAGAAAAAACAGCTGAGCAATTTGAGCTAGATCCCAAAAAAAAGACAATTCTATTTGCACCTACTTTTTACCCAAGTTCAATAGAGTCTCTCGGCATGAAAATTGGCGAATATAGCGATGGATATAATCTGCTAATTAAACCACATTTATTTACTTTTTATCTTGATAAGTTTGGAGATGCTAATTTGCGACCGCAAATGAAAATATTACGAAAATTATCAAAAAAATTTCAACATGTACATCTCATTCCCCCCCAATTTTATAATATTATTCCGTTCTATAAAATTGCTGATGTATTAATTACAGATGCTAGTAGTACTATTTATGAGATGCTTGCATTAGGGAAGCCTGTAATAGTCAATCGTTTTTTCAAATTGAAACTGTCACATCAGTTATTTAGAAAAAGACTTTATAAGAAACGTTTAGATGCAGGTATGGAAAATGATATTGGTGAATTTTGCTATCAAGTAACAAAACCAATTGAATTATCAGAAGTATTAAATAAAGTTTTTAAAAAACATGATAAAAATTCTTTTCTTGAAAATGGTTTTTGCGAAAAAATGCTCTTTAAGAATGATGGTGGTGCTAGTATTCGCGCTAAAAATATAATTTTATCAAAATTAAAGTAGCTTCTTTTGAAAAAAATATTATTTGAAACTCATCATATTTATTATTGGCCAAATTTTTTGCCCGTAATTGAAGTACTCAAAGAGAGGAATGAATATCTAATAGAAGCTTCAATGCCTGTGAGGTCCTCAAAAAATGAGTTTACCGCTTTAAAAAAAATATGTAATGGATTAAATATAAAATTCATTGAAAGCGATAGTGAAATAAAAAGAATAAAAAGAATAAAAAGTGAAAGGTATGATGTAATCATAGTTGGCAATGTAGGTCAATTAAATAAATTAGTAAATAATAATACAATTGCTGTAATGGTTTATCACGGTATAGGTTTAAAGAAATCTTATTATAAGGACATAGATAAGAGAATTAATTTAAGGTCTGTTGAGTCTGTTGCTCGATTTGAGGAATTGCAAGAATTAGGGCATAATAACATTGTGCTTACTGGATTTACTAAGCTTGATAGGTTGATAACAATTAGTAAAGCAGAAATTAAGGTTGTCAGAGAGAAATTAGATTTAGACACAAATCGAAAAACAGTATTATTTGCACCTACTTTTTATCCGACTTCTCTGGAGTTATTATATAATGAAATCAAAGTTTTAAGCCAGGAATGTAACGTGATAATAAAGCTTCATGCTTTTAGTTGGGAACAAAGCCGTTATAAGTATCAAAGCCAAATGTATAAAAAATTATCGATTGAGAGTAAATCGATTATTCTTTTAGAAAACAATATTTATGATATTATTCCTTTTTACAAGATAGCAGATTTACTAATTAGTGATATTTCATCAACTTTATTTGAATTTCTTCCAATGGATAAGCCAATAATCCAATCGAATTGTTTTAAACTTCGTTTCAAGCATAAAATTTTTAATAAACGATTCATGAGAAAATTAGATTTAAGTAGACTAATAAATATTGATTTTTCATATAAAATAAATGAGCCAAGTGATTTGTTAAGCAGAGTTTTTTATGCACTTGAGAATCCAAAAGATATGTCTGATAAACGAAAAATAGCTTTAAAGCATTATCTTTATAACTTCGATGGAAAAGCTTCTTCCCGACTCATAGATTCAATCGAGGATTACAAAAATTAAAATTGCAATCTATAGCCCCAATTGGATAGGTGATGCTGTAATGTCAATTCCTTTTGTACAGGAAATAAAAAAAGAATACCCACAAGCTGAAATTTATATAATTTGTAAAGATTGGGTTGCTGGTATTTTTGAAAATCATCAGTCAATTAATGGTATCAACTCATTCTCGCTATTTAATTTAAAAGGTCTTAAAAATATCATCAAAACTGGATTGATTCTTAAATCAGAAAAGTTTGATTTGTCTTTTACACTAACGGATTCTTTTAGAAGTGCTTTTATTTTATGGATTTCAGGTGCAAAAAAAAGAGTTGGTTTTAAAACTCAGAGCAGAGGTTTACTATTGACAAATCCCATACCTATTCCAATTAAATTAATGCATCGTTCGAATAAATATTTGACTTTGATTAGACATAATTTTCCAGATCATCTTTTTCCTCAATTTTTTTTATTGAACAATGAAAAACAATGGGCAAAAGAAAAAATGAAAAATCTTGGATTATCCTCTCCTACAGCGCTATTACCTTTTAGTGTAGGTGAAGGACGGTCTTTATCTGCAAATAATATTAAAAAATGGATAAAAAACTCAAAAAAAGATTATATAATTTTTGGATCTAAAAATGATGTTCTTTCAGGAGTAACCTTAAAGAACTCGTGTAGTGAGAACTCAATACAATCTCTTTGTGGAGAATTTACACTTAGAGAATCAATAGCTTTGATAAGTTTTTGTAATAGTTCAATTGCTGCAGACAGTGGGCTTGGCCATATCTCAGCTGCTTTAGGAATACCAACAGTTTCTTTTTTTGGGAAAGGTAATCCTGCTGTAACTGCGCCAAGAGGTTTGAAAACTCATGTAATTGAACATTGTAATCCATGTCTAGGAGATGGATGTGGTCAGGAGCAGGGTGATTTGGTATGTATAGAAGATATTTCACGACAAAACGTAGAAAATACTTTAAAAGAGTTAATTGATCAGTAATTTTAACTATGAAAGCAATGATTTTAGCAGCAGGTGTTTCAAGAAGGTTGTATCCTCATACCTACAATACTCCAAAATGTTTATTAGAAGTAGATGGAAAACCTATAATAAATTATCAATTAGAGGCTCTTGAGCACATAAAAGTAACAGAAGTAGTAATGATTGTTGGTTATCATAGAGAGATGTTACAAGAACATGTTCAGAAAGCTTTTCCTGAACTGAACTTTACGTTCATCATTAATCATCATTACTTTGAAACAAATACTGCTTACTCTCTTTTTTTAGGAAGGCACGAGCTAATTACTGATTTTTTATTAATGAATGCTGATGTTATTTATCCAATTGAACTTCTAGAAAAAGTATATTTATCAGATTATAATACTACTTTGGCCGTTGACATTAAATCTTGTGGTGAAGAGGAAGTAAAGGTTGTTGATGGTGGAAATAATAAGATAGTTGCTATTGGAAAAAACTTGATTGAATCTCAATGTCTTGGGGAATTTATTGGTGTAGCAAAACTTTCATTAGATTTTAATAATCATTTTTTTGTAGCACTAGGAAACTTAATTGATGCAGGTGGAGAAAATGATTATTTTGAAGCTGCAATTCATTTATTACTTGATAAAACTGATGTTCGGTTTCTTGACGTATCAGAATATCCTTGTCTAGAAATTGATTTTAAAGAAGATTTGGACTCTGCCAGAAATTTATTTAGGACTTGAAATGCATGAAGATAAGTGGACTCTAATTTTAGACTTTGATAGCACAATAATTATATCTGAATCATTAGACTTGCTTTCAGAACTGGCACTCGATAAAGATAAAAATAAAGATAAAAAGCTACAGAAGATAAAGCAACTAACTGAGCAGGGAATGAATGGAATTATTCCTTTTCAAGATTCATTAGATCAAAGATTGCAAAGCATTGAAATCACTAAAGAGAATATCCAATTATTAAACGAAATGCTGACTAATCTTATAACACCTTCTTTTACAGAGAATCGTAATTGGTTGATGGAAAATTCTGATAGGATATATATATTTTCTGGCGGTTTTAGAGAAACTATTTTGCCTGTGGCTGAGAAGTTTAAAATTAAATCAAATCAGGTTTTCGCAAATAATTTTTTTTATACTGATAATGGGGTTGTCTCTGGCATAGATAAAAAAAACCCATTTAGCCGTTCGGGAGGCAAAGTTGAAAAAGCAATAGAGCTTGACTTAAAGGGTGAAGTCATAATGGTTGGAGATGGAAACACAGATGCAGAAATGAAAAATTTAGGTAAGCATGTTAAATTTATAGCATTTACTGAAAATGTCTGTCGAAATTCTGTTATTAAAAAAGCAGATGCTGTAGCAAATTCTTTTAATGACGTTATCAATTTCATTCAACATATATAATCAATATATTTTATAATTACAGATAAATAAGGCATACAATATGAGTTCGTTAAAAGAGCAATTAAAAAATAAAATACCTGTAGTTCAAGAGGAGATCAAAAATTTATTACATGAAAAGGGTGATAAAAAAATAGGTGAAGTAACGGTTTCCCAAGCATATTCTGGAATGAGAGGAATAAAAGCTTTTGTGTGTGATACTTCTTCTGTTTCTGCCGATAAAGGTCTAATTATAAGAGGGAAACCATTACTTGATATAACAGATATTACACCTGAAGAAGTCTTCTTTTTACTTTTAACAGGAGATTTACCAACTGTTGATCAAATGGATAGTTTGAAAAAAGAATTTTCATCGCACTTAAATGTTCCCGACTACGTTTGGAATGTTTTAAAAGCTTTGCCTGAGGACACTCACCCAATGACAATGTTTAATACCGGGATCTTGGCCATGCAAGGTGAAAGCGTATTTCAAAAAAAGTATGATAAAGGAATGCCTAAAGAGAAATATTGGGAAGCAATATTAGATGATGGAATAAGACTTTTAGCAAAGTTGCCCACTTTAGGAGCAGGAATATATAGGATGAGATTCAAAAAAGGATCGAATATTTCTCCTGATAGTACAAAAGATTGGGCTGGAAATTTTGTGCACATGACAGGGCTTCCAGATGAAGACGGAAGTTTTCATAAATTAATGCAATTGTATTTTATGCTCCATTGTGATCATGAAGGAGGAAATGTAAGCGCTTTTGCATCTCATACAGTTGCTTCAGCCTTGTCAGATCCTTATTATGCTGTTTCGGCTGGACTTAATGGTCTGGCTGGACCTCTACATGGATTAGCAAATCAGGAATGTTTAAAATTTGTATTGAGTGTTTTTGATGAGTTTAAAGGGCTTCCAAATGAAAATGCTTTAACTGAATATTGTTGGAATAGGTTGAATAATGGAAGGGTAATTCCCGGATATGGACATGCAGTTCTAAGATGCCCTGATCCTAGGTTTTCAGCTTTTATTGATTTTGGACAAAAGAATATTAAGAATGATGATATTTTTGGAATTGTCGACCTCCTTTTTAAAGTTGTGCCTGGAGTTCTAAAAAAACATGGTAAAGCAAAAAACCCCTGGCCTAATGTTGATGCAGCTTCAGGATCTCTGCTTTACTATTATGGTCTTAAAGAATTTAATTTTTATACGGTACTTTTTAGTATATCTAGATCTATGGGGATGATTTCTCAAATGGTGTGGGAAAGAGCTCTTGGTATACCTATTACAAGACCGAAATCAGTTACGACAGAATGGATAAAAAATAATATATAAAATGAAACATCACCAATTAAGATTTATATCTGTGTTTTTTTTTATCATTAATATTGGTTTCTCAAATTTAGAATATCAATCTGTTCGACTATATAATCCAACTAAAGAAAAGATAAAAACTATATCCATTTTAGGTATTCCCTTAGATCATTCATCTGGGAAAAAAGGTTATTATATTGACTTTATAACAAATTCAGAGCAATTAGAAAAATTAAAATTAAAAGACTTCAACATTGAAATACTTATCCAAAACTTAACAGAATATTATAAATCAAGAAATATTATTGAAGAAAGTAGAGATTTTCCTCTTGGTTCTATGCAAGGGAATTATACATTAAATGAACTAAATAATAGATTTGATGAACTTCAAGGACTTTATCCCAACCTTATTTCAGAAAAAGTAATTTTAGGTCAGTCCCATGAACAACGAGATATCTGGGCTTTCAAAGTCTCGGATAACCCAAACGTTAATGAAGACGAGCCTGAAGTGCTTTATACTGGTTTAACCCACGCTCGCGAGCCCCTGGGGATGATGAATCTATTTTATTTTGTTCAAAAATTAGTTGAAGGATATGAAGAAGATCCTGAATCCAATTATTTAGTAAACAATCGAGAATTATGGTTTATTCCTGTTGTGAATCCTGATGGATATGTATTCAATGAATCAATTGCTCCAAATGGTGGAGGTATGCATAGAAAAAACCGATATAATACGGGTTGCGGAAATGGAAATAGTCGGGGGGTAGATTTAAACAGAAATTATGGTTTTGGATGGGGAAGTGATAATATAGGCTCTTCTCCAGATGGATGTTCAGACACTTATCGCGGTGATAGCGAATTTTCAGAGATTGAAACTCAGATAGTACGCGATTTTATTCTGAACAACCAATTCCAAAATATTTTACACTATCATTCCTATTCAAATGTTTATATTCATGCTTATGGTGATGGTTCAATACCAAATGAGCCAGATATCAGTACACTGAATGATATTGGAAATGAAATGGCCCGGTACAATGGATATGGTGTTGGAACTGGGAGTACTCTAATCGGTTATACTGTCAATGGGGATGCGGTTGATTGGACTTATGGAGACCAAGGTATCATAGCATATACACCTGAGGTTGGAACCCCAATTCAAGGATTCTGGCCATCCGAAAATGAAATAATTGATTTATGTCAAGATCAACTATATCCCAACAAAATATTTGCGTTCATTGCAGGTGCAGACATTATAATAAAATCTTATGATCTTTCAGATGATTTAATCCTACAAGAAGAAGAAGTTGAAATTCAAGTTCTAATAGAGAATAGAGGTTTAGGAGATCTTGAAGAAACTTTAGAGGTCTATTTTTCACCCCTTAATGATTGGATTAATATTAATTCAGAAGTGGTTACAGTCGAGGAATTAGAAGCAAGAAGTTTAGAAGAATTTTCTATACTTATGACAACAGATCAAAGTACTCCACAAGGAGCGACAACGGGAGTAATTATTAATATGTTATCTGAGAATAGTTACTCAAGGAAAGATACTGTATTATTCACAGTGGGTGAAAGTGAAACATTTTATAATGAGAGCTTTGAAGAAGAATTTAATGATTGGAATCTTGATGATAATTGGGGCTTGACAGAAATAACAGAACTTGGAAATTTTTCGTTAACAGATAGCCCAGGAACAGATTATGGTCCAAATCAAGTCACAGTTGCAGAACTAAACAAGGCTTTTGATTTTTCTTTTGTTTCAAGCCCAATTGTTAAGTTCAAAGCTAAATGGGATATTGAGCTAAATTATGATTTTATAAGGTTTCAAGGATATGTAACTGATTTAGGTTGGGTAAGTCTTGAAGGCGAATTTACTAAAAATGGAACGGGTAATCCTGCCCAACCAATAGGAGAACCTGGCTATGATGGCTCTCAAGAATATTGGGTGGAGGAGAAAATATATCTTAACCAATTAGGGCAGGTTAATATTGAAAAATTTCGTTTTATCCAAACATCAGATGAATATGTAGAGGGCGGAGGTTTTTTGATTGATGATTTTCAAATAACAGGGTATCCTCAAGGTCAAATTGGTGATTTCAACTTAGATAATGAAGTCGATATTTATGATTTATTATTGTTATCTGATTTACTTCTTTTTGGTAATACACCAAGTGATTCACAGCTATTTTACTCCGACTTAGATATGAATGGAACTCTGGATATTATGGATATAATTTTACTTACAAATAAAATTTTAAACTTTTAAAATGCATTTTTTTATATTTTTTCTAGTCACAATCCTTTCTGGTTCACAGAAATATGATTTGGATAAATTTAAATCAGCAAAAAGAGATTCCAATAACTATAGAATTTGGGTTTATTTTGAAGATAAAGATCATTCTACAATAAAAAAAATTAGTGAAAGAGCGCAAAAACGAAGAAATAAATCTGAGGTAAATAAGAGGGCTTATTGGCATGACTTAAATGTCTCTAAAAATTATATTGAGAGATTAAAAAAACTAGGCTTTCCAATTTTAAATCAGAGTAGATGGCTTAATGCAGTTACGATAAGCTGTGATCTTAATGATCTCAAGCTCTTGAAATCTTTAAAGTTTGTAAAAAAGATTGAACCTGTTCAATTAATGAAGAAAAAAAAACATTCAGAAGCTAATAACTTTAATAACCTCAATAGATCTTTTCTTTATGGAAGCTCTCAAGATCAGATGGAGCAAATAAATGCTATAAATGCCCACAATATGGGCTATTTTGGTCAAGGTGTAAGAATATTATACATTGATACTGGTTTTAATCTAGAGCATGAGGCTTTTGATTCGATACAAGTAATAAGCCAATATGACTTTATAAACAATGATAATGAAACCGCAAATGAGACAGAGGAAGAGGTTCAAAATAATCAAGATGAACATGGCTCATTATGCCTTAGTGTCCTTTCAGGTTTTAAAGAGGGCCAATTAATAGGTCCGGCATTCAAATCAGAATTTTTATTAGCTAAAACTGAGATTGTTGATCAAGAAATTCAACAAGAGGAAGATAATTATGTAGCTGCATTAGAATGGGGAGAAGCCTTAGGGGCTGATATAGCTTGTGCTTCGCTGGGATATGTTGATTGGTATAGCTATGAAGATTTAGATGGGGACACAGCTCCAACTACTAGAGCGGTTGATATTGCATCAAGCTTAGGAGTTCTTTGTGTCAATTCAGCTGGGAATAGTGGAAATGATGATTGGTATTATATTATTACTCCTGCTGATGCAGATTCAGTCCTTTCAGTTGGATCAGTTGATTCAGAAGGAACACTTTCATCATTTAGCTCTCATGGACCAACTTATGATGGAAGAATTAAGCCAGAGGTTTGTGCTATGGGTTCTTCAACTTTTTGTATAAGACCTGGAACAAATTCAGAATATAGATATGCTAGCGGAACATCCCTTTCTGCTCCTTTAGTAGGCGGGGCAGCAGCAGTTATTTTATCTGCAAATTATAATTGGAATGCAATGGAAGTTCGAAATGCAATAATGAAAACTGCATCTATGGCAGAAACTCCAAATAATAATTACGGATATGGTATCCTTAATACTGTAGATGCTATTCAGTATAATCAAGAACTAAGGGTTGAGAGTTCAGCCCTTATTCCAATTTTATATGAGGTTAAAACTTTCCCGAATCCATTTAATCCAACTATTAATATGATTATATCTGGAGCAAAAGAAAAATTAGTGAACATTGAAATTTTTGATATTAGGGGTAAGTTAATTCAGAGTACTTATGAAAATAAAAGTTTGAATGATACATTTTATTTTAGTTGGGAGCCTTCAATAAAATCGAGCGGGGTCTATTTTATTCGCACAAATATTAATAATAAAATACAGTATAAAAAGGTTACATTCCTTAAATAAAGTAATCAAAGGATTTTCTTGCCTTAACTTTAAAGTTCAACCAAATTCTAACTAGCAGTTTTTAAAACAGAATGAGAATAAAATACAAAATATTACTAGTTAGACTTGCGTTCTTTTTCAGTGTAATTATTGGTAATAATACCGAAAAGGACGCGATTGTCGATTTGTCAGTTTATGATGGTCAGGGTGGTTTACTGATTGAATGGTTTGCACCTGGCTCAATTCAAGTGAAAGAGGTGAAGGTTCTTAGGAAAAAAATTGGAGAATCCAATTTTATATTACTTTCAACTTTTCCTTATAATATTGGTAGATATCTAGATAAAGGTTGTTTAGAAGATACGCGCTACTATTATAAAATTGAAATAACTCAAAATAATGGTACTGTTATCACTAGCGATGTTAAAAGACCTTCATTTGGAACTTGTTTGGAGTCACAGAATGGAATTGTCAAAAATATAAAGATCAAATCTTTGAGAAGTCTAATCATTTTTGATCTCTTAAATTCTCTTGATAATTCAAAACTTGATAATCAAAAAAAATCCTTAAGTATACTTTTAAACTCAATATTAGAGAAAAAAACAGTTAATTGGATTGAAAACTTCCCATTAAAATATTTAAAAGAAAGTGCTCCATTGATTAATCATTTTTCTTTATTGTTAGGAGAATACCCAGCTGTAGAAAGGGCAATTAAATATCAACCAATATTTAGTAATACAATGCTTTTAACGCCCACAGAGTGGATAAGTAACTTTAGTAATGAGATCATAACTCTCCAAAATGAATGGATTCTTTTAGAGGCTGCATATCCACAAGCAATTAACTATTTTGATAAAATTGATCCTATGAAAATTGTGAAGTGTTCCTATGACCAGGACCATAAACCAGTTGTGAACTTATTTTTTTTCCATCCTGAAAAATTAATTAATAAAGAACTGTTTTTTCTCCATGATGACCAATACATAGAAATTGATATTTCTAAAATATCTAACGAAAGGAATCAAGAAGTTAAAATACCTGAATACTGGGATCACATTAGTTTGATGATGAATGATACATTGATTGAAAAGTATGATTTAATTAAAAACAAAAATATAATCTACACATTAAAAGGAGAATTAATTCCTGCATTGGATGTGAAAAGTCCTTTTATAAAAGTTGAAAGAGAATATTCTGATTTAAGAATTAATGAGGTGCAATGGAATAATTTAACGCAAAAATTAAATTTAGAATTAACATATGACTTAAAACCAACAGATCATTACTCGGTATCTTGTTCATCACAAAATCTCTGGGAGTTAAAGAGTGAAACTGATTTTAAAAATAATTTCATTGATTCATCGTTTAACATAGGTTCCCCTGGATTAGAGTCCAAGGTTATAGCAATAAATATCATAGAAAAAAGTCAAAATAGAGCTCTAGAATATATTGTCTTAAATGAGCTCTCTTTTTTAAGGGCTAGAAATGAAGAGTTAAAATGGTCCCAAGTAGATAAAGAAACTTTTGGAAGATCAAACAAGGAATCTAATCTTAATTATGATTCCAGCTTAGTTCCCGAGCTATTTGTTTTATACCAAAATTACCCTAATCCATTTAATGGACAAACAAGGATTGCCTTTGATCTGTTAGGTGATGCAGTAGTTAGTCTCTTTGTCGCAGATGCAACTGGACGTATACATAATAAAATACTAGAAAAAGAATTTATCACATCAGGCTCATATACTTTTTTGTGGAATGGTGATAAAAGGTCAACAGGTATTTATTTTATTACTCTGCAAGCTCAAGTTGATGAATTGCCTCCGGCAATTATCAGTAGAAAAATGATCTACCTTAAATAAATTATTTGGTTCTTTTCCATTTCAGAATATCTTGAGTTTTCTGTATTTTCTTTTTAGAAATGAATATTTATAAAACAACAATACTCTTCTCGCTAATTCTATTTTTATTTTCAGGTTGTGCTTCTCATGCTCCAGTACTACCTCAAACTCCAAAAAAAGGAGAAATAAATACTGGTTTTACTTTTTCAGTTGAAAATGTAATACCAGTTATTTGGTGGAGATACGGTATCAATAAATATACAGATATTGGATATCGCCTAGGTATCCCTCTTTCGGGCTCTGGAATAGATTTTAATAGAATCTTAATGAAAAAAGAATATAGCTGGGATGTCTTGAATACTTCGTACAATTTTTCTCCAAATTCCAGTTTTGACTTTACTTATTATAAGTTTAAGGGCTATAAACGTAGAGGGCAGTACTCTCCATTTCACATTAAATGGTCTGCTGCACGTGCTATGATAATCCCTAGCGGCCGGTATAAGGAAAGACCTGATAATGATAATCAGAGTATAAGATTTGGACTCTTATTTGGTCGCCGTTTTGGTCAAAGGTGGGGAATCGAGACAGGATACTTTCATGATCTTAAAGCTGGATTTGATTCAAACAATAATGAATATCCTCACAAATATAAAAATTGGCCTACTCAATTTTCAAAAGGAGCAGGTCTTTCAATGCAAGTCTTTTTATATATGGGTCCAAAAAAAGATAAGTAAATTATTTTGATTGATGAATAAAAATTCATTTAGAGCCTTACTATTTCAAAAAAATTTTGATAGTTGTAGTAAAATAATTCAGAGTAAGGTTTCAACTTCAGACCTTATTCAAATTATAAACGATCTAATTTTTGTCAGCGCATCAATAAACCTTCCTCCAAAAGAAAAAATTCATCCAATCGCCGTTATTAATTCAATTAAAAATTTTATTTCTGATGACCGTCAAAAACCATCAAAACTTTTACTAGAATACGGAGTAAAATATTTAATTAAATTTGAATTTAGATTAGACGACAAGAAGTTTCTTAGCAAGATTATAAGAATGGGGGCTGGTGAGATAGTTTTTACGGGAGATTTAGAAGATGCATGTCAAGACAGCAATTGGGAAGAAGCAAAGATCTTAGTAGCAAAATTATTTTTAGCATCTGATCAATCAAGAGCCACATTAGATACACTCGTAGAATTAGCATTACAAGACCCAAGTCAAAATTCATTATTTTGCTTTCACTTACTTAGAGCATATCAATTCCAAGAGTTAAAAGAAGATAATTGGACATTTATTTCTTGTATTTTCGATATCTTATCAAAAAAAGAGATGCCAAAGCCTCACAGGTACGAAAAGATAGACATAGAACAATTCCAAAACGGGATGTTTTTTAAATCAGACCCAATTCTTTTTTCATCTGTTTTGCGATTATGGAATGGTGATTATGTTAGGATTAGAGGCTATCAAAGAGAATTGAGTCACTGGATAAAAAAAAATAGCATAACTAATAAAAATCAAAACTTTCTAACTTCAAAAAACATCGAGAACTCATTTATTGTACCAAATTTTATTAAGAAAGCTGAAGCTGTAGTTACAAGAAAGAATAAAATTAAAAACATAGCAGCTGATTTAGTTGATTTAGAAGCTTTTAGATTTCTTTATAGAAAAAAAAGTAAGGAGGAAAAAGACTATATTTATCACTTAATATCTAAAATAGTGCAATAATAAAGATGGATATTTTTTAAATTACATTATAACACGATTAATTTATTTTTTTAGTTTAAACAATTAGGTTGATGGAAAAAGAAGAATCTCTATATCAAAAAGGTAAAAAGTTTTTTAAATCAAAAGAATATTTTCAAGCTCATGAAGAATGGGAAGATCTTTGGTCTGATTACTACTTAGAAGATAGAAAGTTTGTACAGGCGTTAATTCAACTTTCAGTTAGTTTTTATCATGTTGAAAATGAAAATTTAAATGGTGCTAAAAGTCAACTTGAAAAAGCTCGGTTGAAATTTATGAATTTCAAAAATATTCACAGAGAAATCAATGTTGAAAAATTACTTATGCAAATTGAAAAAGTCTCAAATAATTACAAAACCATAGAGAAAGCTTCTGATTTTAATTGGAAGCTAGTTCCTTCATTAGATTAAATATGCCTGAAATTTTACTTTTTATTAAAGATTTTGAACTAGGGTCAAAGGTTTCTTCCGTATGTATTGATCACGAAAAAAACGTAGAATTTTCTGATGAAAGTTCTGACTCCAGGAACTTTCCAAGTAGCGCAAAACTAGCTTTTATTGATATGGATGAAAAAGTCTTTTCATCAGTAGGGCTTGTCTCTGAATTAAAAAGACATGGATTAAAAGTTATTGGAATTATGAATAAAATCAATAATCGTCAAAATTCAAAATTGAAATTAGCAGGTTGTGATATGATAGTCTCAAAGTCAAGTCTTATAAAAAATATACCAAGCCTCTTATCTGAATTTTCAACTTAAAACTATTAACTAA
>Ga0206682_10000903_pt1 | contig 30514 bp, 37 predicted proteins | sample M240m12015metaG_FD_155444 | JGI IMG/M metagenome (GOLD analysis project Ga0206682, IMG submission 155444) | Ammonia-oxidizing marine archaeal communities from Monterey Bay, California, United States - M2 40m 12015 | ecosystem: Environmental > Aquatic > Marine > Intertidal zone | place: USA...
GAAACTTTTAGAAAAAGAAAAATATGAAATATGCGACAATGATGTAAATTTAGACATATTAGACATTACAAAACGATATAAGGATATTATTACCTTTTAAGATGTTTTAGAAACTAACTTTTGTGTAGGTACTTTTTCGCGGCCTTCTACATAGATGTAATCGTGTAAAAACTTTGCCTTTTCTTGAACATTCATATGGTTAGTTTTTACAGTTTCCTCGGAGAAATATTTGTATATTCTGTCATAAACATCTCCCTTTGTAACAGGCTTACTAACCTCCGTGTTTTTAAGCTCAAGTTTAGAATCATCTCCAACATGACACACATCAAGTTTATTACTTGACATAAAGTTTAAAACTTCTTCCTGTTTCTTTTTCTTTTTCTCTGTAAGTTCCTTAAGTTTTTCCTGATAAGGCTTCATTTTTTTCTTAATGTCTTTAATTTGAACATCTATATCATTATAGTCTCCCACGTCTTTTTTAAAAAATTCAATTTCTTGATCTGTAACAGGTAGTTCCGACATTTAATATTAAATCTGCCATTTTTTTAAATTGGTTAAGTTTTCAGAAATTTTATGTAAATAATATGAATTCAATGAAAGAATTATGAGTAATATAATAGCATAACACTTTATAGGAAAAATAATTTTATTAAATAACTCGCCTATTTTAGCTTGACTTTTTTCATCTAGAATATTTGATAACATATAATATCATATTATAATATACATTTAATTAATTTTATTTAATCGCTAAATGCCTCTGTGTCATCACGATCTTCTTGGTCGGAGTCGCATTTATCAATGTCAAATGTATTGTCTTCATCTTCATTGTCTTCATCTTCGTCGTCTTTGTCTTTGTCTTTGTCTTCATCTTCGTCGTCTTTGTCTTCATCTTCCGTCAAATCACTTTCACTATCGCCACATACCAATTTGTTATCAATAATATCAGAGGGTTTTGTCTTTCCTTCTTTTTCAATAAAAGATTTAATATTGGGTGTATCGAGTCTACTTGCAATTTTAGTCTTTCTGTTCTTATTTTTATTTTTTTTAGCATCTATTGGGGCGGCTATTTCTAAAGGATAATCTATAAGTTTAATTGGATATACACTGTTCTGTTTAACATGTTTTACATATACATTCATGTTGACCCTCTTTTCGAGTGATTCTATAGTTTCGTCTTTTTCAAAATATAGGGGCATGTTTAATCTTTTAAGGATGTAATTGATATTCGATGTATAACCATAAGAGTATGTTTTTTGTAAGTGTTTTACATTTTTAAATAATTTAATATAATGAAATAATTCTCGTGTATAAATTTCGGTTTCATTTAAACCCGATGGCATTGTTTCGTGGTATGGGTTATTGTTTTGGACATTTATAATACTCGCGACATTAATGTCTTTAATGTCTTTAATTTTTTCGGTGTAAAAAAAATTGCATTTTCCTTTTTTTTTAGATTCTTGTGCATCGCATCTAAATATAATAAAAATCCCATCATTTGTAAATTTTTCAAAGAAAAGTGCCTTAGTTCCACAATCACAAATCATTATGTAATGTATAATGTATAATGTATAATGTATAATGTATAATGTATAATGTATAATGTATAATGTATATCACTTTTAAATTGTTAAATATGTATTTTTTTTGTAATAAATGTTTAAAGAAACAGTAGATTATTTTTATATAATCTATAATGATTACAAATGTTTACCCAAGTTATGAACCAAAAACAGACTGGGAAAATCAAAAAAAAGTAGATATGAACATTAGGGACCTCCAAGGGAAATTTCCAAATGGTTGCCAGTGCTGTGGAAACATATATACCAGGGATAAATTCTCAATCCTCGTTAGTAGCCACTTCAAAACTAAAAAACATAAAAAGTTGTGTCTCGAACCCTCAAATATGTCATTTGAAACAGATTTTAGAGAGGTTAATGACATAAATGTAGCATACGAAGAATCGTGCAAAGAAAATAGGCAACTAAAACGTCTTAATTATGAATTGTTTGAAAAAATTAAAAACCTGGAAAAACAATTGAATATTTATACGGGGTCGGGAAGTATAAATATTATTGATTTAATTTAGAGAGATAATTTATGTATATTTAATGGACCGACCAGGCCAGTTAGAATGTATTCAGAAAGAATGTCTAGAACTCTTCACTAAAAAAAATAAAGATTATGGCGATGCTTTTGCTACGTATGGCACTGTTGGTGTGCTAGTACGGATCGGCGATAAACTTCAAAGATACTCTAAAATTACAACAAAGGATATTAGCATTGAAGTATCAAATGAAACTCTGAGAGATACTCTCATGGACCTTCATAATTATGCAGCGATGGCTATTATGACCCTAAATGATGATAATAAATAATTTTACAAAAAAATATAAAGTATAGGTACATTCATAATTAATAAATCGACAATTAATTATGATTGAATCTCTTGAAGGACTTCGTAAATTTCACAACTGGATTAAACTACAAATCATTCTTGACGCGCAAAGAAATACATCTGGAACTTCTTTACTAGATGTTGCAGTGGGACGCGGTGGCGACATTATGAAATGGACGCTTGCTAAACTTAAATTTGTAACAGGGTTTGACATTGATGCAAAAAGTATATATGAAAAACATTTGTTCGATGGAGCAATTAAAAGATATAATAATTTAAAACATCGCTCAAATACGCCTAAGTGTTATTTCTGGAATATTTCGGCTATAGACCCAGATGCTTTAAGTAAGATAAACGGTAAAGACAAAGGTAAAATTTATGATATCGTTTCATGTCAATTCTCTATGCATTATTTTGTAAATGATATAGACACAACACTTGATATTATTTGCAAAAAATTAAAAACAGGGGGGCATTTCATCGGAACTGCTGCCGACGGGGATGAAATACATAGACTTCTCAGGGACGGGAATTCATTTGAAAATGAAAACATATGTATTAAAAACATGGCAGATGAAAGAATGTATTCATTTGAACTTAAAAATAGTAAAACATCCCAAGAGACCTATTTTGAGTATCACGGGGCTTCAATTGAATATTTTCTTTATAAAGACCATTTAATTGAAAAATGTAAAGAACGTGGTCTTGAACTATTAAACATAAGCAGTTTCTACCATTGGTACAATTTGTATCATAAAGATCTAACTAATAATGAACAAGTGTGCAGTTTTTTAAACTTTTCTTTTGTGTTTAAAAAAATTTAACCTGCTGTTTTTATTTTCCTTTTTTAGTTTTTTCAATACCTAATACATTGGGACTAACCTGTGTCATGTTGTTCTGAAAAGGCATATTCTGGTTTATATTAATAATCGTACCATTTCCATCTGTTTGAATGGGACTTCTTCCATCGCGTCCAAGATCTTCAACCATCTGAATACCGGCGTCAACTTCGTCTTCGTCGGCATCTGCATGATCATATTTTAAAATTATAATCCCGCCTGCTGCCATTAGAGGGTCGGCATTAAGTTTCTTTGTAATTTTAATATTTTTAATATTGTATACCCGAGTTAAAACTTGTGCCATATCAGTATAATAATTAGTCAATTGAGTTAAATTATGTCCCCGATTGCGTCCTTCGAGATTTATAAATTCGTCTACGCCCTCTGGGGCCATGCTTATTTGAACTTTATAACCATTAAATTTAGTAGATGCCCTCGGAGCACTTGGGGTCTTCGGAGTCTTCGGAGTCTTCGGAGTCTTCGGAGTCTTCGGCACCGAATTTTTAACACACCTTCCGGTAGACGGGTTTCTAGTGCTCCCGGGGGCGCATTTTTTAACTAATCTTCCAGTTAGAGGATTTATTTCTTTGTCATCTGGTATGATGTCGATTTTGACGCTCTTGGTCTTAACACTCTTGGTCTTATCGGAAATGCATCGTCCAGTATCCGGATTTCTTATCTTACCTGCTGTACATTTTTTAATGTAACGACCTGTTTTTGGATTCCATTCGTGGTCCACGAGGGCGGGAGGGGCTCCAAATCTTACTCTTTTCCACGCCTCTTTTAGAGAAATCTTGTCGCGATGATGAAGTTTCATGGCCTTGGATGCAAGGTCATTCCCGGTTCCGGTATTGGGCGTATTTTTTCTTCCAATGCAACGACCCTTTGTATTCCGAACTTGATACATTTTACACTTCTTCATGTACCTATCATATTCTGGATTATAATCATAACCCTCCAAAGAGGGCGGATAATAACCCGGTTTCTTTTTTCCGTAACCAGATCTAATTTTAGATCGAGATCTTACATTAATATTAATTCCTTTATTTACCATATTTAATATTATTAAATATTTTTTTTTAAAACTCATAAAACGTTTATATTACACCAGTGGGTGTTTTTTAATATAATTCTTTAGGTTACTTGTTTCGCGCCAATCCTTGGTTATTCCTGGACTTGTCTGAGATCCAAACATGTTCGACACTTTAATAAAGGATTGGTTAATATAATTTTTAAATTTAAGACATTCTGTTAAAATTTTTGAATACATATCTTTATTTTGCTGTTCATTTGTATATACAACGAAAAGTTCGAAATTAGATTCTAAAACAGATAATGTAAGTCTCCAGATATTTTCATACATAACATTTTTTTTATTTTGTTTATCTATTTTCTGAATTTCGCATTTCCATTGTTCTCTACCAATGTCCTTTAGTAGATATTTTACTCTTAAATTTAAAAGATTTTTCTCTACAGCTATTGCTCGATCTGGAAATGTAGTAACAAGCCATTCCGTGTGCCTATAAAATCTATACATTTCGCAAAAAGAATCTCTCGTAGCCGAATCTCTAGGGTATAAATTTATTACAGTTCGGATGATATAAACAGCGTCAACTTGAACACCGCAGATATTTGGGCCTCTCACATTTGCATTAGGATTTCTCTCTATATGCTGTCCTGTTTCACGAAGCCATCGGAAATATTCTGGATTATGATTATATCCTTGCATCTGCTGCCCAGTTCTCCAGGAAAACTGAATGTGACATTTAATGCACCACATTTGATCACATCCGTCAATTTTTGATATCATCTCACCACATCCAGGACACGGCTTCGAATCTTTTTTAATAGCCTGAACGGTAGCCTTGGTATCTTCATTGCAAATGTGCCCATTTTCTTTAATTTCCATACACATCTTACAGTAATGTGTTTCGCACATGCTGCAGTAATAATTATCGTCTAAAAATCCATTGCATTTTTCATTGCAACATTTAACGGTGAAATTTGTAGATGACGTGTCTTCAGTAGATGAACCATATTGAAGTCTGGTTAATTGTAATATATATGACCGACATATATCATCCTGTTCCTTGACCAGTTTTTTTAGTCTTTCTTTCTCCTTTTTAACGTCTTCAATACATTTAAGTATTTCATTTATTTTTTTTTGTTTAATCGCTTCTTTTTGTGTTTCAGGTAAAAGAGATATTTGTCTTTCAACAAAAAGATTTTCATTGTATTTTTTAAGATCTGTATCAACAAATTTTTTAGTTAAATTTGTAATCATAAATTCGCGATCCCATGGAGTTTTGCAAAACATGCACATTGCATCATCATTCGAAGTTAAAATATAAGTTTTGCAACAAGATCTACATGCCGCGTCTGAAGTATAACAACTCTTGCAGTCTACCCTAAGATGATTAGAGTTATTGAACTTTTCGCAGCAAATAGAACAATCCATATTCATCGTACTTAATTCTTGTTTTGTTTTTTTAAGTTTATTATAAAAATGTAATAATTCTATGGAGACGGCGGGGCTTGAACCCACGACATTCGGCTCATAAGACCGACGCTCTGACCAACTGAGCTACGCCTCCATAGAATTATCTGAGATATGTATTTAATGTCCTCCTCGTAGTCTAAGTACTAAATGAAGAGTATTTTCTTTTTGAATATTATAATCCGCTAGTGTTCTGCCGTCTTCTAATTGCTTTCCAGAAAAAATAAGCCTTTGCTGATCTGGTGGAATACCTTCTTTGTCTTGAATTTTTGCCTTGATATTATCTATTGTATCCGAAGATTCGACTTCAAGTGTTATTGTCTTACCGGTTAATGTCTTAACGAATATCTGCATAATATATTATAAACTTTTTCTTTATATATATTTACATTTTAGTTTCTTCTTTAATTTCATTATCTTCATTTTTAAGTCTTTCATATTTTGTCACATTTTCATTATAAACACCTGCCAGATTTTCATATTTTTCATTAGCCTTTTTGAGTTTATCTTCTGTTTCTTGTAGAGAATTTCTACATTTAGTTAAATCGTTAATGAGAATCATATATTTTTTATACAAATCGGTATACGTACTATAAATCCATCTATTAAACCCATTTGTTCGAGACAATAAATTATAATAGTGTCGATTATTTTCTATACACATGTGCATCTCATTGGTTTTTTTCTTTATTAGATTATTCAATTCAGAAATTTGTTTATTATTAGATCTAACATTGTAGCGAAATGTTCTATCTGTTGTAATATACAGTTTTACCATTTAAAAATGTATAAAATATTTCTTTAAATAAATATAAGTATTTAAATAATTTAAAAATATAATTATGCCATTTGGGAGACGCCACCATCTTTCAAAAACTAATCTTAAAAAAGACCTGACTGTAACACCTTTTATGCCCGGTGCGCCGGTACCAATCAATTATACATTATATAAACTTACAAATAAATTTATATATACTCCAAGATATTTCAATGATGAAGGGGAACTAATTCTAAATGATATATGCAATGTAGACATATCTACTAATTCTGAACCAAGAGAGTATCAAAAATTAGCAATATCTGAAATTCATACAGAATTGCTGAGAAACGGTTCATGTATTGCATGTTTATATACCGGGTGGGGTAAAACATTTGCCAGTCTTTATATAGCAAGTCTACTTGGCGTTAAAACAATTATTTTAGTAAATAAAGAATCTCTTATGGAACAATGGAGAGAACAAATACAAAAATTTTTAAATATTTCGCCCGGTATAATCCAAGGTAAGAATATAGAAATAGATAAATGTATCTGTATAGGAATGATTCAGAGTATTTCAATGAAAGACTATCCCGAAGACACGTTCAAAGAATTTTCATTTGCTATTTACGATGAAACCCATCATTATTGCTCTAAAGTTTTTTCAAATGTATTCTATAAAATAGGGGCAAAATTTAATCTTGGGCTAACTGCCACTTTAAAAAGAGCTGATCGTTTGGAATATACTATAGAATGGTTTCTTGGAAAAGTCGCTGTAAATGTACAATTACTCATTATAGAACCAGAAATTCACATACATACATTCGATAATCACCCCATGGACACTATTAAATTTTTACCAAATGGAAAGGTTAATTCTCCGGCCAGTATCACTGCTATAACAGAAATTGAATCTAGAAATAATTATATAATAACGTTAATCAAAGAGTGTTATGCATCCAACCGAAAAATTCTCGTGTTATCAGATCGCAAAGCTCACTGTGATATCTTATTTAATTCTTTAAGTGATTATTCAGTTGGACTATATTATGGAGGAATGAAAACCGAGAATTTGAAAAAATCAAACGAATGTAGAATTATAATAGCGACATATCAAATGGCCTCAGAAGGCTATGATAATCCAGGACTGGATACACTAGTGTTGGCCTCTCCAAAATGTAATGTTGAACAGGCCGTAGGAAGGATCTTACGAAAAAAAAATGAAAATCTACCACTTGTAATAGATGTCAATGATACAATAAGCGTCTTTAATAATTGGCACCGCAAAAGACTATCATTGTATAAAAGTAAAAATTTTAAAGTTAATCGCAAAACAAGTAAAGATTATATTGACCGTGATTCTGAGTCCATTAATGAGTTTATTATTAGATAGCGGACGTGTGTACAGTAGTTCTGTTTGGAAACTCGGACAGTTTTTGTCTAGTGCTCACTGTTGCGTACGCCTTTCTAGTAGGATATTTATTCATCGAGTATACCTGTCCAAATTGGGCGTCTCCGGCTAATCTATTTTCCAATGTACTCCCTGAAATAGGCTCAGGGGCTTCTATTTCAATTCCATCTGATGCAGCCGGAACACCAATCTGTGGAGCGCCTGCAGGCGGAGCAACAGCAGATTTTACCGTTGCTAGAGGCTTAGTTTCAGACGCTTTTACTACTACAACTGCATCTGGTTTTACCTTCTCCGCATTTACAACAACCTTCTTATCAGACGAAAGAGACTTACCCTGGGTAACAACACTCTTATTGGGTTTTACTTGAGAAGCAATGACAACAACCTCTTCTTCAGGATTTAACTGGCTAGAATCGGCAATTACATCCTCATTAATGTCTGCGTCTTCTTTATTGACCATCTCAGAATTTCCTGATACGATACTCTTTTTAAGGACTTGCTGGTTTGGTTTAATTTGTACAGGTTTCACGATGACTCTCTCTCCGGGTTTAACATCCTTTGCTTTTACAACTACTTTCTCTGTCGAGATTACATCCTCTTTTTTAACAACTACTTTCTGCTCAGGTTTGACTTGGGATGAATCTACTTCAACTGGTATATCAGGTTCTACATCTTTTACAGAGGCAATAACAGGTTCCTCATCATTCGCCGCAGATCTGGTAGAAACACCGTAAGGTCCTCTATACATGCTATCACCCTCAACATACCGCTCATCCAGGCGTAGACCATTGTTTAATACATTGTCAGTAATTCTATCATCATAATGAAATTTATTAGACGCCTGGTTATTAATTTCATCTTTATTTATATCTATTAAATTATTCTGGATATTGTGGTTCGAAAAACTGTTTTTATTTCTATATTGTTTTCTCGCTGAAAATGTACCAACAGACCATAATATTATGATAAATACGGAAATTGCCACGCAGCCCATAATTATATTACGCATTTGCGGCGATAAATTTGTGAACATCATTTATTATAAATAAATATATTTTTTTTAAATAAATAAAACAGAATGAACCCAAAAAATATTTTATCTACAGATATAATAATTATTTTTTTAATTACTGCTGTTTGGGACGTAATTCTCAGACTTTTTGCAGAGGATAAAATAAAATTTTTTGGCCTTGAAAAAATGAAATGGATTACAGTTCTTGAAGATTATTTTCAAAAACATACAATTTTATCCGCTGCCCTTATAGCCGGTTTCGTAGGAGCGTTGACTCATTATGTCATAGTGAAATCTCTAGATTTCTTAAATTTATCTGGTGTTAATATATATACAATTGCATTAGTTATATTTATTTCGGGGGTAATAGGTATACCAATGAGATATTCGGGAATCTTTCCACATCTTAAAATGCATTATTACGACCCCCTCGGTTTCACTTATTCTTTGGCAACGGACGCGTTTTCGGGTATAGTTGTGGCGACGTCCTATCAATTTATTAAACAATTAAATTTAATTTAATTTAATTTATTTACAATTGTTAAAATGAACAGCAAGGAAATATTACCCGTGATAAGAAATAAAGACTATTACATTAAATTATTAACGAATTTAAGAAATAATGGTCTTTATGACATAATATCAGACAAAGAGTTTGATTATTCAATGTTATTGTTTAAATTATTAGATTTCTTAAATAAAAATAAAAAATACATTCAAAATTTTCAATCTAAGGATTTTGAAAAAATAATTATATTATGTGTAGACGAAATCCTGACCCATAAATTTTCTATTGAAGTAGATTATGAAAAACTTGACATTGTATTAAATTTATTAAAGAATACTTATTTGTTTAAAACCACGTTTTTAGCAGTAAAAGACTTTACTTTAAAAATGTACTATAAATACAGATGTAATTTTTGTTTAAGTCAAAACGATACGGATATAATTGAATCAGAATACATTTAATTTAATTTAATTTACTTTTGGGGCTAGACAATATTTAAGTTGTCCCAAATTTGCAACGTTGTATAAAATAGTAAGTGGGTAACCAGACTTTAGATAAATTTCAACTGTACTGCATAAATTAGTAGACTTCGTAAATAACAAAATATATTTAGTATTATAAACACCAGATTGTTCTTCTGTATCTGAATTATCATTTGTTTCGTTGATCACAATAGTTTGGTCGGCAAAATCTCCAATTGCTCTTAATGTAAGTGCTTTATTATAAGTAAAATGTATTTCATTTGAGATATTAGAAAGATCTGATATATATGTTTGAAAATCCGCGCTTGGCATTGTTATATAACTAGTAAATCGAATATCTGGAATTTTGTAAATTTTTTCGTCCATATCAAGAAGTTTAATCTTAGTAAAAATTCTAGCCTGTTTATCAGTGTTTTCACATTCAATGAACATATGCCCATCATCATTATCATATATAGTAAATGATATAGTATCGGCGTGTTTAATTCCTTTTAATATTTTAAAAACAGAAAGTAAATTTATACCAATATTAGTTATTCTAGTAGAAATATATTCTTCAAATTTTTCCTTTTGTAAAAATAAATGTACAATAGCGCTATTAGTTCCATCTATAGTTGTCAACTTTAAACCTGTGCTGTCGGCTTTCAAATTAACGTCCGAAAGAATATTTTTAAGAGACTCAAAAAGAATTCTTATAGCATTTGTCTGAACAGTTTTAAATCTAAATAATACAGGGTTGTTATTTTTGTCTGTCATTATTTAGATTTAAATACATTTGTTTTTTTAAATACATTTATTATTAGTTTTCTAGAAGATAATCATCCCGTGGATCTACGGCGGCGTGCCTTTTCCAAATAAGTTTAGACGGTAGAGGTTTAATAATACATTTTCTACCATTAATTGGGGTTTCATTTGAAAGCATGAAAAGATTTCCATTGTTAAAATCAATATTTTCATATTCAGGATGGTCCATCAATGCGTCTTCTAACTTAATAGGTTCTTCACGATCCGTGTAAAAATTGCAATAAGGACCTAACCAGGGTCTAATGTATTTAGTGATATCCATTTCATTGAGAATTATAAATTCTGGGTAATATGCATACTTTGTCGGGGAAATGTCAAATGGATAAATAGGAAATCTTATATCTTTTATATATGTAATATATTTCATAAACTCGCCATTATACATATACTCAATGACAATATATTTAATTTTTAATGACGCATCTGCCTCAATTTTCTCCACCTGTTCATCGGTAAGTTCTGATTCAACTGTTTCAGAACCATCTTCAAAGAAGATACGATAACACAATAATTTATATTCGTCATTAATATACTTGTCTTCAAATGTTTTATAAGGATTAAAATATACATATGCCCTGTTTAATACATATGTGAGTAGACCCATAAAAGTAAAGGTATATAAAGCAAACATCTATTACTTTTTTAATATAAGGTTTCTTTAAATTAATTAATGGATGAAACTGTCAAGAGAAGAGGTCGTAAGAAAAAAGAAGTATGCGCAGTGGTAACAGAATCAGTGGCCCCAGAAGAACCAATTAGGAAAAAACGTGGCAGGAAAAAGAAATGGGAGACAACTACTTTCAAAAATAATTACATTCAAGATAAAGATTACGACGAATTGGTCCAAGATGCTGAAACAATTCAAGACGATTATTCTACTAATGCTCTATCTTTTGGAAATCTATGCATTCAAGTACATGATAAAGAAAAAGAAGAAAATGTAAATATAACAGATTTTTTTACAGAAGATCCTAAAGACTGTAATATAATCTTATCAAGTGATGAAGAAGATACATGTGATTATGTAAAAGAAAATATTAAATCAATAAAACATTACTATAAGGGAATAAATGTTACTAAAAATATGCAAAATATTAATGAAATAAGATGCTACAATTGTCATCATGTATTTAATTGTATACCTTTTTATTTACCTATCAACTATTGTCCAACATTACAGCGTTATAAATTATTCGGTAATTTTTGTTCTCCCAGCTGTGTTAAATCTTTTTGTTTGAATAATAAAATTTTTGCAAATAAAATTTATCTTGTGGGGCAATTTTATCGGGCACTCTTTGGACAAGACTTTAAAATTAAATGTGCTCCCAGTATATTTACATTAAAAGAATACGGAGGGAATAAAACTATAGAAGAGTTTAGGCAATTATTCTATACTAATTCCAGATACACAATGAATAATGTAAATACTAAGATTATAACAATAGACTAAGAATATAATTTAATTATTATTAGTAATAAAAAGAATAACATGATTCGTAAATATTTTGAGGTTGTTTTATTTTGTATAACACTGGTTTTAAACATATAATTTATTTTTTCATCCGTTGATAAGTTTAAAAAATTCTCTTCAAGTAGCCTTGTCTGCAATTCAAGACTTTCGCCAAATAAAGAATCGGATAAATTTTCTAATAAACCTTTATTTTCTGGATAAACTTCTATTTGCGGGGTATCGCGGGTATAAAGTTTACCGGGAAATCCTAATACATCGTTATTCGTTAATAAATTTGGATCTTGATTTTCTACCAGCGGAACAGCGCTTTTATTTCTATCGTTTGCAGGTAATGAAGAGGTTCCTTGATTTTTTTCTACAGAAACATTACTGCTATTATAATATAATACCATTTATAACTATATAATATTATTTTTTTTTACAAATTTAAATATTAATAGCTCTTTTGCCCTTTTCATTAATTTTCACTTCTTTAGATGTTTCTACAGTACTATTAGAAATGCTGTCATCATCTCTCAACATATTTGATAAATTCATACTCGGTCCAGATATTTCATTTGATGTTGGTTTTGGTGGAGGTCCTGAATTACCCATGGCTGCTGCTATATTCTTTATAATTTCTGAATTTTGAAGTCCATTATCACCCGATGGTAGAGCATTACTGAATAAAGATTTAGTTACATGAAACATGAATGCACTTCCCGCTAATGTTACCAATAACTGTAACTCTGGGGGGAGTTCGGCTCTTGTTTTATATTTTTCATGTAATCTTTCGAAAACCGATTCATAATCATCTAAATTGTCCATTACGGATTCTGACCATCCCTCTAATTTTGCTCCAACTGGATCAAATTTTTTATTGGCAAATTCAAGCCCTGTAACTGCTGCCATTAACATTTTTTGTTGAAATTTCACACTCATTTCTATCTCCGTATTAGACTGATGAAGTTCTAATTCAAATTGCAGGTCTGAAAGTTTAGAAGACATGGAATACTTCTTTGTTAATTCTACTCCTTTCTTTTCTAATGCAAGCAATTTAAGAAGTATCCCTTGTTTTTCTTGTTTTGGATCTTTCTTTTCATGCTGTTTAGAACCGCTGCTAGAATCAGAATAATCAGAATATTCTGATCCGGAATCGGAATCAGAACCAGAATCAGAACCAGAATCGGAACCGGATTCGGAATCTTTATTCGATTCATTCTTTTTCTTAGAATTATTAACAAAACTTTGATAATCGTCAGCATTAAATTTATTTTTAGATTTCGTGGATTTGATACTTGTTTTCCTTTGACGCGTTTCCGGTGCCGCTTCTATTGTGCTACCTGAAATATCTGACGCGGAATCATCTGAATCTCGAATAACATCTATTCCTTTTATGTTTATTGGATTTTTAATTTGTACAGTAGGTCTAGATGAATTCTCGGTCTCGACCTGTATTTTTGGCATAAAACCACTCATTTTATATTCATTAACATTTATTTTTTTGCTATCATTGGAACGAATAAATAACAATTTTAACGGTAGATCAACATTGTATTTATTTACAAATGAACACATCCATGATATTGTCTATTTTCTTATATATTTATTTTTTAATTCATTTTAAAGATAATGTTTAATATTTATTTAAATGATAACAAATAATATAATTTACGGAGCAGGAATACTGTTTTATTCTAAAAGTATTGAACAAGCGCCTTACTTTTTCTTAGGGAAAGATTGGGACAATAAATGGTCAAATTTCGGAGGATCATGTGAAGTAATAGATAGATCAGACCCAGAAATAACGGCAGCGAGAGAATCGTGGGAAGAAACTCTTGGGTGTATAGAAGAACAAGATCTCATTAAAAATACTCTCAGTAGATATAACACTCAATGTATAAGATGTAAAACACAATCAGGAAATCCTTATTACATGTATTTAGTTAAAGTACCATTTAACACTAATTACAGGCACAGATTTTTGTCTACTAAAAAATTTTTATCAAAGGTAAACATAGATAAAAAGTTTTTAGAAATAAATGATGTGAAATGGGTTTCATATGAAACCATAAAACATAGTATTGGCTCCAAAAAACCACTGATTAAATTAAGAAATATTTTTGAACAATCTCTTATAGAAAATAAAGATGCAATCGATAAAATTATATTGTAGTTATCATCTTTTCTTTTAAAGTTGTAACAGGTTGTACAACAGGTGGTAAAGGTGTGCTATCCGGATTACGATATACATTCATGGGTTTCACACTGTTTTTTGGCGTAACCAAGCCTACCAAAGAACTTGGTACAATTAAGTGCGACATTAAGTTTTTGTCTACAATTCCAGACACTTGATTTTTAGGTTTCACCTTTTCAATAATTCTTCTTTTAAAATTAGTATCAATAAGTGCTCCTGATGCAACAGTACCAGTTAATAAATCATGAGTATTATCGTTAATACCCTGTGTTTTAAGACTAAAAGAGTTTATAAGGTCATCACTGTAGCTGTTTATATTCACTGTATTATTTTTTCTTGCATATTCGTTGTCATATGGAATATTTTTTTTATACGAGATAGTATTTTGTTTGGGAATATGGTCTATTATTCTGGACTTTTTAGGATAACTCGCATTTGAAGACAGATCATTATTGAAATTGTTGGTCACATCTTGTATTTGCTTATTGGATCTACCAACATTACGATCAGTGATGTTCATTATGATTTAATTAATATTAAATATTTTATTTTAGATTGTAATTACGACTTATATTTTTCATATCAGCGTCTATTTTATCGATTGGGTATAATATTTCATGTGTTTTCATGTGTTCAACATTGTTCTTAAACCCCGTCATATCCGGTCGTGTCTTAATTTCAATGCCATCAGATATTTCATTAAGTGCACTCAATTTGAGATTATCTCTTTCTTTTAATAAACCAATGTCAACGCGTTGAACATCGGGTAAAACCTTATTTGTATAACTTATTCTTGTTTTATAGATACTTGTCGCTCTTTTTGTATATGAATTATCAATATCAAATGCGTCTGTATTTTTTGGTAATATCATAGCACCAATGGTACCATCCTGTTTAAATACTCTGTCTGTTAAATTTGTATAGCTTTCGATTATCTTAGAGTCTCCAGATTTCATTCTTAATTCATCGTTTTTGTACGGGTAATTATTTTTGTACGTTATATTTTCCTTTGTGAGTGAACTATTGCCATCTATTTTATCTACACTCGATGGGCGCGACCATCCATATAATCTGGTAGATACTCCTCCTTTTGTATTTTTTCCTAAATTTAATATCTTGGGCGTAGTTTCACTAGTTCTTTTTTCACCGATTTCGTTATATTTTTTATATTCATCTGGTGAAACATGTTTTTTAGCGACTTGAATCATGCTGTCTATTTCCCCAGGAGAAATATTTTTTGCCTGTTCTGTAATTTTAGGATCTAATTCAAGTTCATCTATTAGTTTTCCTATTGTATTCGGCATTTCATTATTTTCTTTTTTAGGGATCTGCTGTAATTTAGCTAACCAAGATGTGTCCATAAGCTCGGGATCTAATAAGTTAGTATTACCGTACATATTAATGTATAAACCAAATACGGACAAAACTATGATCAGTGTAGATATCGTATTCATAATTATTATAATTAAATATTTTAAATTATTATATTAAAATTAAGATATTTAATTAAACTTCGGCTCTACACGTTGGACATGTATTAGATTTTTCTACAAGCCATTTTTTAATACATAATTTACAGAACGTATGCTTGCACGGTAATTGTATATTCAATTTTTTATTTTCCATACAAATACAACAGTTTGAAAGTTCTTGGTTACATTTTAATTCTTTAAATTGATCATCTGTTAAAGTTCTCTGAGATTCTTCCGTATTAATACCTGTAATATCCTCTCCTAATATTAGGCTGTGCGAAATGGCTAATAAAAGTGGATGTAAAGCAACATCGTCTATAACCGCTATTTCAAAATCATAAAATGATTCATTTTCATCTACCTGATATATACCTTCACTTGAAGAATATGCTACAGAACCCACAGATGAGGACATGTACATTAGTTTATTATTATTATTATTATATATAATAAATTCTTTATAATGTTTTATTTGTTCTATTATATCTCCCCGAATCACTTACTACAGCCTTATTCAATATTTTTGAACTGCCAATTGATTCATCCAAACGTTTATAATTAAACAATGTTTTAAATGGAATTTTTTTCGCAGTTTTATTGGTATAACCGTCAGCTGAAAATTTGTCGTCTTCAGAATTTATAACCTCGTCATCATAAAGCATATAATGCCGATTATTGTAAGAAACTAGTTTTTCTGTATATCTTTGATTTATACCACCTGGAGTAGAAGCAAGATCTATATTCTTATTTCTAGTTCTTACAACAACGGGTCTTAATTTTTTAGTCATCTCTTTGCCTTCTATTTGTTGTTTATTATATTTAACTAGAGCCTTAACAGCCCTATCTTCTACTCTCGCAGAATGTAATACGTTGTAATCCATCGACTGGTTATATCTACCTTCTGCATTATAATCTATAACCTTGGATTTTGCGGCTTCCCCTGTATATCCCATTATTATATAATGTTATATAATAAATTTAAATTTAAATTTAAATATTTCTATTTAAACTGTTAATACTTTTCGTGACAGCATTGAAAACTTTTGGACCGGTGGATAAAAATTCGGCTGGGTCTATACTTGTATCTGTAATTTTCGACTTTGACATATCTCCATCTAGAAAATATATGTGTTTTCGCATTTCATCTGTATCAGGAGGGGAATAATTAAGAGAGATTTGATTAATTTGATTTTGTAAATCATCTTTTTCTATAATTTTATCGGCGGGAGTTTTCTGTTCTATTTTATAATTTTCAATAGAATTTTCTACACTTCTTGAATTAAATGTAACAAAGTAAAATACGACTGTAAGTATTAAAGATATAATCCCGGAAAATATTATATTTATATCTTCGGTATAAATGTATCCTAGAATAGTTACTAAAATTATGAGTCTTGTTAATGAATTGTATTGATAGTTCTTATCATTTCCTGTGTATGGAATTATATTGAATGATGAAAACAGAGCGCAAAAATTACTTAGCCAATAAGATGTCATTTAATATTACATAACTATTTTATTTTCTCTAGGAATTCTAACGAAAAATTTTCAGTGTGTAAATTGTTTATTTCGCTTTTATAATCATCGGCATACATATCGTTATACTTGTTGAATAATACCTTGTTTTTATTCACAATAATTTCTCCAAGTACAAAAAGAGACTGAATGTAATCCCATATGGCGCGCTTTGTGGGTTCCTCGAGTTCATTCCAATACATGTCGAGACCACAATCTTCCGTAAAATTTCCAAAGTTTTTGGCTTTGTCATTTATATTTTTATTTTTTAAAAAGAACATATCATCTCTTCGCTTGATTTGCATTTTATAATCCATGCAACCAGCCATAAATAAATTGGCAGGAGTACTAGGTGAAGTGGTTTTCAAAATTTTAAATCCTCTGTAGTAAGTTTTAAGCTTTGCATATGGAAACTTTGAAATTATTTTTTCGAGAAATTCGTCAAACAATTTATTGAAATTTTCTACCTCTTTACTAGACATTTTATTATTAATAATGTATACATTTTTTATATACATTTTAAATTTCCTAAATACAATCCTTAAAAAATAATGTTATACATATATTATAATGTAATGTCGACTGAGATAAAAATCAACGGTATTAACGTTTTTGTTAATAGATTTAATACATCCGAAGAAATTATAGACCTTGATAAATTAAAAACCGATTTTCATCTGGATGAAGATGAAGAAGGTTTTTACAGGATTAGTTTAGCCCAGAAAAAATTCTTAGGAAATGAAACAGTAAATGTTAATTACAACCGCCCGCCGATAGGACCAATAGAAAAAGGTTTATATTGTAGTGTTTGTGATTCTATAGGCCCCAGTGATCACAGAGACGACTGTGATGCTCCAGAAAAAGAAAGTTTATATCTTACAATAAAAGGTTTAAAAAAATATATATTGGTACCTAGCTATAATGGAGAATTTGTCAATATTAAAAATAAAATTAATAATAATACCATTACACAAGAAGAGTTGAATGATGAAGTTTTGCTATTAGAAGATGATATTTCTCCCATGGAAATATTAAATGAAGAAAATGAAGACATCTTAACAAAAATTTCTTTTGATTCTCATGGTGTAATTAAAAAAAGAGGCCCTAAAAAATTAGCGGCGAAGACGTCTACCACACAATTCTTAAATAATGCTATAATTTCTTACGAAAAATCTGGTAATAAAACGTCAATTAGAATAAGCAAAAACGGTCTTATAAATTTAATAAATGTCCCGGAGGATGAAAATGATTATAATAATATGATAATAGAATTGATTGAGCGTCTTAGAAAATCCCAGGCAATTAATACAGATGCATTAAAAGAAATAACAGGTGAACAAGAATATAGATTATTTCCACAATATTCTTATACACATTCAATGTCTGCGCAGTTTACGATTAGCGACTTCAGCGGAAAACAGGTTAATTTTGAAAACTTAGACAGTCTAATAAGTCCTTACAATTCAAGGGGAGAATTGATCTCCGGTCGAATAACTGAAATTGAAACCATGCCATCTGGGAAAAAAATAATAATTTTCGGCGATATTCGTATAATAGATTGGGAGTATTCTCTTGGTAGATTGACCCGCACAGGTGTAATGTCAAAAGAATATATCAGGTTTGTAACTACACCCGCGCCCGGGTTAAAAATGACCTGTATAATAAATAAATATGGAACTATCACCATGAATATGTCTAGATGTAGCGAAAAAAATATAATACAAGGTTTGTGTATGGCAGGAGAAACAGAGATAAATTTGGAGTTATTTAGAAATGTAGTTAACGCTTTTGACACATTGTTTATAAATCAGAGTGATATACTTACAAATAAAATAATTGATAAAATATCGAAAGATCTCAAGACTTACAATACTGTCTCCGGAAATGCCGTTCCATCTTCTGTATGCAGAAATACACAGACTAGAGTAGACGATGATGGAAACACGTGGAAAGAAGGAAAAAGACCAGATCCGTATTCTTGGACGGGAACGTGTCCAGATCCTAATTATCAGTATCTAAGTCCTGAAGGTGTACAAGGGAAAGATGGGCTTTGGTATCCTTGTTGTAAAGCAAAAAGTGAAAAATCGGTAAAACTTATGAGAGATTATCTTATAAAAGGGTTTCCTATCAACCAGTCAGATGCTGAAAAATATAATATTATAGATGGGGAAGATAAGGGTTCGGGTATTTTAATACCAGATAGTAATAGCCCAGGTTCAACCGCCGAAGTAATTATAAATGGACGCGCCGAAACTGTAACGGTCATTAAGAAAAAAAATAAAAAATCCAATGAATACACCGTTAGAACTCAAGACGGGGCAATAATAAATATTCTAGGAGAGACATTTAAAAAAGACTCCAGAGTCTTTCCAGGTTTAAATACATTCGATAAATCTCAATTGGTAAACTGTGTTAAATCTAATCTCAAAAGATTAGACCTTATTGTGAGTCAGTCTGGAAATATATCGAAAAACACCGTTTCTGAATTAAATGAAAAAAAAATACCTGAGAATACAGCAATTTTCCAAGGATTAATATCAAATGTATCTCTTATCACTAAAAAAAACCTGACCTTATCCAGTATAGATTTATTTAAAATGTATCCATTTGTAGTAAAATCTGCGCCAGATAACAGTTATCCATTTTTCCTATGTCTCGGACCCGGTGGAAATTTTTATATCAATTTAAATTTAATGAGTATAGATTCTGAAATTCCTGATAAATTTGACACGGACATTATTTTATTTGGATATCTAAAGAAAAACGAAATAATGAATGAAAACGAATTTCATGTAATGGATTTAATTTATTATGATGAACCATATATTTCAAATTTATTTACGAGGAGAAACCAAACTATAATAGAATTACAAAATTATGTACTAAACACTATTTCAGGCGAAATTATCACGTTTCCAAATTCTTTTAATGACATAATAGATGGTAGTAATTATTTTATAAATGAAAATAAATTAAATACATTAGTATTTATAAATTCGCAAATGTGTGATTATATTACATGGGGTGAAAAAGACACCACTGAGGACATTATCGAACTTCAGGTTCTAGAACTTACTAAAGGTTCGGTTATCAAATTTGGTCACAGCGACAAGACTTTTCCCGAAGAATTAAATTTCCTAAATAAATACGAGTTTACAAAAAAAGAAATCCCAGATAAATTATATCGGTATGATTATGTAAATGTTAAAATTAACAGGGATTTTTCTGGAAATATTGTTCCTAAACGCAAGTTAAGTATATTAAATAAAACAGAGCGAATGTATAATTATGATAAGATTTTGAATGATTTATATACTAAATTCAAACCTATAGACGACTCGTTATTTGAAGACCCTGATGAGTGGTATATTTCTGGCGATAAGCGCCTAATATATTCTGGTGACATTTTATCAAATGCTTAAAAGATGTGTTAAAAATTTAAAAAATTCTCTAACATTTATATCATCTCTAATGAATTCAATTTCTATTTGAAATTTTTCATCGGGGTTGTTAGCGGTTTTAAAGGTTCTGGTTTCCGGAAAGTACTCGCCCGATGTAATGGCTGTTAGATCTAACCTGAACAAACCATTCGGTTCATTATAAGAAATCCGGTATTTTCTTTTTGTGTCTCCAGATGTATTAGATTTCATAACAGGGGTCTCAGTAGACAATGCAAATCGCGTATCAAAGTTTAATACGCTTGAGACGTCTATATCCACATTTGATATTCTGTTTTTAATTACACTTTCGTACTGTATAAATTTTGAAAAATCATGGGAATAAATATATCTTGTTCGAATACCTTGATCGTAAATATCTATAAAATCAAAAATTTCTTTCTTAAACCCAAAACTCTCAATTTTGAATATTATTTTCTCGAAATCGTTTCTAGATATAATAGGATTAAAAAAAGACTTACCAGTTTTATTTATTTTTCCCAGTCTCATTTCTACTTCAATGTCTTTTGTTGTATTTACATTTTTAATCATGGCTTCTATTTTAGAAATTTCATCTTGTTTTAATAATTGCATGTTTTCCGTTGCTGCTATACACTTGAATAATTTTGCCTTTGAAGAATGTTCAAGAATGATGCGATATGCTTTCTCATTATCTGGTTTAAGAAAATAAATGAGATTATCAATGATAACTGGATTTTTAAAGCTGCGCATAACATTTAACACGGTTCTTATAGCATTTGGTCTAGTTTTATCAGTTCTAGCGTTTTTCCACTTGAAATCCGCGGAAAATTCATGGATAGTCCCATTTTTAACAGAATCTGGAACATTCACTACAATTGGTCTTCCGCGGTCTTGAAAAAAATCTAACGCATTCGATTTTAAAACTTGAATATTGGCCGTTGTTTCTGTAATTTTACTAATCTGTAAATCAATAGTCTGTTCTGTTGCAGGTTTCCATTTATATTGACCTGTAAGTAGAGTATTCCAATTTCCAATTGTATAAAGCGTATCTGATGCGGTAAAAATTAGGCCGTCTAACTCTAATTTTCCTTTAAATTTATCGGCATTTTTTTTAATCGTGGAAATATATTCATAATATTTATCGCGATGTTGTTTGAGTTGAATTTGGAGCCATCCAGAGCCGATTGAATTATATAGTGTTTGACCCTGGGCCGACAATAGCGTATCAAGGAAATAAATCGGTTTGAGTTCAATGTTAAAAAAATCTGTTTCTCTAAATGCGTTAGGCAGCAACGGTTCGCCGTTATTAAATTGTGTCAGTTCTGGATTTATCATTTTAGCAAGTATATCATATCGAGAAATATAAGGCCAAGGGGTACTGCGCAGCTTATTATCCTCCGGAACCATCATGGAAAATGATTGGCCTACGACTTTATTACCGTCGGAATTTACGGCAATATTTTCTGGACCAAAAAGAATGTCGAACACCATAAATGAAACACCTTTTGTTTTAACTGGGTCTAATTCTTTATGAGGTTTACCCTTAAAGTCAAAAAATACTAATTCTCCGTCCAACAACATTTCAGGCGTATTAACATTGGGTAATTTAAACCCCGACAAGACTTTTAACTTCATATCCCGATCTACAAAGCATACATGACGTTGTTTTACGTTTGCCACCCCCGTATCGGGACCTATGTACAACAGGTATCTTGTTCCGTCTACTTTCTGTGTAACAGTGTATTTTGATTTACCGTTCGAGCCCTTTAACATTAAATTTGGCATGTCTGTTTTTTCTAAAGTAACAGGCATTCCTCCGATAAACTTGGACATGTCATAATTTTCATTTTTAGATAAAAAACTTTTGACTAATTTATGAAACTGTTCTTCGACTTTGAGATTTTGAAACGGTTCCATTGATGTGTATTAATTATACATCTTTTTTTAATTTTAATATTAATTATTTTTTGCAATAAAGTACGAGTAATGCGGAGGGGTTTTCTCAAATAAACGTATGTATTATCTTAGTTCTGGAAGAACAAATTCGTATCCTAGAAAATCGAAGATATCCTTTTCCGTTTCTGGCAGTTTTTTATTAATTGCGGATATATATTCAGTTTCAGACACTTTTCTGCCAGTTGGAGACTTATGAGTTAAATTTTTTTCATTTAATGAATATCCTTTCTCGAGAGCAAATTTTCTCATTTTAACATTGAACTCTTTTGATCCGGTTGTAAATAGTATAGCGAATGGAAAAGTTTCCTTGGGGTGATAGAAAATATCGAGATGACGGTAATGTTTATCTATACTTGCTACGGCCATAATTTTAGTTTGACCATTTGCTATAACATCGGCAGGTTTTATTATGTCCTGTTTCACCAGATTGTTGTAAAATGAAGTCATTACCTTTGAGTTTTTCACGTCGGTCGTTATTAAGGCGTCAATGTCTCCAGAATCCGGAGTTTTTCTGCGATAAGAACCCGCGAGTATAAGTTCTCCCGTTGTACCCAGTTCAGTCATCGTATTAGAGAATACGTCACTTAATCTCTGATTCCAATTGTTCATTTCTTTTCTGGGAATTCTGAGCATTAGGTCATAATAGTGTTTCAAACCAATGGCTTGTTTATCGTTTAGAATTTGTTTATCTATAGAATAGAGGTCTCTTAGTTCTTCAATTGTAGTAATTTCTTCAGTGTCATATATTTTAGCAGCGGTACTTGGTCCAATATTTGGAATTTTGGTAAAATTTTCAATTGCGAGACTTCTAGGGTCCTGATTTATGAGTGATATTCCATCGGTCTGACCTGTTTTTAAAATACTGTCTATCCTCTGCAAGATTGCACTCTTCCAGTTTCCATTCTTAGCCTTAAAGTTTTCTTCGCCGGCTAATTTCATATCTCCCTCTCTTAGAACCTTGATATAATCTTCTACGGAATTTAGGTTCATGTTATCTTTTAATATTTCATTTGCTTGTTTATAACTTTTATTTTTGAAAGTCCAATTAATTTCCTTCTCTGATGTTATTTTGGCAATTAGTTTATTTAGAATTTTTTTAACATCTCTTACCGTTATAACAGGTTTAGGTTCTGTAAGTCTAATATCGTCACGAATTCCGCGATAAACAGGATGTCGTGGTACACCTTCATTTGTCATCTCCATATAACTGAATGAAATTATGCTCCCTAGCGGAATATAATCCGACGATTTTGGATTGTTGTAATTTTCTCTTTGACTATCATTTAAACCTGTTCCTATCTGCGTGAATACACCTGTAGGTTTACCATCCGTCATTATTTCGCATTTTAAAGAACCAAGCATACCACTGTATTTACCATCTCCTGCAATGTATTCCCTGAGTATACATTCGGCATCTTCTTTGATTTTATATTTTAACATATATTTACTTCTCTTTATTTGATAAGGAGAACCTGGTGCTCTTAGCATAATACCCTCGGCCCCTGCCGATGTCAATTCAGTGTATAATTTTATGAGATGTTCTATGGTTTTAATTTTAACCTGTTCTGTAAACTGAAGAGGAAAAGTTTTCTTACCTGGGTAAACAAGTGAGTCCCAACAAACTTTGCGATCTTTTACTATATTTTGAAGAAGACGCATTCTTTTTTCAAAGGGTCTTGGGTCATTTGGGATATCAAAAACTTTGAATATAACGGGCGGATCAGTTTGTCCGGCCCAAATATTTTCAATTTGTTCTGCAGTGTAACTTTTTCCGGGTTTAAGAGTAGAAAGTCTACTCGTTTTTTGAAAAAGTCCTCTTCCAATCCAGATTTCTCCGTCTAATGGAATACCCGGGGGTAACGTTTTTTTAAACCATTCTGGGATGTATGTATAAACTTTCGGTTTACCAACGCCCGACCCTCGTGAGATCATTTTTTCGCCGTCCCACAGTGCCCTAATACCATCCCATTTCTCCGAGGCCCACCAACCAATTGGCGGAACATCTATATTTAATTTTTTAGACAACTCGTCTGTTAATTTAATTATATCGCCCGATTTATTATCGTATAAATTCTGGGCTGTCATAACCTTTAAATTGTCTACATAAGTCTTGTCATCATTCGTAGAAATTATTTGAATTTCTGGATAAGTAGCGATATATTTTCCATTGCAGACGTTTTTTTCTTTATAATTGGCAAAATCGTTGAGTGAATCAAAACCTGATCTAAGTGCCAATTTTATAAGACATTCTTTTAGAATTTCGTTCTGCATTATATTATATATACGATTATAATTTATATATATAAAATAACGTTAAGTATATCTTTTTTATGTAATTATTCGTCATCGATCTGCTGAATAATTATTTTAATTTCTGGTACACCTACTTCATTTTTTAAATTTGAAAATATTTCTTCTCGAGAAGGTCTACGAGAATATTTGTTTTGAAAGGTATTAATAAAATTAGTAACCTTGGAAAATTTTTGATCATAATCTTGTTTTTCAGTTATCATTTTTTCTATTTTATTTTTTTCGGTTAGTTCAATTTCGGTGATTTTATCAGTTCTTTTGTATACTAAATCTTTTAGAGAGTTTATTTCATTGAAAATTTCAGGTTTAATTAATTTATTAAAATTTTTAGTCTTTCTGATTATATCCGTTTTGTTTATACCAGATGTTAATTGTTTTCTAAACATCTCCACTATACTTTTATCTATACCGGGACACGTTTCCATTAATCTATCGAACTCATCTCTTGAAGTTTTCATGAAATAATTTACATCGGGTCTTTCTTCTGGGGATTTTGACAATTCAATTCGTATAGTTCTATGAAATTTATCCCATGCCACACTCGATGACCTGTGAATCTCTGTTAGTTCGTTAAGTTGCAAAAATTGTCCAATTGTTGTTATTATACCTGCGAAAATATTAACGCTGCCAATTGCAATAGAACAGATATCTTGATATTCCTCGGGGACTCTTTCGAGTGCAAAATTAGCAGTCCCGGTTAATGTAGACATTATAATAACTGGGATAGTGAACATATTTCTTCTAGAACTATATTTTAAATAAGATTTATTATGAAGCCATTTGTAGCATGCCGCCTTATCCGCCCAGTCTACAAAAATACAATCGTGATGAGATTCCCATATGACATCTTTAAAATTTTCAGCCGAAGACATTTATAATTTATAAATAAATTATTTAGTTAAGAATAACTTAAAATGTCTGACGAGAGTTTTATTAAGATAGAAGATTGCAAGAACGATATATATAGAATAATTGAAGAAATTGATGATAAATGTATTCAATTAGAATCTATTTACAAAAAATATGTCAAACAGACTGAGATAAATCCTCAGTTTACAATGTCCTTAGATACTTTATTTTTTCAAATATCGTTGACCAAGAAAGATGCTAAAAACTACAGAGATTTGTTTAACCTTTTCCTGTATCAAGCATATGGACAATATTATAAATTATTTATTAAAATAAAAGGGAGTTATGCGGAAAATGAAGAAATATTTGAAAATATAACTAACACCGAGTTTTCACCTTTTGATGATATTAATTATAGAATGTATTCATTCGATGAAATAGTCAAGATACATGATACAATGATTAATATTATTAACAATGTTAAAAATTACGTTGCTAAAAGTGAATATGAAATAGAAGATGACACCGTTAGAGTAGATAAAGGAATAGGAATAGATAATTTAGTTTTTGAAAAAAAGCATTATAACGAAATTTTCATAAATAAAAATAAACTACATAATGAAATGTTAAGTAAGTTATATCAGTATCAACTTAAAACTCTTTCTAGAATAATGTTGAAATTAAAACTGTTATATTTTCAAATAGTATCTGATATTCAATTTGAAAGTTTTAATTATACTGGTCGAGAATCTATAACAAAAACAATTGATAGTAAACTTAAAAATGTTGCAGATAAACAAAATTTCGAAGATTTACTAATAGACGAATTTAAATACATACATGAACCTGATAAACCGATTAAGTCAGCGAATACATTTAAGTTTTTTAGTAAATTTTGTATTTATATCTAATTATATTTATCATAGGACTTAATTGTATTTGGAACAAGACTTTCAATTAGTTCTTTCATAGCATCAGAATATTCTTTAATTTCAGACTGCGCATTATAAGCAGATCTAAGACGAATAAAATTAAGAAGATTATGAAGATCAATACTCCAATAAAACTCTGTATACATATTTTGAGGAAGTCCAATTCTAGCCATCTCACGAGATACCCCTTTATTAATAAGACGTTTATAAGTATTGTATTGTTTCATAGAATTATTCATATAACTTTCGAAGAGTTCGTTAGTATTTTTACATTCGATTTTGTTACCAGACATCTGTTTATTCATTTTACCTTGATCATAAATGGCCGGTGGATAATAAAATTCCGGATTAATGACGGAGTATCTTCCTGAAATTTCGTTAACATTTGCCATGCGGTGGCGAATCCATTGTCTTTGTACAAAAATTGGGGCTTTAATATGAAACTTAAATTTTACCATTTCAAATGGACTTGTATGTTTATGACGAATGAGAAAATCTATGAGCTTGATATCTTTTTCTGTAGTCTTAATACCCTCATTTAAGGATACTCTCGCCGCTTGAACTATAGCATTGTCACACATTAGAGAATTGCACCCTTCGGGGATTACACGGGGCATTATATCAACCAACTTTACAAATCCAGCATTTCCAATAAACGAAATTTTACTACTTAAATTAATAACACGAGTACTAGAAATGAAAATGGTCATACCTATAATCGTAATCTATTACATTTTCTTAAATAGATTTAAAAAGATAACATAGTTTTATTTATAATAATGACTCTGTTTATCACGGTTGATCCCCAAAATGACTATTTTTGGAAAAAACATCCCACATATAGTAAGGCTAGACAGAATAAAGACGTTGGTCTGGATATTCCTATGCAGAGTTCTGAAGTCATACCTAAGAATGTTAAGTCTCATAAGATTAATCTTAAATTCAAAGGAGATCAAAATAAAGGATATATGCTTGTACCAAGAAGTTCTATTTCAAAAACAACTATTCGTCTAGCAAATTCAATTGGAATTATAGACAAAGAATATCGAGGAGATGTTATGGTGGTTGTAGATAATGTCGGCGACGCCGATGTTCTTTTGCAGGAAGGTTGTTGTTATTTTCAGATTGTAGCATTTGATGGAGTTTTGCCTAAATTTCAGATTTCGGATGTAAGTATTGACACCCCTAGGGGTATCGACGGTTTTGGAAGCACTGGCGCTAATTAAAACACGTCCAGTGTATTTTTTGACGCTATTTGTTCAGATTCTTTTTTCGTACAACCAACTCCCGTGCAATACTTTGTTCCATTTATTACAACAATACTTGTAAATGTTTTATTATGTCCTGGTCCAGATGTAGAAATCAATTCATATTCTGGGTTAATTTGAAGCATTTTTTGACATTTTCTCAATAGGATGTCTTTATAATTATTGTCTTCGCGGATCTCATCAAAATTTATAAATTTAAGTACCTTATTCAATATAAAATGTTCTACATATTTATATCCTAAATCTAAATGTATAGAACATAGAAATGCTTCGAAAATATCCTCTAGAATGCGATCATTTTTTCTTCCATTTATTTTTTCTACATTTTGACTGATAATTAAAAATTGGTCAATGTTTAATTGCTTTGCGAAAAAGGCAAGCGTTTTACCATTAACCAATTTAGTTTTAACCTTGGTCATAAACCCTTCTTCTTCATCCGGATACTCGCGGAATATAAAATCTGCGATAATAAGATTTAATACCGAATCTCCAAGAAATTCATATCTTTCGTAAGAATTTTTAAGTTCGGTATTGCATAAGAATCTAAGAACACTTTTATGAATAAACGCTTTTTGATAAGTTAAAACATCAATAGGATTATAACCTGTAATTCTAGTAATGTCTTCACGCGTAATATATTTATTTTTTTCATTAAAACTGTTAAAAGTGGTCATTTCTAGTATAATATAATATAGTTTGCTGTATATATTATAAGCGTTTTATTTAAGTTAATTATTTTTTTACAATTTTTCAAATACATATTCATGCAAATTATCTTTGTCCACTGCTTTAATAATGTCTATTATTTTTAAGAGACTGGAATGAGAATTGTATGTATCTGCGTTTTCATTTTTAGAAAAAACAAGATTAAAATTGAAAACATCTCCAATTTGTACAGCGTTTTCATAATAAATTTGGAAAATGTGACACTTTCTAAAGAATATCGCTTCTTTTTTGATATATTCTTCTGAAATATACCTGTCTTGATTTTTTTTACTTTCGGCTGTTACTATTAAATCATATGGACAATTTTTAATTTTATAAATAATTGTATCTATTATTTTACACGGAACTTTGTCGGTTTTGGTGGAAATAATTTCTTTTTTGTCTTCCCAATTAGGATTTGAATTTAATAGTTTTAAAATACTTTGGTATTTGTCCTTTTGGAAAAGTTGCTTTTCAAAACCAAATTCATCTGTATATTTTCCTAATGTAAACCTGATATTAGATACATTTTTATAGCGTTTAATAAAGTCGGCGATATCTGAAATAGCGTTTTCCATCAATAACTGTTTATATATAAATTAATTCTTTTAGTTATTTTTTTAAACGCGCGTGCTAAACAAACTTAAAGAGAAAATAAATTATTATTTATAATAAATGTCTGATTCACAGGAAATCGTTGCCCCCATCACAACCCACGAAAAGTTTGAACTTCTCATTAAGGATTTTTCTACGCTAATGGATACAACCAAGAGTCTCAGTGCCCGAATGAAGGTTCTGCAGAAAGAGGTAAATAAAGGCAAGCGGACGCGGCGAGCGCCCCAAGAAGTCGACCCAGATGCTCCCCCGAAGACATCCGCTCTTCATAAGCCAGTTGCTATTTCAAATGAATTGTGTAAGTTTCTTGGATTTGAGCTCGATACTGAGCACTCGCGACGCGAGGTCACTCAAGGTATCAATGATTACATTAAGAAGCACGATATTCAGGATCCCAAGAATCGTCGTTTCATGCTCCTAACTGAAAAACCAGAGGGCCTGGCTCTTAAGGCTCTCCTTCGCGATCCAGATCAGCCTGTTACATTCTTTAATATTCAGCGTTATCTTAAGCCCCATTTCCCAATGTCCGAAAAGGACAGGAAGGCCCTTGAAGCTACAAATGAACCTGAAACCGCGACCAGTGTTAATACGGGGAAGCCTGCCACTGCTCGCAAAGGAAAGACCGTTTCTGCAATTGTCCCGGACGCCGATGTAGTGAGCGAAGACCCAAAGGATCCCCCAAAGGATCCCCCAAAGGATCCCCCAAAGAAGCGAGTTCGCAATCCAAAGACGGTTTAATTATTAAACAAATTTGTAAAGGGTATAGAGGAAAAAAATTAAATTACATATTATATATGTATTATAAATTAAATGAACCTAGATTTGGGCATAAAAAAGCATTAGTTTATGCAAATAAATACATAAATTTTCTTCATTTTAAAACTCAATATCCAGATATTAAAACAGTTAAATTTTATGTACCACTTTTCATCGGAGATGTTCCCGAAGATTTTATTATTTAAAACACCAAAGAGCCCGCGTGGCGCAATTGGATAGCGCGCAAGACTTCTAATCTTGAGGTTCGGGGTTCGATCCCCCGCGTGGGCTCTTTGTTGTTATATTTACTCTATTTTTTATCTTTTATTTTTTATCTTTTATTTTTTAATCTTTTAATCTTT
>Ga0206682_10000905_pt1 | contig 30493 bp, 44 predicted proteins | sample M240m12015metaG_FD_155444 | JGI IMG/M metagenome (GOLD analysis project Ga0206682, IMG submission 155444) | Ammonia-oxidizing marine archaeal communities from Monterey Bay, California, United States - M2 40m 12015 | ecosystem: Environmental > Aquatic > Marine > Intertidal zone | place: USA...
GCCGCCGCAGTGGTTGCAGATGCCGCATTTCCTGTACAAGCCGCCGCAGTGGTTGCAGATGCCGCATTTCCTGTACAAGCCGCCGCAGTAGTTGCAGATGCCGCATTTCCTGTACAAGCCGCCGCAGTGGTTGCAGATGCCGCATTTCCTGTACAAGCCGCCGCAGTATTTGCAGATGCCGCATTACCAGAACAAGCCGCCGCAGTGGTTGCAGATGCCGCATTTCCTGTACAAGCCGCCGCAGTGGTTGCGGTTGCCGCATTTCCTGTACAACTGCCAGACGAACCGCTGACATTCCCTGTAAAACTCGCCGCTGTGCCAGCGTCTCCCGCCGCCAAAACGACAGTGCCTGCGGCATTTTTTACATCCCCTTTTACGTCTCCCGTTAGTCCCGCTGTAATTGTTCCTGCGGTAAAGTTACCTGATGCGTTTCTTTTAACTATTGTGCTTGCAGTGTTTGCGTTTGTTGCCGCGTTAGCCGCCGTAACCGCACTATTTATAGCGGTGTGCGTTCCCGTGACCGCGCCCGTTATGTTTGGAAATGTAGTTTTCAAACCAGATTTAATCATTTTAATGTGATTATCGCCTTCACCCACGGGATCATTTTGCGTAGGGTTATTGATATTAAAATCACTAATGTAAGTGGCTGTTTCTAATCCCATCTTATTTCTTCCTCAAGTTCATAATTTTGTCAGCACCTTTAATACCAAAGCTAGAACTGACAGCAATAAATAATAAGTATTGATACCACTCAGGCAATTCACTAAGTGCGTTGAAACCTTCTTTTACCCTGTCTATTATTGCGGGGTCATCTACGCCTACTGCGTAGCCAATAAAAAACAATGGAAAACTCAAAACAATTACGAAAAATTCATCCTTGAGTGACGAATTAGAAGCCTCAGCCATCTTAGATTCCCAGTCGGCATCGTTCTCAATCATGGTGATTTTGGCTTTATGTTTAGCCTGTTTCTCTGCGGCTTTGTTACCTAAATAACTTTTACCAAGATCAGCCACTGCGCCTATCATGCCACCTAAAATATTCATTTTTTATTTAGCAACCCTTGAACTGTGTCACTCTCGTAAATCCTAATGCCGAGCCACACAATTGTAAGCAAAGACGCTATAGGGGGAAGCCATGCAACCAGTGAGAAAAACCCAGTGCTTGCCGCCAAAACATCAACAGTTTGTTTTGCTTCTTCGGTCATTTTCGTTTTATCCGTTAGTAAGTCCATACCACTGGCGTATCTTCTCTGGTGTCTACATGAACAAAGGTTTTAGCGATGCCAATACCTGTAAATCCCATTGCCATTGCGTTTTTGATAATGTCGTATCTTTGCTTTCCGTTTAAAATACGAATGTCAGCGGCTACACCTTTTGTGTGCATTCCACCGCCATTTTTCTTGTTCCGCTCCACGCTGTGTGAGGGGTCGCGGTATCCACTAGTAACAATGAAAGGGAAGCCGCAGGCTCCACGCAGTAAATCCAATCTCTTAATAAACTCTTCTTCCATACGATTCTCACCTGTCTCCTGACAGTCAAAATCGCTTACTTTGAAATATTTGTATGTAAATTTACTCATCTACTATCCATCGCCCTAACACGCTGTTTATGTTGTCTAATTCGTTTTCTAGTGTCGCTTTTGATTCAGGTATTCTGTGAAAAAGTTTTCCGCATATATCTTCAGCTGACTCAAAGAAACACAGGCGTTGAGGTAAAACTACAAAAGCAAAAAAATCGACATCGCTTGTTGTGTAATGACCTCTTTGCCTACTGGTGTGGAAACGCCAGTAGTTACTACCGTTCACAGTTTCCAATGTGTCTGATGTTTTAACTTGGCATTTAAGAAAGTCGCCAGACTTAGTTTGAGCTGTGAGGTCGTATGCGGTTGGAATGTTGGGGTAAGCTATCGCCACGAAGTGGCGTTGTAGCACTGCGGAAGCTAGATATTCACCTGACTGACCTATCCGTGTAGCGTCAATAATATACACCCCTTTAGGGTATATTCTACCTCAAGTTGAATATATCTCCAAAAATCCTCTAATTCAGCGGATTACTAAGGTAGTCCATGCCGTCCCACAGGTCTTGAACGTCACGCTTTACAACGTCTACCTGTTTCTGGAATCCTTCTACCTCTTTAGTCACCATCTCTGCTTTCTGGACTGTTGTCTGCATTTCAATGACATTTTGTTTCAATTCAGAAACACTGTCGTTTATAAGCAACAGCTTGTCTTGCTGTGTCGATATAGTGACAAGGTTAGTGCCTAATGTGGCTAGTTTGCCTTGAAGCTGTGAGACATCGTTGGCTTTTAGTTCTTGCTCAATCAGTAATACCTTTTCTTCTAACGGAACAATATCGGGGACGGATATGGACTCAACGGCTTCCAATCTTGAGTATAAACTGGATGCAGTCCAGACTCCCCCACCTAGCGTAGTAGCAAGGCTGAACAGAATTGCGATATACACACCCTTAAATGAGGTGTTTCCAATTTTCAGTTCAGTATCTTCTAAACTCATATTTCACAGTCCGTTTGATTCATAAAGCACTCATAACCTAAAGCTACAGAGCTTGTCTGATAAAAATCTGATTCAGTGCCTGCTACTAAGATGTCAGGCTCTGAGGCATATAAATTTGGCATCTCAAAGTTTCCGCCATTTAGCATTACAGCAGAACCATTGTTAGTGTTAGCCCAACCCATACGAACCCACTGCATATTAGCGTCATAAGATAAAGTAGCTTCAGAGGCATCTGCGTTGTTGTTTTCTGCGCCTGTTTGCAAGAACTCTACAGCTTCAGCGTTTGCGGCTACAGCGATGTAAGCCGATGCGGTGTTGGCGTGTGTCTCAATGTCATCAAGACTTTGGTTGTATGTTTCAACTTCTTCCTGTGTTATCTGTAGTGCCTCTGCATTGGCAGATACAAAAGTTTGCACTTCAGCTTTATCGTCAGGAGTAACGGCTTGCTCACTAATCTCAGCAACTTGAACTACAGTAATCATGTCCACCGTCACTTCCGTAAAAGTTTCTATCGCGCTATCCATAAATTCTAACTGCTCAGTCGCCGCGTTTTCTAACACATCGGCTACAGAGCCATAAGGTAGGTAATCTTGCATACCCATCAGGGCGCTGTTATAGGCTTCAAGCTGTGCGGTGTTGATGTGCGCTGAAACAGAGAGAGTGCCATCGGATAAAGCATCCCCGTGGTGTGAATACTCTGTTGCGGCTCCTACCAACATGATGCCTCTGTCGATCTGATCTACAATCGCAGATGATGCATCAATCAAGTCATCAAGTTGATTTGAGTGAACTACGGAACTTATCGCTAATAGACTCGCTATCGTCAGTTTGTTCTTCATCGGTTTCGACACCTATTCCAAGTATTGAGTTAAACCACTTCTGGATGTCGGTGTATCGTCTACCGACATGACCATAAGATGGGATGTGTAATTCTGGATTCAGTTTCATAACAAGAAATGCTCGTTTACCTACCACTAGTCTGCCTTGCTGTTGGATAGGACAGGGTGTTCCAGATGTAAACATACTCAGCCATACATCTTCTGACTGACACATTCTTGCTATCGCGGCTACCTTCATACCTAGATCGGAAAGAACCTTTGCGTCTCTGCGCCTGTTACACTCAGGGTCAATGTTATAACCACCACTACTAAACCCGACACCTACGGTCTGTAATGACCCCCCTGTTCCTTTTAAACAAGTGTCCATGCCGTTACTCATGTAACTAGGACTTATGGCGCTACCCACAGGTATCTCGCTCGCTGATCCTGCGCCGTTGTATGTGTTGCTGACTGACTCATCTGAATTAACATTGTTACTGCTAACGGTTGAGTTTACGGCGCTACTGTTAAGACTTCCTTCTTGGGTGTTAGTGCTTGCAAATAAAACATCTGTAGAAAAAATCATGAACGAAACAGTAATTATATGTCGCATACATTACTCTGAAGACGGAAGCATTTGCTCGATCAAAACTTTAGCTTCAGCAATTTTTTCTTGTATAACTTCCTCACTGTCGCCTTCTAACACTGGAGTTTCTCCATAATAACTATCAGTAGAAAAAGTTGCTAATTTAGTACCCTGTTCAGTTCTTATTTCATATTCTTGTGACAAAGTTTTTCTCCTAAGAATTATCTCGTGGTATTTCGTGTACTACGTTATAAACTATTTCAGTATCATTGTATCGAGTACCTCGGATTACATCTAAGATAGTCTCATCATTTATGGACGCCAGAGCCAATGCCTCAGCACCTTCAATAGCTTCTTGTTTGCTGTCATACTCTTGATGTACAACAATCTCTGCTATATTTTCTGAATTTAATCTTGTATAGCCAACTACTACCATGTTACACCTCTTCTACATCTGTTAGAGTGGCTTTTACTTTGTATATGACTGCACTGTCCCCGCTTGATACCTCTCGCATTAAGGCTCTATATACTATTTTCGAATCGTCATACGCAGTTTTAAATTTAAGGGTGATGTTTTGTCTACCATTAGATACATATCTTTCATCCATGTATTCTTCAACGTAAAGAGTAGTCCCTGCTGCTTCCCAAGCATAGGGATGCCAGTAAACTGTATCTCCAGTACTTACAGAAATTCCAGGATTGCTCTCTGTTAGAATGTAGGTTCTCTGGAGTGCGGGGTCATAATACCATGCTCGTGCTATTAACTCAGTCGCGTTACTCACGCCAGTTTTATTCATACGACCAAACTCAGTCAGTAAGTGCGTTTTGTCACCTGAAACCCAAAACCAATTTTCATAATTGTTTGATGAAAAGCCCGTATAATTAGATGCATTTGTAGCACTTCCTAAATTTGTTACTGTCGCACTGATTGGAACAACAACTTCTAGCCTAAAAACTAAATCATTTGTTGCAGTGCTTACGTATCTCCATTCTACTTCAGTTTGAATATCTATATATCTTGCACATTTAACAGGGGTTGCAGGACTAATAATATTAGGAGCCTGACTGATGTTTTGGTGCGTTGAGGTTAGAGTAAGGTAAAGATCAGTATGTCTGCACTTGTCATATCTTACTCTGTGATAAGGCATTGTATCTAATCTAGCACCATCTGCGGCTACGTCTCTGCCGTCTACAGTTCCGCTTAGGGTGATATTGTCTGTTACATCTATACCACTATCGGTTGTTCTAAATTTTTCATTATCGTCATATTTAAGCAAAACCTGTGCTTTTTGGGCGTTACCCTGATCACGATTTGCTGTAAATACATTAGAGTCGTCTACGTCTATAGTTGCCGTGTTTGGTGTATTCACATGAAAAGAAGAAGTAGCATGGAGTGTTAGATTCGCCCCTTTAAGTTTAGTAACATTAGAGGCACTAGTATTTAAAGTTGGTGTAGTGCCACCGTCTGTTGATATAGAATTACCAGCTGGTACGCTAATGTCTCCAGTGAAGTCAGCACCTGTGAGCATAGCCGCCCCTTCAACAGTGCCGTCTTCACCTCGTAAATCAGATGTGCTAAATCCTAATCCACTATCTGAGGTAAATGTCGCAATACCTGTAGATGAGTCATAAGACCCACCTGTAAAACCACTGCCGTCTTCACCTCGTAAATCACCTGTCGAAAAATTAGTACCTGAAGTATTTATAAAATTTACTTTTCCAGTGTTCTCATCATAAGACCCTACATACACATTACCATCTTCGCCCTCTGCGCCTGCGGGTATTGTAAGAACCCCCGTTGCCGCATCATAGCTTGCGCTTGTACCCGCCGCACCCGTGGCTACTGTAAGATTTACAATGCTTGATGCGGAGTTACTAGCCGAAGTAGCATGTTGCCCTGCCGTAGTCGCATGACCACTAGCCGTAGTCGCATGACCACTAGCCGTAGTCGCATGACCACTAGCCGTAGTCGCAAATTGTGACGCATTGTTAGCGTATCCTGCCGCATCATCAGCGTATCCTGATGCTGTGTAAGCGTGTTGAGAAGCACCTTGAGTAGAAATATTTGCGCTGTTTTTATGCTGTAATGCGCTGTCCCTGTATCCTTTCGCTTGGTTAGCCGCAGACTGCGCGATATTCACTTGCTGACTTGCAAGAGAATTAAAGTACGAAGCACTAACACTAGAATCTTCCGCGTCCTCTGCATATTGTTCGGCAGATGCCGCGTGTCCTGAGGCATCAGCCACATACCCATCAACTGTCGTCTGTTCTGGAGAGCCACGGTAAAAACTGGATGTAGAGTCCGTCTCTGTTACCGCTGTCTCGTTGATTGTGTCTTCAGTAGCATCAGTTGAACCAACAACTGTGTCTTCTGGATTGTTCTTAAAGAACCCGCCCATATCAGTACCCGATGTTTACTTGTGGAGTTGAGCCTGCAACCTCTGCCTCTCGCGTATGTTTAATTATTCGCGCAACGGCTTTCTGGTATCCCGTCTCCCAACGGCTACCGTCTGAGGCTAAGAAGTTTGACGCTTCAGCTAATGAGGCATACAGATACACCTCTGGAGCCATTGTCAGCATTGCATTGGTCTGCGTGTCAGAAGTTAAACGACCTACATCGTAGTAATAAATCATTCGTGCTTCGTTAGCAGATGTTGTGCCTGAAGTTGGAAAGAACTTGAGCCTGTATGTTTCTCTAGCAAAACAAGTGGGAACTGCTGAGTGGGCTTCAAAGCTGTGAATTTGAGATAGCGATACACGCTCTAGGGGGTTGTAGTTCCAGAAGACATCTTTAGCTTCTAGGAAATCACTGGGGAGAGTGGCATAGCCTTCACTGTTCACACTTAACAAGATTGTCTTCTCGTTGGATGGTGTGCGTAGTTCGTGAAGTATTCTGCTCTCCGCAAGTTCAATAAATTCTGGTATCTCGGCTGTCAGATCAGTTCTGTTCAACCAGTTAGCTATTGCGGCTTTTAAACCGTCATAAGTTGCAATACTCATAGTCTGCCACCGCCTGTACGCAAGTAAGCGTATTCAGGAGAGTTGAGTTTTTTCTTCATGCGTTTGAGGTCTTCTTTGTTGGGAGCCATGACGTTAATACCTTCTTTCATCCACTCCATAGCGACTACCGATGGAATACTTGCTACACGTTGCATATCGCCCATCTTTCTGCCTTCCGCTTCTTCCCTCGCTCTTTTATTGCTTTCAAGGATGCTTGATACGTCTTGCGTGTGCGCGATAACCAGTTTGTCTTCGTTCTGGTCGTGATGGACTATTTCTTTTAATTCGTCTGACATCGTGTACCTCAACAAAAAATTAAAAGGATGGCTCCGAAGAGCCACCCAGTTTTATTACTACTAAGCAGTTAGTGCTTCAATCAAACCTGAAGCCTTACTGTTTTCACAAACAAGAGTTTGCTCAGTAAGCATTTGACGCTTATCACTGTCACCTGTCTTAGCAAGTACGATAGTTTGCATAGGACGTAGAACTGCTCGTGACCAGTATTCAGTGTCAAGAACCAAGCAAGAGTTCGCATCAAGGAATCTGTTAGGAACTACTGCACATTCTCCGAAGGGGCTGACATATAAATCCACAGCATTGACAAGTTTTGTACCGCTTTCAATATCGCGAGTACGACCTGATGCCGCCGCGAATGCTGCAACAACCAACGAGTGTGATGGAGTAACTTGGATTTGATTTGGATCACCGCCCGCCTCGTACACATCCTGCAAAGTGTCTAAAAGCAAAGATTCAGTAAAAGTACGGTTAGAACCCGCAGTGCTTGTTGTTGTTGAATCAATTTGGTCTTGAGCCGATGTCAAAGTACGAACAGTTGAATTATCCGCGTTGTTCGTACCCGTGTCATTAGCACCGCTACCGCCTGCTTGACCCGCACCAACAAAGGCGTGTTCGATGTCACGGCGCATTTCCTTACCTTTCTTAGCGATTTGGTATTGAAGTTCTGAACCACGACCATACTTCTCAACAACGTCAGCAGTGCCTGAAGTTTGTACAACTTTAGAAAAGATTTGCGTGTAAGCTGATTTCAAAGTTGTAGTGTCAGCAGATGCTGTGCCTGCGTCCGCGCCTTCAGCAACTGCATTAGTGCCTACGGCGGCTAGTTCATCTTCTTGCCACTGATGTAAAACAGCGGAAGCTGTGCTAGTGCCGATTGACGAAGTGAATGGGGTTAGAGTAGGAGAGATGTCGTAGATGATGTCTTCGATGTCTTCCTTTTTACCTACCTGATCGTAGGATTTGTAAGTACCAGTTACGTTAGCCATTTTAAAAATTCCTTAAAATTAAGTTCGAGATAAGAGGGCTTGAACGGCATCATCCATCGAACCAGACTTTTTAAGACGATCACGCGCTTTGCGATAATTGTCTTTCTTGCCTAAATCTTTGGGTTCTGCTTTCTTGCCCGACAAAGTTTTCTTGGGAGTCGCTTTTACTTTCTTTTGCGTCTCTTTCTTAGCCCGATCAAATTGCATAGCTTTGTACAGTGCCGTAACTAGGCGGTGGTCATGCACATCATTAAACTCTTTAGTGCCTACACCCAATGTCTCTTTTGCGTACTCACCAATAGAGTAATAAAGGTCATTGTTCCAGTTAGGTATCGTAGATTTGAGTACAGTCAAACTTTCTTTTGCTTTCTCAGCTAATTCAGTCTGTTGCTGTTGGTCAGACCGCTGTTGGTGTGCGTTAGCTTGGGACTTTATAAAGTTGTAAGTCTGTTGGCTTTGCTCATATACAGCCTTCGCTTGCTTATATTGATCTGGATTTTCTACTGCGGCGCGTTCCCAATCTACGTTAGTAAAACGTGAGACATCGGCTCCTGCGGCAGTCAAGAGGGCGCTAAGAGTGGATTCGTAAGTGGCTGTTTGTTCTTCAGCTTGCTTACGCTGTTCGGCAACAGCTTGCGTCTTCTTGGTGTAATCGGATTGCCTCATATAACCAAGTTTTATCTCATCAACTGACAGCTTCTCACCATCAACTTCAAGATAACCTTCGGTTAGTATTTCAGGGTCGCTTTCAGATTCTTCATCAGTTTCTTCGGTTGGGTCTTCGACCTCCTCAGTTACTTCAGCTTCTTCTTCAAACTCATCCTGTGACTCTTCGATCACTTCGTCAGTAGTTTCAGCATCATGCTCTGCTTCTACTACATCTTGCTCTTCTTTTGGCTCTTCGGTTTGGTCTTCAGGGGACTCCAGTACAGCCGTCAGTCTAGCGATAATATCGTTGTTATCGACTACAGTTGAGTCCGTACTTGCGGTTTGCTCTTCTGACATCAGATATTTCTCCTATTTTACACTTCTTTTTGTTGTTTTGCCAACTCGAAGTTGTTTATCAGCCCAGCAAATTGTTGTACAAACATTTGCCCTGCCTTAAACATCGAGTACAGGCGTTCACGTTCTTTTTCCGCTTCTGGTGGCGATGCCATAATCTGCTCAATAATCTGACGATTCATTTCTTCAAACGCCTTATTGAACACCGCACTGTTTAACATCTCAGTTGCGGCTTGTGCATCTTTAGCCATATCTCCAAAATCTTGCTCACTCATTTTAAACTCCACTATGTGGTTAGTTTTTGTCTTCTACGACCTGTCCGTTTCTTAGTAGAAACTTTCAGTGTCACCGTTTCTTTTTTCGACTTTTGACTTTTAGACTGTGCATACGCTTGGTAAAAATCTTTAGCATTTTTATTTAATTGATCTTTTCGCTCTTTTATCTTTTTTAGATAGGCGTAGATCGCTAGTGAATCATCCATTTATCATCCTATTGATACGTTGCGTTTTTGTTGTTTCTCAACTTCTAACTCTTTAACATCCATCTCGATGTCGTGGTTCTGTTTCTCAACGTCCATAAGAAGTCTACTGTCTTTCTCTTCCTCAACGTGTTCTTGCTTCTGAGTCTCAAACACCATTCGCTGATGCTCTTTCAACACATCCAACTCAAGCTGACCTTCCATAACTGCAACCTGTCTCGCAGTGATGTCCGCATTGAACTCAGCCTGCTGTTGAGCCTGCAACTTAGCTTCTTGTTCAGCCTGCTGTTGCGCCTGCTGTTGTTGCTGTTGCATTTGCTGAAACTGTGGACTGTTCGGATCAAACAAGAACGTGTCACTCGCCTTGATATTCAGCAACTCAAAGGCTCTACTGAGCATTGCGTGACGTTGTGGTGCGCCATACATACCACCCAACGATGGGTCTTGCGGATTCATAGTGAATTGAGAATCTAGGCTTAACAGCATTTGAGCCTCTTGCGCCTGCTCTTCAGGGGTAAGGGCTACCGCTACCGACATCTCTGAGCGTGAACCCATCATTGATGGATTTACTGGGATGAACTGACCATCCAACTCGATTAGCTTGTCCTGACTCTCGTTCTCAATCGCCAACTCATAAATGTCGTGCATTAGCGGTTTGAGGAAGTTTTCAGCCAGATTACGCGCCATCACCATAATTCTGCGGTTTGAGGCGTTCATAAACTGGGTAATAAGATCGGAACTGTTCTGCTTACTAACAACTGTGCTGTCCATGCCCCGCGCCATACGGCTCATACCACTTCGCGCTTCTTTCTCAGTTTCTAGGTTCTCAATCGCTTGGAAGACTGTGCCTGAGAGGTTAGGCATTGGCATTGGTCGTACAACAGACTCAGGGTTAGGACTGTTAACATCAATCACCGCCCCCACTCTGTTATCTAATAGGTCGCGTGGATTCTTAACCAACGACAGGTTAGCTACAAAGCGTGAGGTGTTAGTCATAAACGTATGGTCTACAACGCCTCGCTTCAAGCTAGACTGTGTTTTCTGGATGTCGAACAATACTTCTGCAAGGCTCATCCCGTGGAAGCGGTGAGGCAATGGGAACGGCGTAAAATAACGGAACGGTTTTGAACTGACGATCTCTACATCCAACAAGGCTCTGCGGCTGTGAAGCACTTTCAGGATTACACACTTCTGTAAGTCTTCACGATACTTCTTCAGGTAAGATTCATAGACAGTTACATAACCACGGTCATGGTCGCCATCAGCATCGTCATCGTGTCTATACCCATCTACAGAATCACGACCTAGCGATCCGTCTTCGTGTAAGTCACGATCTTCATCTAACTTGTCTACTAACTCTTGCGAATACCCTTCGGCTAATAACTCACCTCGCGTTCTGCTTGTGCGGTGCGAACAGAAATCAGCATCGTCTTCATCAGTCGCACGAGGGGTAACTAGGAAATCTTCAGGTGGGATAACTTCTATACAGATTTTACTCTTATCAACCTTACGAACAATCTCACCGCTGTACGTCATCTGAGGCACATCAACAATCTGACCTGTCTGCGGGTCTTGTATCTGCCCCATCTGTTGGTTCTCAGCGTATTCAGTCAGCGTCACATTCGGGTCTGAAGCAATCATGTTGAAACTGGCTTCATCTATACCCTCAAAGGTTTCTTCCTCATACTCGTAATAGTCTTTGTAGTATCTCTTGACGATACCCGTCTTAGCGATCAGTGCATCATGGATCACATCGTGCAGAATTTTTGAACCTTTGTTTTCACGATAGAAGATGTAGTTAGCAAGTGCCGTTGCCATCTTAGCAGGCACAAAATCCTCTGAGGTTTGAGGGTCGAACCTACACACGTTGCGGTCAGCACTAAATGTCTCCATCAAGAGACTTTTAACTGACTCAACTGCGTCAAATACGTCCATCGAAACGTGTTGGCTACGACCTTTACGCTCATTGCCAAGTGGCTGACCGTAGTAGTAACGATGACCCTTGTCTCTCTGATAACCTATCTCGCTCTCAGCGTATGAGTCTGAGGCGTTAATGTTTTTCTCAAGTGAGGCTAGTAGTTCTTTCTCATCTATCTCAGAAGCTATATTCATTACTCTGGTATCCTGATTGTCCATTGGTTAGTTGGTTACGCTCTGCCATGTTCTGACCAAAACGTGTAACGCTTATCGCTGAATAGCGCGTTGCATCCATCAAATCATCAAACTCTTTGTGGATTTTCCCTTTCTTTCGGTGGTATCGCCGAAACTCCTCAAACCACGGAACCAAATTGCTGAACACCTGAAGCCGCCCAGTTCTGAACCGTTCTAACATCTCCATCAACGCAGGCTCGACATAGTTAGTGCCGTCTGGGTTGGTAAATCTACCTATCATCAACACACCCGCCTCGGTATACATCTCAGCCAGTGTCTTTCCTGAACCTTTCTCTGTGTTATCTCCATCGTGCGGGTAGATAACAGGTATATCCTTGCCTCTACTCTTAATAACAGTTGCGTGTACGGCGGGTATCTCACCCTCTTTCTTGTAGCAGTCGTACACATAGATCGTGTCATTGTCTGGGTTGTATGCTGTCCAGACACAGGTAGTCGGGTGAGTTATCCCAAAGTCCACAGCCGCCAACTTCTTATAGTGAGCAGGAATCTCAAACGGCTCACACTTAACAGCCTCTTCCGCTATCGGGAATACCATCCCTTCACCTAACACGGGTATACCCTTCGAGCGCATATCACGCTGATACTCAGGAATCGCCTCTAATAACTGCGCTTTCGTCTCGTCCGTAATATGTGGAGCATCGTTCCACGTTACGTTCTGTAGGTACTGACCCTTATTAGGCTTGTCCATAAACTGGGAAACTAACTCAGTCATCCCGTTCTCTGGGGTCAAAGTACCGACAAGGTAGCCGCCCTTACCATCATTACCAGTCGCTGTTCGCGTTAGACATTGTGGGTATATTGTGGGGTCGGTTGGCTCCTCATCGATCCATATATAGTCTTGCGAACTACCCATAAGAACGTGCTGTCCCTGTGTGTAACTTTTAAAACTTACAAGACTTGTATTCCCTGCCGCATGGTGTACTGCTACATCCCTCGGCAGGCGTGGTGTCCCCATAGCGGGGGTCACTTGGAAAATTTTGTTTTGCGGTATAAGACCTGAGCCATCGAACTTACCCTCACCGAGGTAGATGCCCATCAACTCCTTAACAATTACATCCCGCAACTGCTCACCTGAAACCCCCAAACACCATATCTTTGTAGGTCGCGTGAATCGTATGCCTTCCCACCAATCTGGGTATAAGCCTGTGAGGTGGAACGCTACCTCTGCCGCCTGACTAGCGGTTTTGCCTACGCGGTTTGCCGCCATAAGCATTCTTTGCTTGTTATCAGTCCCCGCCTTGTAAAACTTTTTCTGCCAACCGTATGGCTCCCAATACTGGAGACGGTTTTGCGCTTTGTGCAGTTTTACAACACGGATAGCTTCAGCTATTTTTTCCGCCTTATTTTTTTGGTCTTCGCTCAGGGACAGACCGTCCTTTTTGCGAACCGCTTTTTTAGTAGCTTTTTCTGTCAAAACAAGAACGACCCCGCTGATCCAGTCGATGACAAGGCTCTCTCACCTAATCGCTTCATAGCTTTTAAGGGGTTAGGTACATAATCTGTTGAGTTTCTGTACGCCACGGCAAACTCTGGGTCTTCGTTGATTCGAGCCTGTGCCGCATCAAGCATTCTGCTAGACATCTCTGAGGGGTGCGTTTGAAGTAGTAGCCTGTCTGGATACATTGCCTTTTCATCCAGTGCGCCTGTGACTGCGCTTCTCCTACCATCGCTCATCAACTGAAACAGTGCGCCTTCTGGGGTTGAAGGTGCGCCCTGTAAGCCGTCCTGCGCTTTTGATTTTTTATATAACGGCATTTTTTGCCCTCTATGTGTATCTCTATATATGCCCCCGTACTGTATATGGCGGGAGTCCCGTTTTTGCGAGGCGGTTTTTTCAGGTTTGACCCCCACCCCCACAGCCTAAAAAGTTAAAAAGTGACACCATTAGCCTGTAAGTCATTGATTTATATAGCAATCGTCCCTATCAGGTATGGGACGCATCACAACTTATCAGGGTCAACGCCTGCATCCTTTAAGGCTTTGAGGGCTTGCTCGATGTCATGCTCAACAACTACTGAGCCGTTGAGGTTAGCATCGACCTCGGTTCTATCCCGCCACCCTGCTCGGTTCTTCAGAAAGAATATCTGCGCTGATGTGTTGGGCTTCTCGCCAGTTGCGGATTGAAACAGTGAGTTCGTCACCTCGGTGATGCCTGCCTGCTTTCCCGCCTTTAAGGTGCTGTCAAACCTATCATCGTCCCGTTTACGCCTCGCTATCGTTGACTCTGATATACCCATAGAGGTCGCTATCTGCGCCTCTGACAAGCCAATAGAAGCAAGCTGATATAGCTTGTCGTAATCAATCTCGATCTTGTTGCCCAATGTTCTGCTCCTATCAATGACAGTTAATGATTTGAATTATACCGCAAAGGCTCAACGCTTGGTTGTGTGTCCTTCCAATGGTTGACTCACAGGCTAAATCTCGGAGCCTGTGAGTACCTCAAAGCCTTACCCTCACTGGGCTACAGGCTCACAGGCTCAATCTACTCACAGGCTCGGAAAATTAGCCTGTGAGTAAATATGTAATGAAATCAATGGCTTACGGCTTACTCACAGGCTACACAGGCAAAAACAACAAAATCGGTTGGGAAACTTTTTGGTCAACCTCACAGCTTTTAAGCCTATATATATATTTTCCTTATAAAGTAAAAAAAAGCCTGTGTAGCCTGTGAGTTGCTAAAATTATGAGGTTCTATGCGGGTTACAGCTCACAGGCTCGATGCTCCTAGCCTGTGAGTAGCCTGTGTATTTCGCCTTAGCCTGTGAGTCAACCCCTCGATGACCTGTTGGTCGAGGCAGATCATCGACTGCGATAGCTGTTAACATGAATAAAACAAAGGCGCACCAGTAAACCATTGGCTGTCTAATCTCCGCAAAGGCTAAAAAGTTAAAAGGGGGGTTATTGAAGGGGTGCATTATAAAGTTATAAGGACACAACTTCTAATGCTATTAGGTTATATGCGGAATAATCTGAGGGCATAAAAAAAGCCCCTGAACGGGGCTTGTTGTTTTTGGTTTCTATGTGGCTCATTCTGCTACCTCTTCAACGCCTCCAAGCATCCACCCGTTGATTGCTATGATTTCTTGATTGTCATGGCAAAAAGCCTTAAAAGTGCCATCCAGATCGGTATTAGGGGCGGTGCTGAAGTGCAGATCATACTCACCCGCTTCAGCCGTGTATTCATCCCACCCCATGCGCGCACAGCAGTTGTCTGTCTGTGGATAGTTCATTACGCCACCTCCGAATCGGTTAATTTACCCCTTAAAATAGTTACCCTACAAACATCACTATTAATAACAATTTGCCCTAAAAAATCATGCTCAGAGACATAGCGCGTCCTGACCAACTCGCCCGCCCCATTATAGGTATTAAGCACATCAACTACAGTGCAGATTCTAGGATGCTTACCCCTTGTTTTATACGTAACGCCTATTAAATCGCTCATTACGCCACCTCCTTAACATTAAACAGTTTGCCGTTATGCTCGGTATACAACTCTTCGACCAGTTCAACAGCTTCAGCGTTAAGGGCTACATACTGACCGACTTGGATAAGGGTGTGGAAATCACAGCCTTCAGCAACTAAACCGCTTTCAATAGCCTCATCAATAAAATCATAATTATCAACAGCCCACTTGCGGAGGTCGTAGTAGTAAACATCAATAGACGAATCAATAATCTCATGGACTCCCCCCATGTAGTCGAGGTGGTCGTATAGTTCGCCACTGTCAGCAAAAACATCATCAGTCTGCACGTTGTTTAACATTAAATCTTTTAAATCGTCTTTCATGGTGTCACCTCTTAAAGTTGTGATTGCAATTTTAGGTTGTAATTCTGGGCGCGGCTATCCATAGCCCACTGGCACTGCTCAACTTCCCTTTCAAGCATTTTGATTAGGCGCGTTTTTGATCTGATAACAGCCTCAAAAGCGTTAAGCCTTGCACGGCTATAGCCTCGCGGTCTCTCAAGTTTCTTGCTGAAACTGCGAATTGTTTGACGTGCCTCTTTTATATCCTTACACGCCTGAGCAATAGCATATTGCAAAGTGCTGTTTGGATATTCTTTATAATTAAAGTCTGTCATTTTATAGCCTCCGAAACTAAAGCGCGTAGCAGTTATAACCAAACTGCGCTTTATATTGCTTGTTGAAGTTTGCCTGCTCGCGTTTTGGTAGATCAGCAAACATCTCATTGAGTCGACCCTGCGCTTTCCATTCTGCGTTGGAATGCTTTTGTTCTAAGCGGTAATATTTTGGGTCATCGCAACAAATGTTATCCATCTCACGATGATTGCTGTCTATAAGGTCGGACAATTTGCGGTCAGCTTTTAACACGCGCAGAAGCAAGGACTGATATTTTTTATTGATTGAGTTCATGTATAAAGTACCTATATAAAGTTAGTAATGTGTCAAATATACAGACTCTTTATTGTATCGTCAACTTTTAGTTGACTATTAATGTATAGGCAAAAAAAACCACCAACAAAAAAAGGTTTATTGGTGGTCTAAAATTTGGCTCTATATAACGAGGAAAAAACCAATTTTGTCGCGGTGCGTTTGTCGCGGTTAATTTGTCGCGGTGCGTTTGTCGCGGTGCGTTTGTCGCGGTTAATTTGTCGCGGTTAATTTGTCGCGGTTAATTTGTCGCGGTTAATTTGTCGCGGTTAATTTGTCGCGGTTAATTTGTCGCGGTTAATTTGTCGCGGCTAGTTTATCGTAGTCTTTTTGCCACGCCTCCGACACATCGCAAATGCCGTAATCGTAAATCTTTTCTTCGGGCTTCTGGTCGTAGTCATGGACATAACCAAACCACGCGTAATCCGAATCACCTTTGCCAGTGATTAGGTATATACAGCCAGTCTCACCCGCCTCACTAGCCTCTTTGGCATCCGCAAAGCTAGAACCTTTATACTCAGGCTCGCCCTCAATATCTACCTCAATCAGGTAGCCTTTATCCAAACCCCATTTGATGAGGTGTAAGTGTGCTTTTTCCATATCGTTCTCCTCAATTTTTGTATTATAACTATTACAGTTATGTTGTCGCCCCCTTTCGGGGGCTTTTTGGTTATCGAGTGTATTTGTCTTTTCTTTCTAAATTAAAAACATCTTCTATCAACTCAAGACAACTCTCAATAGTATCTAACTCCTCAAACATTACATCAGACAGTTTCTCAATGTCAGGTTGTTTGCGAACTATGCGTTGACACCATATCTCAAGCTGTCCTGTTACGATTTCTATATTTTTCATCTGGTCTACCTCAAAAGTTTCCAGTAAGTGTTAACGGGTCTGTATCTGCAATCCCATGTGTCTACAACTGTTCCTTCCTCAACTGCGGTCAGGTGTCCACTGTTACGAACTACTGCCCTGCCCTTGAAGTCCCAGTTTCCAAGTTTGATGTACTTTCCATGCTCATCTCTTGGTGGCTTGCACTTTATCAATCCGTTATCGGTGCAGTATTTTTGCCAGACTTTATCGTGATTGGGGTACGCCCATACCTCTAAGCCTAATTGCATCAAATCAGTAAACACTTCTTTATAAGGTTTTTTAAGAACAATGCTTATTGATCTAACTACGCAATCATCTTTGAAGGTGCGACAGACCCTGCCGCCATCGAACTTATAAAAGTCCATAGTCTTCTCCTCGTTTTGTGTTGTTAAAGAGCCGTAATCATTTTTAATTACACGACCATTATATCAAAGCTAAGTTGCTTTGTCAACCTTTAGTTGTCTATTGATTTTTGACCGCCCATAAAAAACCCCGCCGAAGCGGGGGTGAAGCTAATGCAATCAATGAGGGTTGATCGCATCGGGAACTGTCGCGGCTACTCAACCTCACAGCCGCACTGGTTACAAAAGACCTCATAGCTTACACGCGCTACGCTTCTGTCCCCATAGGGTTCGTGGTCTACAGTCTCGACCTTATACACATCATCTCTATCAAGACCATTACAGGTGTCGCACCAATAATCGTATGACCTGTCGTCCTCATCGTCATCGTCATCGTTTTCTTCTTCCTTACCTATGTCCTCATCGGAGTAATCTTTCACATTGCCCTTACCAAATATAGCATCAAAATTAGCAGAGAAACTTTCAAAGTTCGTTGGACGTTGCTTGCTACCTTTACCCATTGTTATAACTCCCAGTTGTCGGGGTCGAATACATCGGACTCAGCACCTGTGTCCATTGTCGCCCACTCTATGTTTTTAAGATTATTAACTGACTCAAATATGAACCGCGAAGCCTCAACTGTGTTGATCTTTGCGTGGCGCATACGACTCGCGCCTTTTTGTCCGCTGTCTGTGAAGATTCCGCTGAACTCTTTGAGTCGCTTCCAAAAGACGTTCTCTTTCACGGGGACTTCAAACTTATTATTTCTCAGGCTACTGACGTAGATGTCATACACCTCAGACTTCGGAGATTCCTCACCGAACTGGACAACATTGCCTGCCACCCTGTTTTCACGCATCTCACCATTCATCAGGCAGTTAAATAACCACGCATTGATGGTGTCCATTGCCTCAAGTTTCTGATCGGTAAGCGCATCGGTCTGCGGTACTAGTCGCAAATTAACGCCCGTCAGATCAAAGTTGCGAAGGTAGTGGATAAGCGCGGATGCACCCCCAGAGTGATACCAGTTGTCGAGTGCCGCGAAGTATTTACTGTCTTGTTGGTGACAGGTCGAGACATCGAACACTGCGAATCTACGCTCATCAAGCGAGGCGGGAACAACGTAGTCCTCGTTACTGGTGAACAGCACCCGTGTATAGTTTGGCGAGGTGTACGCATCGACACCCTTTCGCTCGATGGTGATCTCAGGGTTAGTCAGCAAGTCTTTCAACGCACCCTCAGAGGCTTTAGCCCCTGCCCAATAAGCCTCATCTGCTTGTAGCAGTAGTGTGTCTTCAAGATGGCGGTTAAAGTGACCAGTAACGTGTTCTGCCCTCGATACGATCTGATGATGTGCCTTAAACAGGTGTCCGAGAAGTTCACCGAACTTAGTTTTGCCCGTACCCTTCTGACCTCTAAGCACCAAGCCAACACCGACCTTAGTCATTGGCTTCTGAATGATTTGTGCCGCCCATGCGATGATGTAATTAGCGTGTACCTCGTTGCCGTCAGCGACAACATCAGTAACGAACTTAACCCACGGAGTCGCATCACCCTCACAGCCTTCTACCGACCAACCTCGCCAGAGGTTATAGCGGTCAAGCACTTCCATATCAGGTGCAAAGGTTAGTCCTGCCGCATAGGTTCTACGCTCTGGATGCTCAAGCCACATATCGACAAGGTTAATCATCTTGGGCTTCTCATCGCCAGACAGGACTCGACAGTTCATGTGTTCTTTCTTCAAGTCTTCTAGCTTATATAGGACGATCTGATTCTTGTTTAAGTTCTCGCGGATGATTCGTGCTGAACCTTCTACATGAACAAACGCCCACTCCTGCAACATACGAGGCAGTTTTTCTTCTTTTATCTCCTCAGACACAACCTCAGTCTGCATAGCCTTAACTGTTGCAAGAGTGATAGGCGCTCTACCCTTTGAATCAAACGTGTTGTAGCGTTTCTCACACTCACCATCTTTATACTTACTACCTTTAGACGACCAATCTTCCCAGACCATCCACCCATCGTCCTCACCATCGAACTGGTGGTGCAGTGCCATGCCTACCTTCACCCAATCATCGTGGTGACAGTCGGGGTCGATGGTGTCTAGCATGATCTGCACTTCAGGCTTGTTGATGTCTAGCTTCTGCTTAAACATAGAGAGGTCATCGGCATCCACAGGCGCTGATGCTTTAACGCCAGACCGCACAAGTTCCCAACCATCATGCTCTGAGGCTAACTCTTCAAAGTAAGCCACGAACTTTTCAGCTTGTTCTTTACTGATAACAGGGAGTTTGTTTTGCGGGATGTCTGCGATGCTCTGACCGCGCACCCATCGGTAAGGTTGATTGGTTGCAGGGTGAATACCGAATGCAACGAACTGCTGACCATCAGCCAGTACCTCAACAGCGTGTTTAGAACCGCCTGCATCTTGGTACTCTGCACTTCTGATCTTACTAAACTGACCCTCAACCCGAAAAGGCACAATGCACTTAGGCTTCTGCCCTACTCTTATAGCAGACTGTCCGACATTCTCATCTAGCCAGTGCAACAGCCTGTGATTCATTGCCTTATCAAGACAGTCAATATCTACTGCGATGGTCTTACGGCACAGTATGCCTATACCACCTTCAGCGTGACCATTACCTAGCCACGCATCGACATCGTCATTGGTTGATCTGATGTCTTGCCATCCGCTGATGGTCGGGAATTTCTTTCCCTTTTTTATTGGCACAATCTCATAGCCTTTCGCTACAAGATCATGTCCGTGTTCTTTTAAAAATGACATAATAGAAGCCCTCACTTCATTAAATTACTCCGCAACTTAGCCCCCTTATCGGGGGCATTTTTTATAGCTTCGCTTTATGTGCAGTCGCCCACAGTTCAAGGTCTTGTATTCTTTTTGCGACAAAGGTGACTACCTCAAAAAGAGCCTTGCAAGCGAGTTCAAGCGTTGATAACAAAAAATTCAATCCTATTTTTTTCATGGTTTTTCCTATTTATATTTCTTGGTTAAATTCACGGATAACGTGAGGACAAAGTTGCATCCATGTAACAGCGCCTTCAGAAGCCCAACACATTTGTAATGCTCTATATGTAGGTATAAGCCCTGTTGATCGCCATTTGGATATTGCTTGCTTAGATACACCGATACGATCAGCTAGACCGCTTGTGTTCGATGTGTGCGTAGCCGCAATGACACGATCAATCGCATCACTAACTGTTGCTACATCTTTCTTATCAATCATATATTCACCTTTATTGTTTATTTCCAACTGAAGGTTGACAATATAGGGATCATGGTCTACTGTGTCAACCGAAAGTTGAATAATACAACAATAAAAGTGTGGAGTGATTAATGAAACATAGTATTTTAGGTGCATCAAAAGCACACAGATGGATGTCATGTCCCGCCTCAGTAAAGCTAGAGGCAACTTTCCCAGAAGAAGAATCTTTTTACGCCGCAGAGGGTACAGCCGCACACGCACTGGCTGAAATGTGCCTTCTTTCACAGAAACCACCCGAAGAATACATTGGCGTTGAAGTCGAAGGCTTCACTGTCGATCAAGAAATGGCTTACCACGTTGCTACTTATGTTGACTACTGCAACATCCAAGAAGGTAAGAAAGAAATTGAGTTAAAAGTTGATTATTCGGAGTGGGCAGAAGGTGGTTTTGGCACTGCTGACTATGTAACAGTCCACGATGGTGTATGTAAAGTCATCGACCTCAAGTACGGACAAGGTGTGAAGGTGTCTGCACAGCGCAACGAGCAATTGATGCTATACGGCTTAGGTGCGGCATATAAATTCATTGATGAAGTGGACACTGTTGAGATGACTATCGTGCAACCCCGCATGGATAACATCGACACCTACAGCATCAGAGCCAAAGACTTATTTAAGTGGGCTAATGAGAAGGTTAAGCCTGCCGCTAGAAGAGTGTTTGCTCCAGAGCCTGAGTACAACCCTACTCCCAAAGGCTGTCATTTTTGCAAAGCAAAAGCTACTTGCAGAGCGTTAGCTGAACACAACTACAACCTCACACTTTCTAGCTTTGAAAATTTAGAAGAGCCACTGGTTGTGCAAGTACCTCACACCTTAAATGTAGAAGAGATAGGTCATCTACTTCCAAAGATGGATGCACTCATAGGTTGGGCGCACGGCATACAGAAACACGCCCACAAATTACTTTCTGAAGGTGGAATTTTACCTAACTACAAACTTGTGAATGGTCGAAGCCAACGCAAGTGGGTCGATGGCAAGGTAGCTGAAGAAAGCCTACTAGAAATGCTCGGTGACGAAGCATACATCACCAAACTAGTTTCCCCTACCCAAGCAGAAAAACTGCTCGGCAAAGCGAAAGCCAAAGAAGTTACTGACCTTTGGCACAAACCCAACGGCAAACCAACACTTGCACCAGAGAGCGATCCTCGCCCTGCGGTCAAGCCAGAGGCTGTCGATTATTTTTCAACTATAGAGTGAGAAGTCTTAATGAGTGTAATTACTTTAAAAAACGTGCGGTTATCTTTTCCGCAGATATGGACACCAAAAGCCTACATGGAAGGTCAAACAGCAAAATACAGCGCAAATTTTCTATTAGACAAAGACGCTGATAAAGATCAAATAGCGGAGTTCAAAAAAGCTATTAAGCAAGTAGCGACTGTTGCCTTTAATGGTGACATTCCTAAAGGTTTAAAAACCTGTCTAGGCGATGGTGAGGACAAGGCGTATGACGGCTACGAAAACGCAGTGTTTGTTAGCTGTAGTTCAAGACAGCGCCCAGTAATTATTGATCGTGATAGAACGCAGTTAGTTGAAGAAGATGAAAAACCCTACGCAGGCGCTTATGTAAATGGCGCAGTGAGCCTATGGGTGCAAAACAATCAGTTCGGTAAGCGCGTTAACTGCAACTTGCAAGCTATCCAGTTTGTTAAAGATGGCGACAGCTTCGGTGGAGGCGGTGTGAAGGTTGAGTCTGTGTTTGATGACATCAGCAAAGAGCAAGCCGCAGACGCAAATGACGATGACTTTTTAAGCTAACAAGAATGGGGCGTTATGCGCCCCTTTTTTTTAAGGATAAAAAATGAAAGCAACACTTAGTTACAAGTATGTAGGTGAACGCTTTGAAGAGTTGAGTGGGCAAGTAGTCATAGTCAAAGAGATAGCAGAACTAGCTGACATCCCATACAAAACACTGCAAAACCGCATGGGAATGAAAAAAAGAAGAGCAAGCTATTTTGATGAAGTTTACATAACTGATAAAGATTTACTGCCAAGAACAAGAGAAAGAAGAGCAAAAAGTAGATCAAACATAGCTGATGGCAAAAATAAACTCAGCACAGATTGGCTGAAGAGATCATTAGTATGAACATATCAATTGATTTTGAAACATATAGTGAATGCGATATACGCAAATCAGGCGCATACGCATACGCTGACCACCCCACAACCGAAGTGCTATGCCTTGCATGGTCTGTGGATGATGAACCACCAGAATTGTGGACACCAAACGACCCGCTACCCCACCGCCTTTTTACATTAATAGAAGCAGGCGGTGCAACAGTGTGGGCATGGAATAGTTTTTTCGAGATGGGTATTTGGAATCTTGTACTCAAGTGGAAGCCTGTACCTATCAATCAGTGGCGTGATACTGCCGCACTAGCCGCCGCACAAGCGTACCCCCGCGCACTTGGAAAGTGTGGCGAGGCGCTAGGTCTTGAAGGCGATGCCGCTAAAAGCAAACGAGGCAAGATACTTATACAGCGTTGCTGTAAGCCTTATCGTGGTGAGCGTGTTCGTGACCCACAACTGTATCAAGAACTCTATGAATACTGTCTACAGGACGTTGTTGCAGAGCGAGAGATACGCAAAATGTTGCGTGACCTCAGAGGTTTAGAGAATGACGTTTGGGAGTCAGACCAGAAGATTAACTGGCGTGGTGTGCGATTAGATAGGGACAGCATATATAACGCACTTGAGATCATAGACAAGCACAGCAAAACCTTAAACAAGGAAGTGTATGAGATAACAGGGGGTGTTTTAGATAACACCGCAAGTCGTGCTAAGTCGTTAGCGTGGATAACCTCACAGGCTTACAGCATGACAGGTTACGACAAACAGTCAGTAGAAGCGGCGATAGCTGATGATAACTGCCCTGATAACGTCAAGAAATTCCTTGAAATACGGCAGGCACTGTCTAAGTCGAGTACCAAAAAATATGACGCAATGAAAGCCGTACTTGGTAAGGATGGCAGAGCGCATGGCATTTTGATGTACCACGGGGCGGCAACAGGGAGATGGTCAGGTCGTCACTTCCAACCTCAAAACCTACCACGCCCATCTATTGATGATGTTGATTCTGTTATCGAGCAGATGAAAGCCAAAGACCCAGAGAAGATAGACATAGAACCTATGGAGGCGATGTCTAGCTGTCTGCGAGGAATGCTCATAGCCTCAGAAGATCATAGGTTGATGTGTGCTGACTACTCAAGCATCGAGGCTCGTGCTTTAGCGTGGATAGCCGACCATGACTCTGTACTTGAAGTGTTTGCGAACGGCAAAGACATTTATAAATTTACAGCCGCAACGATGTACAGAATACCTTACGAAGAGGTGGACAAAGATCAACGCTTTGTAGGCAAGGTAGCAACACTAGCACTTGGGTATCAGGGTGGGATAAGAGCATTCCAGAAGATGGCTGAGGTGTATGGCGCAGATGTTGATGAGCAACAGGCGCTAAAGATTCGCAATGACTGGCGTGAAGCCAATGACCCTATTGTAAAACTGTGGGTATCAACAGAGCGAGCCGCACGAAACGCGGTCAGCTACAAGGGGAAAGTGTACAAAGCCGCAAAGGGTGAATTTAAGTGGGTCAAAGGCGACCTACTATTCAAGCTACCTAGTGGCAGAATCCTATCATTCCCAGAAGCCAAACTAGTTCAGGGCGATAGAGGTATGGACTTAGTTTACAGCGGTATGAACAACCACATACATAGATGGGGTGAGATCAAAGCCTATGGCGGCTCACTGGTTCAATCTATTACACAGGCAGTCGCTAGAGACTTATTAGCTGAGGCGGTACTGCGGCTAGAGCAGTCTAAATACCCAGTCGTTCTTCATGTACACGATGAAATTGTGGCTGATGTGCCGAAAGGTGTCGGTAGCCTTAAAGACTTTGAAGAGATTATGTGCCAACTCCCTGTGTGGGCAGAGGGCATCCCTGTCGAAGCAGAAGGTTATGAGTCTGAGAGGTATCGAAAATAAGAGAGTCATACGTTGAAAAGAAAGTCACCGACTACGCAAAAGCGCAGGGGTGGCTTTCTTACAAGTGGGTATCGCCTTCACAGCGAGGCGTACCTGACCGAATGTATTTTAGAGATGGTGAACTAATCATCGTTGAGTTCAAAGCCCCTAAGAAAAAACCAACGCCCTACCAAGAGGCGATACACAGGCGGTTAGCCGCAGTGGGTTGGACAGTACACATCATTGACGACATCGAAGAAGGGAAGAAACTACTGTGCTAGATAGAAGCAAGATGCATGAGTATCAACATAAGGCGGTTAAGTTTGTTAAAGCCAACAAGAAAGCCGCATTGTGGATTGATATGGGTCTGGGTAAAACCATATCCACCCTCACAGCTTTAAGCGATTTAATCAAAGACAAAAAGATTAAACGCACACTTATCGTTGCCCCGCTACGAGTGGCTAAACACACATGGGCTGAGGAGATACGCAACTGGGAGCATATCAATCTGCAATACACCATATTGGCAGGACTCACCCCCGCAAAGCGCAAAGCCGCAGTGTATGAGGACACACCCCTGCACATCATAAACAGGGAGATGATTCCGTGGCTCGTAGAGTTACTAGGGCAGAAATGGCATTACGACTGCGTGATAATAGATGAAAGCAGTAGCTTTAAATCACACTCAAGTAAGCGTTGGAAGTCGTTTAGAAAGGTACTGGGTAAGATTAAACGCATGGTGCAGTTAACAGGGACACCCGCACCTAACTCTCTCATAGATTTATGGTCGCAGATGTATTTATTGGATAAGGGCGAGCGACTAGAAAACACCCGTGGTAAGTTTTTAGAGAAATACTGTATGACAGTGGGCAACCCACAATGGAATCAATGGCTAGTCCGACCAGAAAGAACCGATGCGCTATACAAGAAAGTTAAAGATGTCGTTCTTAGAATGAGCGCAGAGGACTACTTGGAACTACCAGAGCGAATTGATTTAACAATTGAAGTGGAACTGCCTGCCAATGCCCGTAAAGCCTATGAGGAGATGAAGCGAGACTTTCTCTTGTCATACGAGAAGGGAGAGATATTAGCTGTCAATGCGGCTGTACAGGTGGGCAAGCTGTTACAGATATGCAATGGTAACGCCTACACCGAGGATAAAGATTTTGTTGAGTTGCACCAAGAGAAACTTAACGAACTGGTACAAATCATAGAACAAGCCCAAGAGCCTGTACTGGTAGCCTATAACTTTAAAAGTGATTTAGCAGTCATACAGAAAGCCCTCAAAACCTCAGAGGTATTATCTAACGATCCAAAAACTATTGATCGTTGGAATAGTGGTGATATACCTGTGCTATTAACCCACCCTGCTTCTGCGGGTCACGGGTTAAATCTGCAAAAAGGCGGTAACATTATTGTTTGGTATGGACTCCCGTGGAGTTTGGAACTATACCAACAGTTTAACGCTAGGCTACACAGGCAGGGGCAAACAAAGCCTGTGCGTATCGTACATATTGTGGCAAAAGACAGTGCCGATGAGAACGTAATGAAGTCGTTAACAGAGAAAGACGACACACAAACAAAACTTCTAAAAGTGGTGCAAGGTTGATATATCAATTAAAAGTTGACTTTTATTTTTATATAGCGTAATTTATACTGCAACTAAGGTATATTCATATTTGAATAGTTGTTTGCAAATAAATTTATATATATTAGTAATTAGCAACGGATGCTACTTGCAGGAGGAATACTATGGAGTTTAAAGATAGATTGATAAAAGCCTGTGATGCCAACGAGGACATCCCTCGATTTGGTGCAGGGCGACAGACAATTATAGCTAAGAAAATGAAGGTCAGTTCAGAGGCTGTGCGTAAGTGGTTTCAAGGTACAACTATACCAAGACCGCAGGCTATGAAACATCTGGCTAGGCTATTAAGTGTTGACCACAACTGGCTTGCACTTGGGACAGATTATTCAGAGAAAGCATCTTTGAAAGAAGTTGCACAGACTGCCGATGCGGCGACCTATGCTTTTTGTGGGTGTGCAATGTCAAACGGGCATACGTTTGCGCTTAACGATGATAATTCTCTTGATGCGGATTTGATTTTGATAAAACAGGGTGAGGTTGTATATGCAAAAGTATTACCTGTTGATGTCCGCAAAGCCGCAAAAGCTAAAGTAGCAATAAACAACAGACCAGACAAGGTTAGAAGTGTTATTGCCGCCAGAAATGATCTCAGCGACATTAGTTATGATTTTTTCGATTTACCAAATGGATTTCCAACAGGCGAAATGGATTTTATGCAGGACGACAAAAAGGCATTCTTGAATAAGATTAGACTGGAGTCGTTTTTTCAATAACCGATAGTGTAGGGAGTAGCAATGGAGAAACCGTACTTAGGTGTTGACGAACTGTCAAACCTCATGGGGATGAGTCAGCAAAGCGTACTCAACGCCATACACAGGGATAACTTCCCTATACCTACTTATAAATTAGGTAAATTAAGAGTTGCAGACAAGCTAGTCGTGGAGGCATTTTTTCAAAACCAACGCGATATTGGCTTGGAACAAATATCAACTAAATAGTGGAGATACAACAGTATGTTAGATATGCAGAACGGCATAGAAAAGGAAGAAGATTATGTTAACCACCCCAAGCATTATATGCAAGGAAGTATAGAATGTATTAGATATTTAGAGGACAGTCTTGGGGATGGTTTTTCATATTACTTAGAAGGCAGTATTAAAAAATACCTTCACAGATGGAGACACAAAAACGCAGGGAATCATTCAAAGCAAATAGAGGATTTAGAAAAAGCATTGTTTTATCTGAGGGCGCTAATAGAAGATGAAAAAGCATAATAATAAGAAATGAAAGGGGCTGAATTAACAGCCCTTTTTTTATGCCTCTAATTCAATAGGGTTGCACTCAAGCATTTGTAAAACTTTGTTAGCATTAACGTGAGTGTATCGTCTGAGCATATTAATATCTCTGTGACCGCTAAACACCGCAACAACCATCGAGTCTAAGCCTAACTCAAACAGGCGCGATATAGCCTCATGCCTCAAATCGTGAAACCTTAAATCTTCAATGTCCGCCCTCACCCGCGCTCGTCTGAATGCGGCTGTGACTGACTTACTATTAAAAGGGAATATAAGGTCGCGGGCGCGAGCATAGTCTTTCTTGTAATTAGAACCAACAGGGATCAACTCATCAGAATCTGATACGTCTTGACGTTGAATTATCTCTCTAGCTTGCGGCAACAACGGAACCAGTTGATCTTTCTTTTTTCTAGGGTGCTTACGCTCCCGTATAATTATAGATTTGCCGTCATCTTGTATATCTGACCAACGCAAACTTGCTATCTCACCCACACGCATAGAGGTGTACAGCGCAAACTTCACGATGTCTGCAAGCGGTATGATGCTGTTAGCATGGTTTAATATACTTTCTACCTCATCATCACTTACTCGCCTCTCACGCTCATCCGATGACGCTATAACACCTAGCCTGCTAAGGTTACTCATAGCCCTTTTATACTCATCAAACTTAGGCTTCAAACCCCATAGGTTTTCCGCTGTATTTAACACAACGCCTATGTATGACATATCCATTTTAACAGTGCTTGGATTAACGCCTCGACCTACTGCGTATTTATGATAAACATCCGCAGTTAAATCTCGCAACTCGTAGTGACCCATCTGGTTACTCAACTGCTGTAGTGAGTACATCTTACTGCGACCAAAAGGTTTGATCTTATTTATCTCTGTAATGTACCTTTGAATAAGAACACCTAGCGTGTTTTTATCTTCGCGGTACGCGCCTAACTCTAAGTCTGCCTCTGTTTTCGCAAGCCAAGTTAGTGCGTGTGCGCGTTTAAGAAAAGTCTTAGTTATAGTGTTCTCGCCTTTCTTGCGAATTACTGCCCTGTAACTTACACCTTTTTTAGTTTCCCTTTTAGTGATAACACCCATACAATCCTCCTCATTTTTAACACTTTAACTGCGTATAATGTACAACTTGGTACAGTAACTGTCAACCAATAGTTGAATAATATAACTATAGACCATACAGCTAAAGGGTTCCAGTATAAAAAATGGTAACAAAAATGGTACAGTGCTAAAATGAGTTAAAATTATAAAAGATTATAAATCGTTATAAATCAATGATTTATATGATTATAAAAGATTATATAAAATTAGATAAGATTAGGCTAAGTTATTGAAAGTTAACAGGAAATTTTGTATTGCCCCGATGATGGACTGGAACTGACTCGTTATAAATCAATAACTTATAAGGCAATGGTGCAAAAATGGTAACAGTGCGAGGGATCTACTTTAGACAGCCCGTTTCAACCTTCGGTGGGCAAATCCGAATCACAAGGTAGAGGAATACCTTTGGTCTTTGAGGTAATCATTCACAGTCTTGACATTCAAAACCGCCAAACTTACAAGCCAACTCAGCCGCTGTCGGAGTATGTTTGGCTTGCTCAATTAGTTCTTCAAGTTCATAACTTAAATGCTCTACAGCGTCTTGGGCATCATTAACAGGGGCGTTGTAATAGATTACTGAATCTAATACATCTAAAAGTTCTTCAGCTAAATCATTAAACTCCCACACGACACACTTGCTGTGAAGTTCTTTGACGTTCATACACCCACCCAGTGCGGTATGCTTAAAAGAACTAACCAAAGCCCCAACACAAAAGCACTTAAAAAATAATCATTTGCTAAATTTATTATTTTTCTCATATTTACTCCAAGTTGCTCGTACAACTAATGGTTGTTTTTACGAGCATAGTTATACTCATCTAACCTGTTTTCAATAAAGGGTATTGAGACAAGAGGTGAGCCACCCATGTCGATGGAATCCTGTATTTCTTCTTGTAGGATTTCCCAAACTTCAGGGTCTTCGCCATCAAACTCAGCTTCTTCTTTAAAGAAACGGCAAAGTTCCATAGCCGACTCCCCTGTCATCCATTCATCTACATACTCAATTTCGGGAAACTTCAACATGGAACAACCTTATTATTTTGTGATTGCTCATTATAGTCAACTTTGAGTTGTAAATGCAACTAATTAAATTGGGCTAAACAAAGAACCAATGGTTCGGGCGTTGTCTCTGCCTTCGCCATCTTCTAGCAATCGGATGTCGGTTATAGGTGAGAGCGCGTCTTGTGCGGGTGTTAGTTGTGGCAGACCCATGACACTGCGCTGTACATTTGCAGAGTTAAAAAAGTCTAAGCCTTCGCCTAAACCCTGTACGACACCTAACCCCATCTCACCAATCGCTTTGCCTGCTTGCCCTACGCTGTAGTTCCGCAAAACCTCACTGGGTGGGTTGGCTCTTCGCTCTCTGCGTGTCATGTCTTGTCTAGCGGTGCTTTCGGTCTGGGCTTGCGCCTGTTCTGGTGACATGGTTCCCGCTAATACGGCTGATGCCATAGCGGGTGGTATGCCGTACTTGCGAGATATGTCTATTAGCTTATCATCGAATATGACGTAGTTGTGCGTTTTACCTTTGGGCGAGAATCGTGTCTGTGCATCGGCGTACTTAACACCTTTGATTCCCGCATCTTTCAATGCTTCAGAGGCGTAGCCTGAGCCTTCTTCCTCTAAATATCTTAATAAAGAGGATCCAGTAGGGTTACTGTCGTACATTCGTTCATAAATAGCGTCTTCTGCGTATTCATTCCAATCTGTTTTATTAAGTAAGTTTTTTACGTTTTGCGGCTGTTCATCTAAAGGCGCGTCAAAATCTAATAAATCGTCTGGTGAAGCATCTATTTCAACTTC
>Ga0206682_10000906_pt1 | contig 30432 bp, 30 predicted proteins | sample M240m12015metaG_FD_155444 | JGI IMG/M metagenome (GOLD analysis project Ga0206682, IMG submission 155444) | Ammonia-oxidizing marine archaeal communities from Monterey Bay, California, United States - M2 40m 12015 | ecosystem: Environmental > Aquatic > Marine > Intertidal zone | place: USA...
AGCAAATAGAACTACTACCAGGCCAATCAATGTTTTAACGAGAATATGTATCCATTTTTTATTGTAAAAAATTTGAGTAATCACAAATACAATTAAGAGTAAACTCAGATACCCGTAATATTTAGACAACGATAAAAAAGGCTGGAATTTATTATATAAAATCTCTAGTTCTATTTTTTTCTCTGAGGGATACACAGCGGCTCCATATTTTTTTTGGAAGGTCTTGATACCCTTTAATATTTTTGCTGCTTTTTCGTACTGAGTTGTTTTTTTTGCTTCTTGAAGAAACTGAATGTAAACGGGTAATGATTGGCGAACAAAAACAGAATCTGTTGCTGTAAAGTTCGCTCTAGAGGTTTCAGGTTGTGATACCCATTTGTTGTTTTCATCTCCTGGAACTGGAAATATTTTTAAAATACCCCCTCCAATAGCACTGTATAATAAACCAACTCTTCTGTCAATTTTTATTAGATCTTTTTGAAATTTATTTTTTACATTTTCTTTTTGAGCCTCTGAAACCTGTTCTCTAATTTTATAAATTCCAGCTGGAGTTATAAAATCAGACAATCGGGCATATTTTGTTTTTTTGTTGAGCCCCAAAGTTTCTCTTATCTGAGTATTTCCTCTTTCTAAATAAATAAACGGTACTTCAAACCACAAACGAGGGTTTTCGATGATAGACAACAACACCTGACTCGGTTTCATTCCGTTAAAATTATTTGTTTGACTCACCTTTCTTACCAACTCTGAGGCAAAAGTATGTGCCGGTTTCATCCGTCCTCCAGCATCTTGAATAATAAGTTTATTAAACGCATCTGCATGTTCTTCATCCACTAAATTCACTCTTAAAATAGAGTCAATTTGCTGGTTTGAAATTTTTGATTGTTGATGATTTGTGTGTTGAGTAAATGCACTATGGATAGAAAATAAAAGAGTGATGACTACAATGGTCGCTTTTTTATTACGCATTTTTTTCAATGATCTTTTTAAATCGTCAAAGCGTGTGTTTTTAGCAAAAAAGATACATATCATTCCAAAGTATAGCATTGAATATCCTAAGTAAGTAATAAATGTTCCCCAAAAGTCATGGTTGACAGAGAGTCTGGTTTGTTCTACTTCTCCAGAGAGGTCATAACTTGCTTGAAAAAATTTATATCCTTTGTAATCTAGAATATTATTCATAAAAATACGATAGTCAAACGTTTCATCTGAAGCAAGAACCGTAACCTCACTTGCATAGGAAGCGGCACTTTCTGAACCCGGATATTTTTCTAACTGAAAATCGTTGAGTTTTATTTTAAAGGGTGTTTTCAATTCTTTGGCTCCATACAACATTCTAAAGTTTAAATTCCCTACTGAGATTTCTTTAGCTCCCTGCGTATTGTATTGCCCCCCTGTTAATTCTACTCTTTTTGTATTGTTATCGGTGGTGATGTCAAAAACTACAACATCCAATTTTTTTGTGTCTTTAGGGCCACTTACCATCTTAAGAATTCCTTTTTCTGAGGGTCTTGGAATGACAAATTGGAGCCCTCCAATGTTGTGTAAGGTTAGATATTGAAAATATTGCGCAGAATCTTTTGCAACGATTCCCTTCTTTTGATCGGCCATTCTAAACCAATCTCCACCCTCTTTAGTGATCATTTTTAGACTCTCTCCGTCCTTAAAAAAATTAATTGTGGCGTTGTTGTTTGGTGCATTAAAACCAACCAAAACTCCATGTATGTTTTGCAGGGTTCCTTTTTTGAGATAATGTTCGTGTCTCGATCCTTCAGAGGACTCTACAAAGAAAAGATACTCCTCCCCATCTTCATCTTCGACGAGTTTCTTTTCTGCCCATGGTATGTAATCTACTAATTCAAATGTTACCTTTTGTTGATTGTTAGCATTCTTTCCAAAATAAGTATCAAATTCAAAATTATTTTTACCCCAGGCGGATAGCAACATTTTCTTGTGAATTTTTGGAGCTTGATCTTTATTGTCATCAATTACAACATTCAAGTAGGTGGTTTCAGACAGGAAAGAGTTGGTGGTTTCTCCCTCGTTGATAGGCATTACTCCCTCATAACCAATGTATCTCGTAAATCCTGCGCCAATTAAAATAAATAGCCAAGCCACATGGAATAACAATACAGGCCATTTTTCTTTTCTTAACAAACGATATCTGAAAATATTTCCAAAGAAATTAATGATGAAAAAAAGCATAATTAATTCAAACCACCATGCATTGTAGATCAGTGCTTTTGAGGTTTGTGTTCCAAAATCATTTTCTATAAAGGTAGCTACACCCATTGCTGTTGCAAAAAGTATGAATAAAACTGCCATAAGGCGAGTAGAATAAAGTAACGATAAAATATTTTTCATCCGATTTGGGTAAAAATTAATGCTTTGCAAATTTAAGGATAAAAGCAAGAATACCTCCAAGACTATGGTTGTTTTTTCTTGTTAAGATTTGTTAAAAATAAAGACCATTTCCAAGAATGAGGAAGAATGATATCGACAAGGGTAGGATCTTTAATAGGAAAAAAATTGTGGGATCTTTCTTATAGGAATTTTTTTAAAAAGTACTTTTGAGAATCCAGTTCTTATGCTGAGATACTATCTATTAGAATAGTAAGTAAATCGATTGCAGCTTTAGAAATTTTAGTTCCAGGTCCAAAAACACCTACGGCTCCAGCATCAAATAAAAACGAATAATCTTGAGCGGGTATGACGCCTCCCACGATTACCATAATATCTTCACGCCCATATTTTTTTAAGGCCTCGATTACTTGAGGAACCAATGTTTTATGACCTGCAGCCAATGAGGAGATTCCCAAGATATGGACATCATTTTCTACGGCTTGTTTTGCAGCCTCTTGTGGGGTTTGAAATAAAGGGCCAATATCTACATCAAACCCTAAATCTGCATAACCAGTGGCTACCACTTTTGCACCTCTATCATGACCATCTTGGCCTAATTTTGCAATCATAATACGTGGACGCCTCCCCTCTAAAACAGCGAACTTATCGGCTATTTTTTTTGCTTTTATAAAAAGTTTATCGTCTTTTATTTCTTTACTATACACGCCAGAAATGGTTTTATGAACTGCTTTGTGTCTTCCAAATACAACTTCTAATGCATCAGAAATTTCGCCTAAAGTAGCTCTATTTTTTGCCGCTTTGATTGCTAAGTCCAATAAGTTGTGTTTTCCAGATTTTGCAGCTTCAGTCAAAGCTACTAAAGATTTTTGTACTTCTGAGTAGTTTCTGTTTTCTTTTAGCTTGTTGAGTCGTTCAATTTGAGAATTTCGAACCGCTTCATTATCTACTTCAAGAATATGCAAAGGGTCTTCTTCTTTTAATGAGTATTTATTTACCCCAACAATAACATCGTGTCCACTATCAATTTTAGCTTGTTTGATTGCAGCAGCTTCCTCAATTCTCATTTTAGGAATTCCTTTTTCTATCGCTTTGGTCATTCCGCCCAAATCCTCAATTTCATTCATTAATTTCCAGGCTTTGGAAGCGATTTCCTCTGTTAATTTTTCGAGATGATAACTTCCTGCCCAAGGATCTACTGTTTTCGTGATATTGGTTTCTTGTTGTAAATAGAGTTGGGTATTTCTCGCAATTCTTGCAGAAAAGTCTGTTGGCAATGCAATCGCTTCATCTAGTGCATTGCTATGTAAGCTCTGCGTACCTCCAAAAGCAGCTGCCATTGACTCAATGGTAGTTCTGGCGACGTTATTAAAAGGATCTTGCGCTGTTAAAGACCAACCACTAGTTTGACAATGTGTTCTTAATGCCAACGATTTTGGATTTTTTGGATTGAATTGTTTGACAAGTTTTGCCCACAACATTCTAGCTGCACGCATTTTGGCTATTTCTGTAAAGTGATCCATTCCTATTGCCCAGAAAAAAGACAATCTTGGAGCAAATAAATCGATATCCATCCCTGTTTCTATTCCTTTTCGGAGATATTCTAATCCATCAGCAAGGGTATATGCCAATTCAATTTCGGCAGTTGCTCCTGCTTCTTGCATGTGATAACCTGAAATAGAAATAGAATTATATTTTGGCATGTAAGCACTTGTATATTTAAAAATATCAGCAATAATTTTCATGGACGGAGCAGGAGGGTAGATGTACGTATTTCTGACCATAAATTCTTTTAGGATATCATTTTGTATGGTTCCTGAGAGTTGGTCAGGAGAAACTCCTTGCTCTTCTGCTGCCACAATATAAAATGCTAAAATGGGTAAAACGGCCCCATTCATCGTCATAGAAACCGACATTTTATCCAATGGAATTTGATCAAATAACACCTTCATATCTTCAACAGAATCGATCGCAACTCCAGCTTTACCAACATCTCCTTGAACTCGTTTATGATCTGAATCGTATCCTCTATGCGTTGCTAAATCAAATGCAACAGAGAGCCCTTTTTGACCTGCCTGTAAATTACGCCTGTAAAAAGCATTGCTTTCTTCTGCAGTAGAGAATCCTGCATATTGTCTAATGGTCCAGGGTCTTCTGACATACATCGTAGCATATGGTCCTCGAAGGTTTGGAGCAACACCAGCGATAAACCCTTCATGATCAAATGAATTCTTAGCCTTTGTTGAGTCGCTTTTAAGCGTTATATGTTGTACCTTTTTTCTACTCATTTTTAGAAGTAACCTCTTCTTTTTCAGAAAGTAATCGTTCTTTTTCAAGAGATTCTGAAATTCGTTTTCTTGTCAATGGACGAATCAACGTTTTTATAGGTCGTTTTTTTACAAATGGATACAGCACTATATTTTGCTCCATCTTGTCATTGCTGTTTTGTTGAAAATTTGTTCCTAATAGTCGCGCCTCTTTTTCCTCTTTGGAAGCACTGCTGTTAATTTTTTTCTGGATCGTACCTATTTTTAATTGTTTTAAAAAACCGCCACTTTTTTCTATTTCTTTAAAAATATCTAATGCTTTTTCTGCCAATTGATGGGTGATAGATTCAATGTAATACGATCCATCTGCCATGTTTTGAGCCTTACTTAGAGAACTCTCTTGTTGTAAAATAAGAAGTTGGTTTCTGGCGATACGTTCACCAAATTCATTTGATTTTTGATAAATTGTGTCATAAGAAATATTAGAAACGGTATTTGCACCTCCTAAAATTGCACTCATGCATTCAGAAGTAGTTCTCAGTAGATTTACATTGTAATCGTATATCGTTTTGTTTCTATGACTGGGTTGTACAAATAAGTGAGCGCTGACATTAGAAATATTGTACTCTTCTAATAGTGTTGACCATAAGATCCTAAAGGCTCTTAATTTTGCAATTTCGAAAAAGTAATTGCTTCCAACAGAAAAAGTAAAGTGGATTTTTTTAGCAGCGATCCCTCCAAATTGATTTAAATATTCATTTGCATGGGCAAGTGTGTAGGCAAGTTGTTGGGTAATGTTTGCACCGGTATTCTGATACAAATCGGCTCTGACAGCAATGCAATTGTTCGATTTTTTTTGAATTGCATCTAGGGTGTTAAAATCTTCCTTAAGGGTTGAAAACCAATTGCCACTTTCTGCTAAATTTCCAATAATGTCTGTCTGAAAATAGGTTGTATCGGAATTGATATAACTTGCTATTTCAGTCTGAAATTTAGCATCTAAAAAAGAAAAATGGAAGTGTAAGACAATAGATTTTATATCAATATCAACTAATAACTTTCTGAAATCAAAAATAGAATTGGCTTTAAATAAAATAGAATTTGCGCCTCTTTCTATAGCATCAATAGCCAAAGAATTTGCTATTTTCTCTTGATCAACAAAAATTGTTTGACAAATATTAAAGCCTTCTTTAAATTGTATTGGATCGAAATTTTTTCGATCTTCTGAAGTGTAAAAAGGTTTTACTACAATACCTTCATTTGTTTTCCAAAGAAGCGATTCATTATAATCTTCACCATTTAAGTCTACTTGAATTTTTTGTTTCCAAGCAGTTGGTGTTGTTTTATCAAATTCATCAAATAGAGAGCCGCTCACTTATTGTTTCGGGTTTTTAAATTCTATTAAATAGAGATCTTCATTGTCTTTTTTCATCAAATATTTTTCTCTTGCAAACTGTTCTAATTGAAGCGAATCTTGAAGCTTTTTTATGGTCGATTTGTCTTCAGCGATCTTCTTTTTATAAAAAGAGATTGTTCGCTCTAAATCTTCAATTTCACTATTGAATTTTTGGTGAATCAAATAAGAATTTTCATCAAAAAAAAGCATCCAGATCAAAAAAGGAATGAAGATTAAAACATACATATTTGTAACAATCTTTACTACTTTATTATTTTTAAATCCTTTAAAAGTCATTAATTTTATAGGCGTTCGTTAATTACTGTTCTTACAATGTCTATTGCAACAGAATTGTGTCTGTCATTGGGGATGATGATATCTGCAAAATTTTTTGTTGGCTCTATGAATTGGCGGTGCATTGGTTTTAAGGTGTCTTGGTAACGATTTAAAACCTCTTCTATATTTCTCCCTCTTTCAGTGATGTCTCTTCGGACTCTTCGTATCAAGCGCTCATCGGTATCAGCGTGTACAAATATTTTTATATCGAATAAATTTCTTAGTTCTTCATTATTGAAAATTAAAATTCCTTCTACAATAATTACCTTTCTAGGATGTGTTGTGATCGTATCTTTGGTTCTATTGTGAGTAATAAATGAATATACTGGCTGTGCTATTATTTCATTCGATTTTAATTTTTTAAGATGCTGTACAATCAAATCAAAATCGATCGCTCTCGGATGGTCAAAATTTATTTTTGATCTTTCTTCTATAGATAAGCTATCAGTTGCTTTGTAGTATGAATCTTGAGAGATGACACAAACTTCATCTTCCGGTAAATGTTTGACGATTTGATTTACAACGGTTGTTTTTCCACTTCCTGTTCCTCCAGTTATTCCTATAATAAGCATATATTATTTGTAATTTGAGCTCTAAAATAATAAAGATTTTACAATATTATAGGGTTTTTTAATCTTATATAGTTTCCTAATGAGATTTTTAAACTGAAATCAAATTTATCTCATCTTTGATCCACTGATTAGGAGATTCTATTATTTAAGAGTATTAGTTGAAATTTAAAGTTGATTTCATTTCTTCACCTTGAGCATAAAGGAAGGACTTATTTTATGTCGCTTTTTTAGCAGATGTATAGGTTGCCTATTGAAGGGCTTCTTTGTAGGTTTTCAAACATCGTTCTCGTGCAAATTTGTGTTCTACAATTGGAGAGGGATATGTTAATTCTTGAAACTCTGGCACCCATTTTTTGATATAATCTAAGTCTTTGTCAAATTTTTGAATTTGAGTAGTTGGGTTGAATATTCTAAAATAAGGAGCTGCATCCACACCACATCCTGCAACCCATTGCCAGTTTCCGATATTGCTAGATTGTTCGTAATCGTGTAATTTTTCTGCAAAATAAGCTTCTCCCCATCTCCAATCAATAAGTAAGTGTTTGCAAAGAAAACTTCCTACTAACATTCTAACTCTATTGTGCATAAATCCTGTTGTATTGAGTTCTCTCATGCCAGCGTCTACAAGGGGATATCCCGTTTTTCCTTTGCACCAAGTATCAAAATCGTTCTCATTATTTATCCAAAGAATCCGATCGTATTTTGGTTTAAAACTTTTCTTAATCGTTTGTGGGAAATGCCATAATATTTGCATGAAAAATTCCCGCCATATTAACTCTTTTAAAAATGTAATATTGTTGCTCTTAGAACTTTTATCAACCATTTTACGGACACTAACGGTTCCAAATCGTAAGTGAGTCCCTAATTTTGAAGTACTATTTTTTGCTGGAAAGTTTCTGGTAGCTTCGTAGGTATCAATTAACTGAGAGGTAGCTGTGTAGGAAGCTACTTTGATAGAAGATTTTTTAAAGCCAATATCTTCTAGAGATGGAAGTTGATTTAAATTATCGTTAGTACACATTGTTAAATGATCTTCAGAAGGAAAAAAACGAATTCCTTCGTTTTTAAAAGATTCTAACCATTTTTTGGAGTAAGGAGTATACACTTTGTAGGGAGTCCCATCTTTTTTTGTAATTTCATTTCGTTCAAAAATTACTTGATCTTTGAAGGTTTTGAAGTAAATATTTTTGGAACTTAACAATGCTTTAATTTCTAAATCTCTCTGAATTGCATAGGGCTCGTAGTCGTGATTACAAAAAACGGTCTCAATTTGGTGCTTTTCTGCTAAAGAGTTAAAAATTTCTTTTGGTTTTCCAACACAAACAGTTAGTGAACTTCCAATTTCTTTGAGTTGGTGATTGATGTTTTCTAATTCTTGATGAATGAATGAAACTCTGGCATCGTCTTTTGGAAGTTTACCGAGAATTTCTTGATCAAAAATAAAAAGAGGGAGTACTTTTTGACCAGCAATTAAGGCTTCAAATAACCCACAATTATCGTTCAATCTCAAATCTCTTCTAAACCAAAAGATGTTCATTTTTTTATTCATTTTTGATAGGTTCCAAAAAGTGCTATTAATTTTTTCTGTCTGTAGGCAAAAATTTCTTCTAATTTTGGTTTGACCAATATAGGATGTGCAATTTGGCCTAAAATTCCCAGGGGTACTTTGTAATCAATAATATCTTCCATTTCTACACCACCATCAATTTCTCTGATAAAATGCTTGTGATGCCAAAGTGCGTAGGGCCCAAACCGTTGCTCATCTACAAAATATTCTCCTTCTTTAACATGAGTGATTTCGGTAACCCACTTCGTTTTAATACCAAGAATTGGAGTCACGATGTATTGAATTAGTTGTCCTGCAAACATGGGTTTCTCTGCTCCAGAAAGAATGTTAAAACTCATATACTCTGGGGTAATTGTTTTTAAATTTTTTGGACTCGATAAAAATTCCCAAGCTTTTTCCATAGAGATTGGTAATTTTTGTTTTTTATGAAGTGTATAGATTTTCATTTTAATTGTGAATGAGTATGTAAAGGTTCAATGATGTTGCTACACAAAGCCATAACATATAGGGTAGTAGTAAATATTTATAATGAGCAATTTTACTGCTTAGTTTAAAGAAGTAGTAAAAGATAAGAGAAGTCAATAACAACAACGTTATCAAACCAAAAAAGAGCAAATGTTGATTGAAGAAAATATAGTTCCATCCCACGTTTAAAACAAAATGGATACCAAAAATAGAGATCAATTTTGAGTGGTTCTTTTTTGCGAAAAGTTTTCCAAGATATATCGAGAAACATATCATAATGACCGTCCAGGCTACCCCAAAAACCCAACCCTCTGGTGTCCAGGGAGCTTGATTTAAGTTGACATACCATGACGTCATAGGGCCATTATTCATTAACCAACTGCCTAGTGCCAATCCATTAAAATTGATTGCCAAAAATAAAACAGTGAGTTTTAGTTGTTTCATTTGACTAAGATTTTGATTCCAAATGATCAATTTTTTTAAGAACCATATCTGCCTCTTGATATTTTTGATCACTTTGACTTCTATTAATCGATTGTAATTTGAATGCTTCTTCCATTAATTTTTTATACAATTCTTGTAATTTTTCTACCTCACTTTTCTTCTTAAATAAACCAAACATTCTTTTATAATTTTAAGTGTTTTGTAATTTTTGAACTCATTGGTTTTGTAATAGAAAAATAATAATCAATGAGTTTTCCTTCAGGAGAGACTAAATATTTTTGAAAGTTCCATTTCACCGACGAACTTTTTTTATTATTTAATTCTCTTGAGGTGAGCCATTTGTATAGTGAATGCTGCTGTTGACCTTTTACATCAATTTTTTCAGTGATTAAAAAAGAAACGCCATAATTTACTTTGCAGAATTCTTCAATTTCTTGATTATTACCTGGTTCTTGTTTTCCAAACTGGTTGCACGGAACTCCTATAACGACCAGACTATCTGCATATTCCTTGTGTAATTTTTCTAAATCCTTGTATTGAGGAGTGAAGCCACATTTAGAAGCTACATTGACAAACAGAAGGTGTTTTCCTTTAAAATCTGATAATTGAATAGGATTTTTTTGGAGACTCTTAATCTCTACATCATAAATGGTCATTCTTTTGTTGTTTGATTAAATTTTAAATGATACAATTCCACAATCTAATTCGAAAATTTGTCCTGAGATTGACGCAGCTTTTTCGGAAATTAAAAAACTTGCCATATCTGCAACTTCTTTAGGATCTAAGTATTTTTTTAGAGGGTGGCGTTCAGTGATATTTTCTATCATTCGTTCGTTGCGAAGTAATTTAGATGCCAATGTGGTATCTGTTACAGTGGGTGCGATTGCATTGACACGAATTGAAGGAGCTAGTTCAGCACCTAAAGATTTTGTCAAACCTTCTACAGCAGATTTTGCAGCTGCAACACTCGCATGGAAAGGCATTCCTAGTTTTGTAGCTACTGTACTGAAAAGTAAAATACTAGGTCGAGTACTCTGCTTTAAGGAAGGAAGATACTGTTGAATGGCTCTTACTGCTCCAATTACGTTGATTTCAAAATCATTTCTGAAATCATCTAATTTTAGTCGTGATATTGGTTTTAGATTGATGCTACCTGGGCAGTAGATTAAAGTATCTATTTTTTCAAGATGCGGTAAATCGTCAGTTAAGACGTTGCAGTCAATGTGAGTGAGATTTTGATGGCTAACTACGGGAGGGGTTCTACTAATGTTGACAATTAAATTTTCATCAACCAAGTTTTGTATGATTGCATTTCCAATTCCTTTACTTCCTCCTATAATTAAGATGTTATTCATATGCTTTAAGGCCTTCCTTTTAAGCGCTTTTCAATCTTTTGTTTGACTGCTGTCAAGCGCTTCATTTGATCCATAATTTCAGGATCTTTTTCTTGTTTATAAATCTCGTTTAGTTCTAGAATCAATGCTTTAACCTCTCTTGAGGCTATAATTCTATCACTCGTAGTTTTAAATGAAAACTTTCTATTTTCAAATTCTATAGCTCTTTCTAATAAATCCATTATTAATCTTGTTATATTCTATATTTTTCGAATATAATTATAATAGTTAGAAAAGCAATTAAAATATGAGTTAATTATGCGGTTAAAGGTTTTCCCTTCAAACGTTTTTCTATTCTTTGTTTAATTGTTGTCAGACGTTTCATGATATCCATGATATTGGAATCATTATTTTTTTTATAAATTTCATTCAATCCTAAAATCAAAGATTTTGCTTCTCTGGCTGCCATAATTCGGTCGCTTGTTGTAGGAAATCTTTTTTTTCTTGTTTCAAATTCTAAGGCTTCGTTTAGTAAATCCATACGTTAATATTTTAAGGTGTTTTGTAATTCAATTATTTTTTCTTGTGTATTAAATTTTCCTCCAAAATAGGAAGTAACTGTTGAGGAAGTTTCGTCTTTAATGCCTCTTGAGGAGACACAAAGGTGTTTCGCGTCTATGATCACAGCAACATCCTCTGTTTGTAAAACCCCTTTCAACTCTTCTGCAATTTGATTGGTCAAACGCTCTTGCACTTGAGGTCTTTTTGAATAATATTGAACAATTCGATTTAATTTTGAAAGTCCAATTACTTTCCCTGAGGAAATGTATGCAACGTGTGCCTTTCCTATTATAGGGACAAAGTGATGTTCACAATTAGAATAAAAAGTGATGTTTTTTTCGACCAACATTTGGTTGTACTGATATTTATTATCAAACAATGCAATTGATGGTTTGTTAGCAGGATTCAATCCAGAAAAGATTTCTTCAATGTACATTTTGGCGACTCTTTTAGGAGTTCCTTTGAGTGAATCATCGGTTAGGTCTAAGCCCATTACATCCATGATCTCTGAAAATAAGTGTTCAATTTTGTGTTTTTTTTCTTCATCGGAGAGTTTGAACGCATCTTTTTTCATTGGAGTTAATAATCCTGTAAATAGATGGTCATCTCCAACTTGTTCAAATGAAAGGTTGTTTAATTGTTCGGATACTTCTTTTAATTTTAGTTCTGTAATCATTTTTATCTTTTTAATGTGCTGTCATTGATAATATTATCATTAAGCAAAGCACGGTTTATCTTTTGGATATTGAGTTGTTTGAGATTGATCGCTGTCTCGAGCATTTAAATCTTCCTTTTTCAAATGTTCTTAATTTTTGATGTTTTGTTTTTCTTCCTTGAACTCTTTTTCTCCACAATTTGAAACTTTTTGGTTTCATTTCTTTCCGCATCAGTTCTATGACTTGTTTTTCATCTAACTTGAATTGAAATTTAATTGCCTCAAATGTAGTTCTGTCTTCCCAAGCCATTTCAATAATTCTGTCTACGATAATGCTATTCAATTGTTTCATAGATAGAGTTAATAAGTGGTATCGTAAAAGTCGTATTCTTGATCGTTTTCTATCTTTAGGTTCATGATCTTGTCAATGAATTTTTTATTTTCTTTTAGTAATTTATTATTTTTAAAATGGATGAAATTTCCGTGAGCATGAAAACTAATACCATTTGTTTTGTATATGTGAAGTTGGTAGAAAGGAATTGGCCAACTAAAATTTTTCAATCCTTTATTAATGTGAATAAGAATCCCTTTTTCTCTAATTTCAATGTTTCCATAATTAATATCGGAAACGCTATTCATGTATTTTTTAAAGTTGGGACTTACTTCGTCAATGATCATTCTTTTGGATCCAGTCCCGCCTATTCTGATTGCTTTGAAAAAGGAATAGGAATGACCTAACACATCGTTAAAGATGGATTGTGCTTCTTGGTTAAAATGAGTTGTATTGTGTATCATACCTACTCAAAGATATTAATGTTTAATTATTTTTGCAAACTGTTAAACAAAAATTAACATAAAATTATAATTCTTTTAAAGTAGGTGATCGTGCTTCTTTTACATTTTATTTTTTTCGGAGTTGGTGTGTTTTTTTAAAATACGATTATTTTCTTCTTGAACTCTCGTATCTTTTTTCATTTCCCAGAGAATATCGCTTGCTTTTTTCCTAGCAAATTTTATTTCTATAATTGGATTAGGGTAGTGCTCTCCCAATTTAAAATTGTTGAATTGTTGGTCTAGTGTGGTCATTAAATACGGTTCATGTACAAAAGAAATGGGTAAATGTGCCAATTCTGGAACCCATTTTTTTATAAACGTTCCGTCTTCGTCATGGCTCAAGCTATTTTTTATGGGGTTATAAATCCTGAGAAGGTTGATGCCTGTCTCTCCCGCACTCATTTGTAATTGAGAAAAATGAATACCAGGTTCAAAATCTAAAAATAACCGTGATAAATGTTGAGATGATGCTTGCCAAGGTTGCCATAAAATATGTGTAAAAAAAGAAACTATCATGGCACGCATTCTGAAATTTAAGTATCCAGTTTCTCCTAAACAACGCATGCAAGCGTCTATTAAAGGATAGCCTGTTTTGCCTGTTTTCCAAGCTTGTTGATATTCATTGGAGATGCTTTTCTTCAGTTTTCGATACCCTTTGTTAATACTTGCATTTTCCATGGTATGCTCCATTTCAAATTTTTGTATAAAGTGTGCTTGCCATCGCAACCTAGAAATAAATGCACTTAGATGTTTTCTGTTTTTCGCTGTCTTGTATTTGGCAGCTTCCTGATAAATTTGGCGAATAGAAACATTTCCCCAAGCAATATAAGGAGATAGTCTACTGCAACTTTCTCTTGCTAGTGTAGGTTTAGAGATGTTATTCATGTATTTTTCGTGACGCTTTTTAAAAAAAGTATCAGCATATCTCCATGCCAAAGTAGTTCCTCCCTTTTGAAATAGATTATTTTTTGGAGTTTTTAGTTTTTCTATTTGATAATACTTTTCAAGAATTGATACTTCCTCTACGGAAAGAATTTGCTCTGTGTTGAATACGTTCTTGAACTGAGGGTTTTGCATGTAATTTTCCCATTTTTCAATCCAATCTTCTCTGTCAAGTAATCCCCTTAAAACTCCGTTATTGCTATTTTCAACCCATTTTATCATGTTGTTTCTGCAATACCTCGCAAAATCTTTATCTCTGTTATAGGTTATTAAAAGTCCTGTTTCTTGATGTGAAAAAACACTGTTTATTTTATAGGTATTTAAAAGTTGGTTAAAAGCATTAATGACGTCCGTTCTTATGCAGAGAACTTTGGTCTTATAGTCTTTTAATTCGTTGTTTAAATCTTCAAGAGATTGTCTGATAAAATTCCAATGTCTCTCGTCATAATGAGGATCATTTAACAAGGAGTTCTCGAAAACGTACAAAAAAAGAAAGCGCTTATTTGAAGTCAAAGCATTGTATATGGCTTCGTTATCTTGCAAACGTAAATCTCGTTTAAACCAAACAATATTTATTTCTTCTTTGTTAGTATTCATCTATATTTTGTATAATATGAGTTGCTTTTTCTTTGATTTTTGTTCGTTCTTCTGATGACATTTTATTCAACAAACTATACATCATCTTCATTCTAAAATTAGAGGATAACGATGATTGTTTTTCGTCTAAAAAATTCCAATACAGCGAGTTGAAAGGACAGGCATCCTCCTCAAATTTCTTATTTTTATTATAATGACAAGAGCTGCAATAGTTGCTCATTTTATGAATATAGCTTCCACTAGATACATAAGGTTTGGTGGCAATTTTTCCTCCATCTGCAAATTGACTCATTCCCCTTGTATTTGGGAGTTGTACCCATTCAATTGCATCTACATAGATTCCAAGGTACCAGGCATCTACGGCATCTGGATGCACCCCCGTGAGTAGTGCAAAATTTCCTGTAATCATTAATCGTTGAATGTGGTGCGCGTACCCGTTGTCTAGTGAATTCTTGACACTTTTTTCGAGGCAGTTCATTTTTGTATTGCCTGTCCAAAATAAAGAGGGCAATTTATTGTTGTTGTTTAAATAATTTTCTTTTTTGTAGTTGGGCATTAGCATCCAATACATACCTCGCATGTATTCTCTCCATCCTAAAATTTGTCTTATAAATCCTTCAACTTGAGAAATATCAATACTGTCTTGGTTATTTCTATATGTTTTTAAAACCGTTTCAATAATTTCTTTGGGAGAAATTAATTTTGTGTTCATCGCAAAAGAAATTCTACTATGAAAAAGATAGATTTTATCAGTATGCATAGCGTCTTGATAATCACCAAAATGAACCAGTAAATGTTCACAAAAATAGTTCAGCTGTATTAAGGATTGTTTTTTTGAAATAGGATATTCAAAATAGGTTGGATTTATTTTTCCTATGGTAGCTATTCCCGATTTTTTTATATCCGCTAATACCTCAGTTACATCATTGTCAAAATTAATTTCTTGTGGAATTAAAACCTCTCCTTTCCATTTTTTTCTATTGCTGGCGTCATAATTCCATTTGCCTCCCTCAGGTTGTTTATCGATCATTAAAATTTGATGTTTCATTCGCATGTTGCGATAAAAACGTTCCATCAAGAACTGCTTTTTCCCTTTAAAAAATGTTTGTAAATCTTCTCTTTCTGTATAAAAGTGTTCCGTTGAAAAGACGTCTGATTTTATAGGTAATTCTCTACAAAATTCTTTGATTTGCTGGTCTAGCCTGTATTCATCGGGTTCTAGGTATTCAAATTTTTCAATCGCATGTTCTGTGGTTAATTTTGAGATGTTGCTGATTAAGTTTTGTGTATTTTTTGGATCGTTTATTTTGAAATATACGACCTGATGATTTTGAGTTTGTAGCGCATCAGCAAAATTTCTCATTGCTGAAAAAAAACCTGCAACTTTTTGAATATGATGCTTTACATAATCTGTTTCTTGTCGCATTTCAAACAAGCAGTAGATTACGTTTGAGTCTGCTTTTGTAAACCATGAATGATTTATATTTAATTGATCTCCTAGAATTAATCGTAATTTTTTCATATCAAAACAATGTTTTTTCTAACCACAGTTTTCTAAATTTATGATTGCTATCATACCGATCTGCCTGAAGTTTTGTGTTAAATTTTCGATCTCTTGGGTCATTACCAACACCCGCAACATACATCCAGTTTCCATAATTACTGTGAACATCGTAATCTAATAACATAGATTCGAAATAGGCGGCACCAATTCTCCAATCTTGAAGAAGTTCTTTGGCAAAATAAGAAGCCACATTTTGACGTCCTCGATTACTCATCCACCCTGTTTCTTTTAATTCGATCATGTTTGCATTCACAAAATCATCTTTTGTCTTACCGTTTTTCCAGTTTTCGATGATTGATCGATCGGCATTCCAGGTGTAATTTTTTTCTAGGATTCCTCCGATTTTGAATATTTTAGAACCATGTTTTAAAGAAATATATTTAAAATAATCTCTCCATACCAATTCAAAAATCACCCAATAGGTAGATTGATTTGATCCAAATTCATTTTCAAAATCTTTTATTTTCCAATAAATAGTTTTAGCAGATAGGCTCCCATTTGCAAGCCAAGGAGAAAATTTTGTGCTGTAGTCTTTTCCGATCAAACCATTTCTTGTTTTTTTGTAAACAGCCACTTTTTTTGACTTGAAAAAATATTCGTCGATCCTTTTTAGAGCCTCACTTTCTCCACCATGAAATGGAAATGCAGTTTTTGTTGGTGCAATAAAATCGTCAAAACCAAGATCTTCAATTGATGGAATTTGCGTTGAATTTTCTATGCGATTGGTCAAAGGCAGTTGTAGAAATGTTTTTTCTTTGTCAATTTTCACACTCTTTTCTACAGTTTTTCTAAAAACACTGAACACAGCGGGAATTTTTGAGAAGTCTTTAGCTACTGAATCTGGATGATACAAAAATTGGTCATAATTTTCGATGAATTTTACATCCTTGCTAAGTGATTTTTTAATGAGATTGTTTGAATCAACTTCCTCCTTTGTCCATTCTTTTTGGGTGTAAATGCTTCCTATTGAATACTCTTTGCACAATTCACTGATTTTTTTTTCAGGAGATTCAGAATAGACAAGGAGAGTGATATTTTTATCTTCCAGGTTTAACTGCAAATCCTTGATTGTGTCAATTAAAAAAGCAGCCCTGTATTTTGCTGTTTTTTTAAATCCGTAAGCATCTTCAATAAAATCTTTGGGGTTAAAAAAATAAACAGCAATAACTTTTTCATGATGTTCAGTTGCTAAAGATAAAGACTGATTGTCATGCACTCTCAAGTTATTTCTATACCATACTAAGCCTGTATTTTTTTGTTTCGTCTGCATCTTTCGCTACAATATTTTACATTTTCCCAATTCTTTTCCCATTTTTTTCTCCATGTGAATGGTTTGTTACACACCTGACATTCTTTTTGGGGTAAATGCTGTTTTTTCAAATTTATTTATTGATGTTGTTAATCATTCCATTAAAAACAAACCAATGAAATGGCATTATCGCATACCAGTACAACCTTCCTCCCAATCCGTGGGGTCTGAATGTAGCAGTTTGATACACAGTGTTATTCTCTACCTTAAACTCTAGCCAGGCTTCTCCTGGTAGAATCATTTCTGCATAGAGAATGAGCTTTCCCTTTTCTTTATCTGCATAAATAACTCGCCAAAAATCTAATGCGTCTCCTGCATTTAATTCTGTCGGATGTCTTCTTCCTCTTCGTAAACCTGTACCTCCAAAAAATTGGTCCAAAAAGCCTCTAATTTTCCATAAAAAAGTTCCGTAGTACCAGCCTTTTTCACCACCAATAGACCAAATATTATCTAATAATTTCTGTTTGTTGTTAATAGTTCTTTTTTTGAAGTCTTTAAAACACCCGTGTTTTGGAATATTAATGAATTCATGTACATAGTTTTTTAATTTTCCACTGCTGATGTATGAATCTTTCCAACTAGAAATAATACTATTTTGTTTTATTTTGATAAAAGCGAATTGAACCGCTTCTTTATAGGTCATTGGTTGTACTTCCAATATTTTATTGATATCACTCTTATTCCCAATGACTTCAACTCCCATAGAATTTACTAAAGATGTTGCCAGTTTATAGGACGTTGAGGTTACAAAATACAACCAATAAGAGGATAGTTTAGGTGTCATTATTGGAACAGTTAGAATCCATCTTGATAGTTTTCTTACAGATGCAAATTCCAATAACATTTCTTTATAAGTTAAGATTTCGGGTCCAAAGACATCATAAGAGGTATTGTACAATTCCTTTTTATGGAGCGCTTTGTGTAAAAATGAGAGCACATCTCTAATTCCTAGTGGTTGTGTTTTGGTATTCAGCCATTTTGGAGCAATCATTACAGGTAGTTTTTCAACAATATCTCTAATAATCTCAAAAGAGGAGCTTCCCGAGCCAACAATGATTCCTGCTTTGAACGTGGTGAGTGCATAGGTTTTTGAGGCCAAGTTTTTTTCAACATTTTTACGAGAAAGTAAATGCTTCGAGAGTTTGGTATCATTGGTAATTCCGCTGAGATAAATGACTTGTTCTATGGTTGTTTTTTCAGCGAAACGTTTGAAGTTAAAAGCACACTTTTCTTCTAAAATGTGAAATTCTTTTGCAGAATTAGACATTGAGTGAATCAAATAATAAGCAAAATCTATATTTTTTGGAATGTTTTCTAGGCTTTCCGAGTTTAAAAAATCGGCTTCTATTAAAACAATATTATTTCGATCTTTAAAATAGTTCTGTGCCCTTTTTTTGTCTCTAACAGCACAAATAACAGTGTGCCCGTCGTTTAGCAAAAGAGGAATCAATCTTTTGCCAATATAACCTGTTGCACCTGTTACAAGAATTTTCATACACTACTTGTTATTTTTTGGGTCTTTGATAAGTTAGTTGTTTTTTAAATTTTGGAATGGCATAGGTGTCCAAACCGTTTATCGTCGCTATATTTCCTTTAGAAAGATTGATTAATCCATCTTCTTGTAATAATTCGTCATCAATATACAATTCTTGAATCTGAGAAACAATGAGCATCACATTATTGGAGGGGACAAAGATTTCTTCTATAAATTTCATACTCATCTGTACGGGAGCATTTTTGACAAAAGGTGCTTCAAAATTTCCTTTGTATTCCTCTTCTAAGTTGGTAACATTAAATTCAGAAATTTTTTCAGGGTATTTTGCAGAGGTGTGATGAGCATCCTCGATAATATCTTCATATATATGATTGATTGTAAATACCCCTTTTTCTTTTATGTTTTTGTAGGTATCTCTGGGAACCGTGGTAGGTCTTAAAATAAATCCTAAGGTTGGTGGGTTAGATCCCAAGTGAGTTACGGAACTAAAAACGGCAACATTCGGAATCCCTTCGTTAGAAATCGATCCTAACAAATTAGCAGATTTGAACCCAGAGCAACTATTAATTAAATTTATTTTAAATATTTTCTCTAAATCTTGTATTTGTTGAAAGTTGTAAAAAGCCATTATAAAGATTTAAAATTATTAATCTTGACCTCTTTTGCCTTTAGGTCATGCATTAGATTATACAAACCGAAAAAAGTTCTGTTGATATAAATAAAGTGTTTCGATCCTCTATTTCCATTCATATTTTTCAATTCAGTACTTTTTGCATATTTAGCGCCCAGATCTGATATTTTATTAAAGAAAACTTCGTCTGAAAAATCGAAAGTATCTTCATGAAATGGCTTTGTGAATAAACTCAGCATTTCATGAAACATGGCTTTAAAAAAAATCAATTCCTCTTCAGAATCATCTGTTCTTAAAATTTCTAATTCAAATAATTTTTTTTCGAAATATTCTGGATTCGAAATGTTTTCTTTTTTTGCCAATTCAAAGTAAGGAATATAGAAATCATTTGGGATCGTTTTCATACAACCAAAATCAATTACAATCAATTCATTTTCAGGAGAAATTAAAAAGTTTCCAGGATGAGGATCTGCATGTACTTTTTTCAATTTATGTATTTGGAACATGTAAAAATCCCACAAGGCTTGTCCAAGAATATTCGCAACATTTTCATCTTTTGTTGAAAATTCAGACAAATGAACACCGTTCATCCAGTCCATTGTGATGATTCTATCTGAAGATAATGTTGGATAATAGTTGGGAAATTTTAGATTTGGAATGTGTTTACAGTCTTCAACGATGGATTGGCTTTGATCTATTTCCAGCGTGTAGTTTGTTTCCTCTACCAGTTTATTTTCTACTTCTTTAAAATACTTGTCAGAATCCTTTCCTTTAATGTTAAATAATTTGACAGCAATTGGTTTTACCAATGATAAATCTGATGCTATGCTTTGAGCTACTCCTGGATACTGAATTTTAACAGCTAATTTTTTATTGTCTTTTTCAGCTTTGTGAACCTGACCAATACTCGCAGCGTTGATAGAAACGGCATCAAATTTATCGTAAATCTCTGTTGGATTTTTACCAAAATAAGTTTTGAACGTTTTGGTCACCAAAGCAGGAGAGAGTGGAGGTACAGAAAACTGCGATAGGGAAAATTTTTCTACATAAGCTTGTGGTAAAATACTTTTCTCCATGCTTAGCATTTGTGCTACTTTTAAAGCACTTCCTTTTAGTTGTTTTAAACCATCATAAATGTCTTCTGCATTGTTCTCATTCAAGCGTGCTTTTGCAATTTCTTCAGACTTGGTTATTTTATCTCCATAATATTTTAGATAATTTACACCAATCTTTGCACCAGTAGTCACCAGCTTGGAGGCGCGTTGCATTTTTGAAGTAGGAATTGAATCAATAGTTTTCATAGCTCGTTTGTTAATTAAAATTTACTTTTTCTTTTAAAATGAATTTTCCAAAATCGATGATACTTTTCAGGGGTTTTATATCCATAAGATCAAAACGAGCATTGATGGATTTTTCAATAAAAATATCTGTTTTTTCGAAAGATGCTGAAGTATCATCTAACCAAAATTTCATGGTAATCATCAGGTGAACCCACGACGATTCCTTGATGGATGTGTTTTGAATCTTTTCGAGGGTTTCTTGTTTTAACTCAATTCTATCAATATTTAAGTCTTCAATGTATTTTGTGTAATTTTTTCTTAGGGATTTGAAAGATTTTAATTTTCGAAGATCATTTTGGGTTTTGTTGAGTGCATAAACAACATAACTTCTGTTTGCAGTAAGTATTTCAAAAAATGTGAAATAAAAGCTCAGTAGCTTATTTCGTGCATCATAATTTTGGTAGTCTTCACTTTTTTGTAAAACAACGATTGTATGATGAAAAAATTCTGAAAAAATAGCTTCTTCAATAGCTTCAAAAGAAGTATAAAATTTATAAAAATCAGCTTCTTCAAAATTATTTTCTTTGGCAAAAGAAAATACTGATTTTGGCGGATGATTGTTTTCTAATACATATTCCATGTACCATGTTAATAGGTCATTTTTGTTGGTGTTTTTTTTTCGTGCCATGTTGGAGTTAATTTTTATGTAAATATACAATGTTTAACGTATTTGTCATTTTGTTAAACAATAATTTTTTGTTAAAAAGAGGATTAAATTTTATGAGGATTTTAACGTAAATGACTCTTTACAAATTGTCACAAACTATAAAACCTTTCAAATCAAATGATTTGAAAGGTTTTGAACATTGTGGTTAGTTATTTTAGTCGGGGTGGCAGGATTCGAACCTGCGACCTCCTCGTCCCAAACGAGGCGCGATGACCGGGCTACGCTACACCCCGTAAATGATTCTTCATTTAAGGTCTGCAAATATACATTCTTTTTATAAATTAACAATCAAATCACTTGTTATTATTGTGTGCTGAAAGTGCATTGATTTGAATTATATTTTCATTATCAAAACTTATAAACATTGGTTTTACAGAGGGCTAAAAATTGATACATTTACGCTCTTAAAAGAATGAATTATGTCTGAAAATATAGAAAAAATAAAATGTCTCATCATTGGTTCAGGACCAGCAGGTTATACTGCTGCAATTTATGCTGCAAGAGCAGATATGAAACCGGTTATGTATACAGGCATGCAAATGGGAGGTCAATTAACAACAACAACAGAAGTAGATAATTTTCCAGGATATGCTGAGGGTACAGACGGTACTGCAATGATGGAAGATTTGAAAAAACAAGCTGAACGTTTTGGAACTGAAGTTCGTTTTGGGATGGTGACTAGTGTTGATTTGAGTGATCAAATAGGGGGTATTCACAAAATCATTGTTGATGAATCAAAACATATTGAGGCGGAAACGGTTATTATTTCTACAGGGGCTACAGCAAAATATCTAGGATTAGAAAGTGAACAACGTTTAATTGGTGGAGGAGTTTCTGCTTGTGCTACTTGTGATGGTTTTTTCTACAAAGGGCAGGATGTTATAGTTGTTGGGGCAGGAGATACTGCTGCTGAAGAAGCAACCTATTTGTCTAATATTTGTAGCAAGGTTACGGTTTTGGTTCGTAAAGACTTTATGAGAGCTTCCAAAGCAATGCAACATCGGGTGAATAAAACACCAAATATTGAGGTATTATACAACACTGAAATAGATGAAGTTTTAGGGACTAATGTAGTAGAGGGAGTGAGAGTTATCCACAATCAAACAAAAGAAAAACATGATATTTCTGTGACTGGTGTTTTTATAGCAATTGGACATACACCCAATTCAGATTTATTCAAAGGTGTTTTAGATATGGATGAAACAGGGTATCTAATTACAGAGGGAAAGACTACTAAAACAAATTTACCAGGAGTATTTGCTGCCGGAGATATTCAAGATAAAGAATACAGACAAGCTGTAACAGCTGCTGGAACCGGTTGTATGGCAGCCTTAGATGCAGAAAGATATCTAGGTGCTTTAGAATAGTTTGATACATAGCGATCATACAATAAAAAAGAGCGTACATTTATGTACGCTCTTTTTTGTAGGTATATTTATGAAATAGTTTAGACTTCAGTTGAAGCTTTCATTGATTTTCTATAGGTAAAAGAGTTAAAAATATTTCTTTTTCCAAAATTATTCATTGATTTAGCATTAATGAATCTTCCAAAAAGTATTTTACTAACACCGAAGTATTCATATGTATTTCCATCGGTAAAAGTAACCTCTAGAAGCATGCTTTTATGATGCCAATCTGCAACTTGATATTCAGAAATTGTTTTTTTGTAGGCACTTAAGTTAGCTTCCTTTGTTTCAGGAGCAATACTTACTAAAAAATGATATCCATCTATTATTTCAGTGCTTTTAATTTCTGCCTCCTCTTTTTCAGTCTCCTTCAAAAATTTATCAGGATGCCATTCTTTCACCAAGCCTCTATAAGTTTTTTTTAATTCTTTTAAGTCTATTGGCCCTTCTACTTTAAAAAGTTTCTTATACTGTTTTATTCGCTTCATTTAGATTGTTTTCAAATTGCGTGCAAAAGTATTGATATTAAATGAATTGTGATCTAAAAATCGATTGTAAATTATAACCCTAAAGACTTCCGTTCCTCTGTGTCTGCTTGGCCATTTTTATTCCAATACGCCGTTAAAATCGTTTTGATTCTTGTTGCTTCAGTTGTTAATTTTTTTCCATTTTTGGAAGTTGTTTCTGTCCAGCTTTCTATGCTAAAGGGAAATTCTTTGGTAGCTTTAATTGTTACTTCTCTTTTTAATGTTGGATAGTAAACAGAATACATGATATATTGACCATCCTCTTTCAACGTTGCCTTTGCTTTGTAGGCTTTTATTTTTTGATGATTCAATGCTAAAAATTCAAAAGAAGGAATGATATCCATATTTCCTATTGGTAATTTTTTTGGATTGATGCGAAGTAGGTTCCAAAGTTCATTTTCTAGGATATTTTTGTTCAATAAAAGTTTTTTGTCAGCATTTTTTTCAAAATAGGAACGAAAATCAATTTCAAATTGGGCTCTGTTATTTAATTGTACAAAGGTATTACCGCACCATTCTTGTGATGAAAAAGAAATTTTAATTGCTTTTTCAGAGCTGACAATAGGAGAGAAGGTACTTGTCATTAACGAATAAGGATAGATTCCGGTCACAAATTTTTTTGTACTATTGAGTTTTAAAATTGAAATATTAGTTTCATTGTGAGTATCTGCTTTTACTTGTTTTTTTGGTAAAAATTGTTCAGTGACAAAAATATGTACAGCAGTTCCCTGATGAATTTCCCCATACCTACTTTGAGTGAGCGCATAGGAAGTGATTTCTGCTTTTCCTTTATTCCAGTAAGAATTGAATTTTGGATGTTTGGGGATGCTTGCAATTTTTTCTTTTTTTTCTGGGGGAAATTCTTTTTCCTTTTCTACCTTATTGCAAAAAAGTAATAACAAACATATCAGAGTATAATAAACGGGTCTCATAAGCTTTATTTAAATATATAAATTGGGTTTATTTCGGAAAAGATATCAAATAAAATCAAATTCCTGGTTTATTAAAAAGAGACCACCTTTCAAAATGATCTCTTTAAATACTCAACTAACTAAATTTTAAACTTGAAAAGTTTAGAATTTTTTATTTTTAAAAGCAATAATTATTTTTTGCTTTTAATTTTTCTGCAATTAGATTTCTTAATTCTATTACATTAGGATAATTTGTATACTTGGTAAAACGCTTTAATCCCATTAATAACATGCGTTGTTCATCTCCTTCCGCAAAAGAGACAATCCCTTCTCGACCATTTTTAATAACGATGTCAACAGCATTGTATAGGTAGAGTCTTGCCATGGCGATTTGTCCTTCTTGTGCTTCCTCTCCAAAACGTTTTGCGTTTTTTTCAGAGCGCAACAAGGTAGATTCAGCCATATATATCTCGTTTAAAATATTAGCCGCTGCCAATAATAATTGTTGGTGTTTTTCTAAATCAGGTCCAAATTTCTGAATTGCAGCACCGGCAACCATTAAGAATACTTTTTTCAACTTAGAAATCATTTCTTTTTCTTCAGTAAATAATTCAGAATAATCAGGGGTGTCAAAAGATGGAATTCCCATTAATTCTTCTCCAACTGCGGTGGCAGGCCCCAAAAGATCTACATGGCCTTTCATTGCTTTTTTTATCAGCATTCCAACAGAAAGCATTTTATTAATTTCATTAGTCCCCTCATAAATTCTTGAAATTCTTGAATCTCTCCAAGCAGCTTCCATAGGTGTTTCTTCTGAAAAACCCATTCCTCCAAAAATTTGAATTCCCTCATCAGCGCAGGCTTGAATATCCTCAGAAACGGTTACTTTTAATATAGAACATTCAATAGCATATTCTTCCACTCCTTTAAGCTCTGCTTCACTGTGAGAATTTCCATTGGCCAGGCGTTGATTAATTCGATCTTCTATATTCTTTGCAGCTCTATAACTAGCAGCTTCTCCGGCATAAGTATTGGTAGCCATTTCTGCTAATTTTGCTTTGATAGCTCCAAAATTTGCAATTGGAGTTTTGAATTGTTTGCGTTCTGTAGCATATTTTAAAGCAGTTTCTGTAACTCTTCTTTGAGAGTCGATACAAGCTGCAGCCAGTTTGATACGCCCTACATTTAGCGCATTTACAGCGATTTTGAAACCACCCCCACGAACCGATAGCATATTTTCTAGAGGAACCACCGTGTCATTAAAAAACACCTGACGTGTAGAACTTGCACGAATTCCTAATTTATGTTCTTCTTCTCCTAAGGTGATTCCATTAGGACTAGCTCCGTCGTATTCAACGATAAAACCAGTAATGTTTTTATCATTTTCGATACGAGCGAACACAATCATTAGATTACAAAAGCCTGCATTTGAAATCCACATTTTTTGGCCATTGATCTTGTATGATTTTCCATCTTCAGATAAAGTTGCTGTTGTTTTTCCAGAGTTTGCGTCAGAACCAGCACCTGGCTCTGTCAAACAATAAGCACCCATCCATTCTCCACTCGCTAATTTTGGAACATATTTTTGTTTTTGAGCTTCTGTACCGTATAAGGTTATTGGCATCGTTCCAATACCCGTGTGAGCTCCAAAAGCAGTACTTAATGATCCATTTCCACTAGAAATATATTCACAAGTAATCATCGTAGAGACAAAGCCCATTCCCATTCCACCATATTCTTCAGGAACTGCGACTCCGAGAAAACCAAGTTCACCTGCTTTTTTCATTACTTCTTCGGTAAGTTTGTAATCTTTAGCTTCAAACCGTTCTCTATGAGCTACAATTTCTCGATCGTTAAATTCTCTAACGGCATCTCGCATCATGATTTGTTCTTCAGAAAAGTCTTCTGGAGTGAAGATGTCTTCACATTTAGATTCCTTTACTAAGAATTGTCCTCCTCTTAAAATGTCTTTTTCTAGTGTTTTCATTTTTTATCCTATTAACCTTATTATTTACTTCAAAAATTCAAATATACCTGCAGCCCCTTGACCTGTTCCAACACACATGGTAACCAAACCATATTTATTTTTCATGTTTCTCTTTCTCATTTCATCAAATAATTGCACAGAAAGTTTGGCTCCAGTACAACCTAAAGGGTGTCCTAATGCAATGGCTCCACCATTAACATTTACAATATCTTGGTTTAAATCTAATTCACGGATTACTGCCAAAGATTGAGAAGCAAAAGCTTCGTTTAATTCAATTAAATCGATATCATTTTGTTGCAAACCAGCTTGCTTCAAAGCTTTTGGTATAGCCGCAACAGGGCCTATTCCCATAATTCTTGGTTCTACTCCAGCAGCAGCATAGTTTACTAGTCTGGCGATTGGCTCAATATTTAATTCTTTGACCATGTCTTCACTCATAACCATGACAAAAGCTGCTCCATCACTCATTTGAGAGGAGTTTCCAGCAGTAACACTTCCGCCAGCGGCAAAAACTGCACGTAATTTGGCCAATGCTTCTTTGTTTGTTCCGGCTCTTGGTCCCTCATCTTTTGTAACGGTGTAGCTTTTGGTTGCTTTCTTTCCGTTTGCATCTAAATACGTTTGATTTACAGTAATGGGCGCAATTTGATCTTGAAAACGGTTTTCAGCTTGTGCTTTTAGCGCTTTCATATGAGAATGATAGGCAAACTCGTCTTGATCTTCCCTAGATACTTTAAATTGGTTTGCTACTGCTTCTGCTGTATTTCCCATTCCCCAGTAGTAATCTTCATGACCTGCTTTGACGGTATTGTAATTTAATTCTGGTTTGTAACCTGTCATAGGAACCGCACTCATACTTTCTGCTCCACCTGCAATGATACATTCTGCCATTCCAGCTTGAATTTTTGCAGTTGCCATGGCAATTGTTTCTACTCCAGAGGAACAAAATCTATTGACTGTTACCCCAGGAACATCTACGCTGTTTAATCCCATTAAAGAGATGAGACGTGCCATGTTAAGTCCCTGAGATCCTTCTGGCATTGCATTTCCTACAATGACATCATCGATGCGCTTGACGTCTAGCTGCGGAATTTCTTTCATCATATGCTGAATAGTTTCAGCAGCCAATTCATCTGTTCTTTTAAATCTAAACAATCCCTTTGGAGCTTTTCCTACGGCTGTTCTATATCCTTTTACTATGTATGCTGTTTTCATTGTATTAGTTTCTTAACGGTTTACCAGTTTTTAACATGTGTTGAATGCGTTCTAAAGTTTTACGCTCTGTGGTTAAACTTAAAAAAGCTTCACGTTCTATATCTAAAAGATACTGTTCAGTAACTTTGGTAGGTTCTGATAAATCTCCTCCTGCCATCACATAAGCAAGTTTGTTGGCGATTTTTTTGTCGTGATCTGAGATGTAATGACTTGCTTGCATAGAATCTGTTCCCACTAAGAACATTCCCAAAGCTTGTTTACCAAGTACCAATACATCTTTACGAGCAGGTGGTTGGCTGTAACCTGCCTCTGCCATGAGTAGAGCATGTTGTTTTGCTTGTGCAATCTGTCTTTCTTTGTTAACAACAACGACATCTTTCCCTTTTTGAAGCAATCCTAAATCGAAAGCTTCATAACCAGAAGTTGCCACTTTGGCCATACCAATAGTTAAGAAGTGCTCTTGTAAAACATTCAATTGAACATCTCCTTTGTGAAACAAATCTGATGCTCTCAATGCCATTTCTTTGGATCCACCACCGCCAGGAATCACACCAACTCCAAATTCTACTAATCCCATGTAGGTTTCAGCAGCTGCCACTACTTTGTCTGCATGTAATGAAATTTCGCATCCACCTCCTAATGCCATCCCGTGAGGAGCAGCAATTGTAGGAATGGAAGAGTAACGCATGCGCATCATGGTATCTTGAAAATACTTGATGGCGTAGTTTAATTCATCATACTCTTGTTCCACAGCCATCATAAAAATCATTCCTATGTTGGCCCCAACCGAAAAGTTAGCAGCTTGATTTCCAACAACGAGTCCTTGATAATTTGTTTCCGCGATATCTATTGCCTTGTTGATTGCTGTTAGCACATCCGCTCCAATAGTATTCATTTTGGATTGAAATTCGAGATTTAAAATACCATCACCTAAATCTTCAATGACCGCTCCAGAATTTTTCCATACTTCATTTGTCTTTCTGATATTGTCTAAAATGATAAATGAATCTTGTCCAGGTTTTTTAAGGTAGGATTTTGCTGGGATATCGTAATAAAGTGTTGCTCCTTCTTTTACAGAATAAAAAGAACTAACACCGTTTGCTAACATTTCAGTTACCCATGCAGCAGGTTCTTTGTTTTCAGCTTTCATCATTTCAACTCCTTGGGCAACTCCAATAGCATCCCAGATTTCAAAAGGACCGTGTTCCCAACCAAAACCAGCTCTGAGTCCATCATCAATTCTGTAGAGTTCATCAGAAATTTCTGGAATTCTATTTTGAACGTATGCAAACATTGCTGCAAAACTCTTTCTATAAAATTCACCCGCTTTGTCTTTTCCTGCAACTAATACTTTAAAACGATCGGTAACATGATCAATCTTTTTTGTTAGTTCTAAGGTTTCAAATTTTGCAGATTTTTTCGCTCTGTATTCTAGAGTATTTAAGTCCAATGATAAGATTTCTTTTTTACCACTGGCATTTTTAGTCATTTTGTAAAAACCTTGTTTGGTTTTGCTTCCTAACCAATTGTTTTCCATCATGGTATTTACAAAATCTGGAATTACAAATTGATCTCTCATCTCGTCATTTGGACAATTGTCTTTGACTCCATTAGCCGTGTGAACCAGGGTGTCCAATCCTACCACATCAATGGTTCTAAAGGTAGCAGACTTTGGTCTGCCGATAACGGGTCCTGTTAATTTATCAACTTCTTCAATGGTTAATCCCATTTCTTTGACAACATGAAACAAACTCATGATTCCAAAAATTCCAATTCTATTCCCAATAAATGCAGGTGTATCTTTTGCTAAAACAGCCGTTTTTCCTAAAAATTTGTCACCATACATCATTAAGAAGTCTGTCACTTCTTGCGAACATTTTGGTCCAGGTACAACTTCAAATAATTTTAGATATCTAGGAGGGTTGAAAAAATGAGTGACTGCAAAATGTTTTTGAAAGTCATCACTTCTACCTTCATTCATGAATTTGATAGGAATTCCTGAGGTATTTGAAGTAATTAAAGTTCCTGGAGTTCTGAATTTTTCGATTTTCTCAAAAACTTGTTGTTTAATGTCTAGACGTTCTACGACAACTTCCATTACCCAATCGACCTCTTTGATCTTATGCAAATCATCTTCAATATTTCCTGTGGTAATTCTTTCTGCAAATTTTTGAGAATAAATAGGAGAGGGTTTTGATTTTAAGGAGGTCTTTAATGCTGTATTGACCAATCTATTGCGCACAATACGATCCTCTAGGGTAAGTCCTTTTGCCTTTTCTTGATCGTTTAATTCTCTTGGGACAATGTCTAATAAGAGTACTTCAACTCCAATATTTGCAAAATGACATGCAATTCCACTTCCCATAATTCCAGAGCCAACGATTGCTACTTTTTTAATTCTTCTTGTCATTGGTTTAATTTGTTTTTACTGATTCAGTTTCCATGTTTTCAAATATGCTTTTATCTGAAATCATTTTATTAATTACAGAAGTCACTTTAAAAAAAGCGTTTAATTCTTTGTCAGAAAGATGTGTTTTAATTGTTTCATTAAATTGAATTACATGGCCTTTGGAAATTTTTCGCATTTCTTTTCCATAATTGGTCAATTTAATGATCACACTTCTTCCATCATTAGGATTTTTTTCTCTACAAATAGCGCCTTTGTCTTCCATCGTTTTTAAAATTCTTGAGAGACTTGTGGGTTCCATTCCCATCGAGGGTCCAAGAGCTGTAGATTGTGTTCCTTTTTTTGTATCTATATTAAGCAAAACAAAAGCGGTAGCCATTGTACTGTCATGCTTTACTGCCTGTTCATTATACATCTTAGCAACTGCTTGCCAAGTTGCTCTTAGTTCATGATCTATCGATTTGTATTTATCCATTGGACCAAATATAAGAAAATTTATTATGCATGCATAATAAATGCAAAAAAATTATGCATGCATAGTAAATTTTAACATAATGATCTACTAAAGCGAAGTAATTTTTTCAATTTAAGTTCCTAATAAATTATGTAAATTTGAGTTTAGTATTAAAGAGAAATATAAAG
>Ga0206682_10000909_pt1 | contig 30357 bp, 24 predicted proteins | sample M240m12015metaG_FD_155444 | JGI IMG/M metagenome (GOLD analysis project Ga0206682, IMG submission 155444) | Ammonia-oxidizing marine archaeal communities from Monterey Bay, California, United States - M2 40m 12015 | ecosystem: Environmental > Aquatic > Marine > Intertidal zone | place: USA...
ATGAAAAGTTGTTGATTGATTGGTTTTTATTTTCCTGACAAGAATTTAAGAATAAGGCTATTAGCAGAAATGTGACAATTTTATTAATCATTTAATTTTAATAATAGATAATTTTTCCAATCAAAAACTCACAAATATAAAATTACTTGGAGATTAATTGCAGACTAGATATGTCTATTTGATACAAATCAGCATCTCCCATGTTGTCGAAGTCATAATAGCCACCTACATAAGCAGTATTTCCATCTTTTGAAATACATATTGTTTTTTCTTCCATGGTAGTATTAATAGGACTTCCTATGTTAATAGGTGAACTCCAATTTTCATGTCCGCCGGTACAATAGTATATGTCGTAACTTCCAATGCTTTGTTTTCTTCCATTTGATGTAAAGAAAAGTAAGTTTCCACTAGGGTGAATAAAAACACATTTTTCATCTCCTGAGGTATTAAATTCATTTCCTAGATGAATCGGTTCTGAATAAGTTTTACCAGTTTTTTTAACATAATATATATCTGTTTTACCTAAACCAGTTGGTCTTTCAGAAACAAAATATATGTAAGATTCATCCTCTGTAATACTGGCAGAACTTTCAAAATAGGAGCTATTTATTTTATTACTAATTTTTTTGTCTTTATTCAGAATGGGTTTTGGAGAAGACCAACTACCAGATTTTGTGTATGCAGCTTCGTATATATCTCCACTTCTTGTTAAATATGGAATATTTCTATAAATGATTATTGAATTATCAGCTTTAAAACTTAAAGATGCATCGTGAAAATCGGTATTTATTTTTCCCAATTTGTTGGAGGGGTTTAACCACTTTTTTCCAATGCTATCCCATTTAGATAAGTATATATCTGAAAAATACTGATGGTCAAAATACTGATCAACATTTCCTCCTTTGGTATCTGCTCTTCTGGAAGTAAACATTAAATATTTTCCATTATTGCTCAACGATGGTGCAAAATCAGATCCTTTAGAATTAAGAACAGGACCCATATTTGAAATAATTATTTTATTATTCGTTTTCTTCAATTCTAACTCTGCAAAAGCCAATTGACTAATTTTTAAATCAATCGAGTAGTCTTTTATTTTTTGTTTAGATTTTATTTCAGAAACAAATTTTTCATAACTGGTTTTAGATTTTTTTAATTTCTCTAGTCTAAAGTAAATTTCTCCCATTAAATAATGTAAATCTTCATCTACTTTTGGGTCGTTCTTTTCTGCAATTTCTGCATGGTGTTTTGCCTTTTTATAATCATGTAACTTGTAATAACATCTTGAAATTCCGAAATGAGCTTTTGCGCTCGAGGGATTTAATGCAATAATCTCTTTGTAATTTAAAAGAGCAGTTTTAATATTTCCTTGTAAATAAAGTTGTTTTGTTTCTGTAAATTTTATTTGAGATTTAGTTTTGTTTAAAAGACCTTCCTCTTGCGATAAAACTGATTTTACATTGTATATTAAAAGAAATAATAGAACTAGCTTGAAAATAAATTTTTGGTGGTTCATAAGAAATATTGTTTTCTAAAATTAAATAAATATAATGGTATTGTCATAATTTTAGTTTACTATCCACCATATTGTTAAATTTACAATATTAAAACATAGATATGTCCAATTATTCATTGAATGCCATTAGTCCTATTGACGGACGTTATTTTAACAAAACAAAGGCCCTTAGTTCTTTTTTTTCTGAGTCCTCTTTGATTCGTTATAGAGTAAAAGTAGAAATTGAATACTTTATATCCTTATGTGAATTACCCTTGCCACAATTAAAAAATTTTGACAGTAACCTTTTTAAAACTTTAAGATCTTACTACGAAGTTTTTAATCATAGCGATGCCCAAAGAGTAAAAGATATTGAAACTATAACCAATCACGATGTGAAAGCGGTTGAGTATTTTATTAAAGAAAGAATGGAGAAAGATGGTATTGGTGATTCTAAGGAGTTTGTTCATTTTGGACTTACTTCTCAAGACATTAATAACACTGCTATTCCAATGAGTATAAAGGATGCATTAGAAAAAATATATCAACCTGCAATAGATAGTCTTATTAAGAATTTAGAAATTCTTTCCAGTAGGTGGTCCTCAGTTCCAATGTTGGCTAAAACCCATGGTCAGCCTGCATCTCCGACCAAACTTGGCAAAGAACTTTATGTATTTGTGGAAAGATTAAATCAACAGTTAGAAACCCTGAAATCTATAACACATGCTGGTAAATTTGGAGGAGCAACTGGAAATTTTAATGCCCATCATGTTGCTTACCCATCCATAGACTGGAAAAAATTTGCCAATGATTTCTTAGCTGATAAATTAAAATTGGTGAGATCCCAAACAACAACTCAAATTGAACACTATGATCACTTGGCATCTTTATTTGATGTTGTTAAAAGAATAAATACGATAATATTGGATTTAAACAGAGATATGTGGACCTATATTTCTATGGATTATTTTAAACAGAAAATTAAAAAAGGAGAAATTGGTTCTTCTGCCATGCCTCATAAGGTGAATCCTATTGACTTTGAGAATTCAGAAGGAAATATTGGGATTGCCAATGCTATTTTTGAGCATTTAAGTGCCAAACTTCCAGTAAGTAGACTACAAAGAGATTTAACAGACAGTACGGTTCTTAGAAATGTTGGTGTCCCTTTCTCACATGGACTTATTGCAATTTTATCTACTCAGAAAGGATTAGATAAACTTCTTCTAAATAACTATGCTATTGAAAAAGATTTAGAAAATAATTGGGCGGTAGTTGCAGAAGCGATTCAAACCATTTTAAGAAGAGAGGGAGTTGAAAATCCTTACGAATTATTGAAAAATCTAACAAGGAAAAATGAGAAAATCACAGAAAAATCAATTAGAAATTTTATAGATAATTTGGATGTTTCTGAAGATTTAAAAACAGAGTTGAATCAAATTACTCCTTTCACCTATACAGGGATATAAATTTTTTTTAAAGTTTCATTAGTGTTACTGCTGCAATACAAGCAGTTTCAGTTCTTAGTCTGTTATTTCCAAGACTAATCATTTTATAATTATTTGCTTTTGCAAGTTCAATTTCCTCTGAAATGAAATCACCCTCTGGACCTATGACTACAACTTGTGATTCTAAAGGGTTTGAAATTTTTTTTAATTGAATTTTTTCTCCTTCTTTACAGTGAGCTAGAAACTTTAATTTGTATGAGATTTTTTTAATGAAGTCGTTAAATTTTCCTGCAGGATGAATAGTTGGCAACCAAAACCTTTGCGACTGTTTGATAGAAGAAATTAATATCTTTTCAAACCTTTCTGTATTCCATTTTCTCCTTTCAGAATTTTGTGAAATAAGTGGGAAAAAATCAGTAACACCAATTTCTGTAGCTTTTTCAATGATTAATTTATTTCTATCGCTATTTTTTGTAGGACAAAATGCAAGAGCTAATGGAACAGGCTTTTTAATTTCTTTTAGCTCATAGATTTTAATTTTTGTTTTTTTTGGATTGGAATCGATAATTTCTCCTTTTCCATACAGTCCAATACCATTTATAATTGATAACTCATCTTTGTTCTTCATTCTTAAAACCTTTATGGCATGTCGAGATTCACTTTCGGTCAAAAAGCATATTCCATTTTCTATACTATCTGTTAAAAAAGTTGTCACTTCGATATTATTTTTAAGAATAATTCAATGTAAATATTTAAAATTGAAAAAAAATAATGTAATTTAGAATCAATTACTTACTAAATTAACAATCAAAACCCAGACCATGAATTTTTTTAAATATCTTTTTTCAATTGCGATAGTTCTTTCTTTTTTTACTGTTAATGCTCAGACAAAAAAAATAGAAGATGTTGAATTCAATTCTGTTCAAGAAATTAACGGAGAAAAAACTGTTCTGAACGGAGGAGGTTTAAGAGAAAAGTATGGATTTATGGATTTGTATGTCGGAGGACTATACATAAATAAAACATCTTCTGATGCTGATAAGATAGTTATGGCAGATGAAAATATGGGAATTAGAATTGTTATTGTTTCTGGATTAGTTACTAGAGAAAGATTTATTGAAGCTTTGGAGGAAGGTTTTGTAAATACAACCGCTGGAAAATCATCTCCATCTGATGTAGAGAAGTTTAAAAAATTCTTAAGTGATCCTTTTGTTGAGGGAGACGAAATTGTTCTTAATTACCATAAAGGAGAAGCTGTTCACTTATACAAAAACAATAAAGAAAGAGGAACATTTGACGGATTAGAGTTTAAACAAGCACTTTTTGGTATTTGGCTTGGTGGAAATCCTGCAGATAACAGTCTAAAAGATGAAATGCTAGGACTTTAATTAGTTATTTTACTGCTTTTAAACTCAAGTCCATATTGTTCACGGAGTGAGTCAAGGCACCAACTGAAATATAATCAACACCACACATAGCATAGTTTTTTACTGTATCTAAATTTATACCACCGGAAGCCTCTGTTTCATATACACCTTTGATTAATTCAACTCCAGTTTTTAAATCTTTATAGTTAAAATTATCCATCATTATTCTATGTATATTTCCACACTCTAAAACTTGTCTAACTTCCTCTAAATTTCTAGTTTCAATTTCAATTTTTATATCCAATTTATTCTCTATTAAATAGTTATTGGTTTTTTCAATTGCTTGTGGGATTCCACCTGCAAAATCTATGTGGTTATCTTTAAGCATAATCATGTCGTAAAGTCCAAATCTATGGTTGTAACCGCCTCCTATTTTAACAGCTTGTTTTTCTAAAAACCTATTTAAAGGAGTAGTTTTTCTTGTGTCTAAAATTTTACTATTCAAACCCTTTAGTTTTTCCACATACATATTAGTCAAAGTTGAAATGGCACTCATTCTTTGCATTACATTTAAAACCAATCTTTCAATAGTTAATATAGAGCTAGATTTACCACTTACGATAAAAGCAACATCGCCAATAGTTACTTTTTGTCCATCTTTTAAAATACTTTTAAAATCAATAGTTGGATCATAGCAATTAAATATTTCTTTAGCTAAATTAATTCCAGAAATGATTCCATTTTCTTTTATTAGGAGTTTTGCCGAACCTACACTATTTAGGGGTATACAAGAAAGGGTAGAGTGGTCGCCTTGCTTAACGTCTTCTTGAATTGCTAGTTTTACAAATTGATTTATTTCCATAATTTAAAGATTAGAAATATTTTTAAAATATTGATCCATATTTTTTTTAAAATTTTCAGGTCTATCCACACAAAATTTTTCTAGAACACTCAACCCCTTTTTATATTTTTTTGTTCCATTTTTGTAACCCCATCTACTATAGTGTTCTTCAACCATTGGAGAAAATGTTTTTTTAAATTCTATAAGATTGGCCATTAAATTTTCTGATGAAAGTTCATTTTCAAGTAAGTAATTAACTCTTTTAGTAAATAACATTTCAAATTCACTTTGTTTTAGTAAATAATTAATTAATTCTCCTCCTAAAGCTGGAGACCAATCTCTTTGAACATAATCAAACATATTAAATTCCGGATTTCCTACGCAAGCGTCCATATCTATCAAAACAGCATTCCAAGGCTTATTGCCTCTTCTTTTTTTCCAAAAAAAAGTGTTGTTGCAAGGCCAGTCATTATTTTGAAAGAATAGTTCAATTATGAACCAATCTACAATCGAACTCATATTGAATTTTTTTGCAATTTTTTCATAATTAGTTTTTGGATTTTTCTTTATTTCTAGAAGTAAACTATTCAAATCACCATATCCCTCTTTTTTGGAATAACCCTTGTCATCTGCATCGATTAATTTTTTTTCTTTTGTTTTATATTTATTAGAAATTGCCTTTAGATCCATTCTCTCTCTCAAGCCATGAATTCCCCAGTATTCTCCGTTTAAATAAACCAAAACTGGTTGGTAGCTCATTACATCTACGTTTAAATTTTTACATATTTTAGAAATCCAACCATCAACAAATATTTCGTTTCCCCATCCAGAAAAAGAAGACCTCAAAATAATTTTGTCAACTTGATGATCTAGCTCTAAAAGAGAATTTACGTTGTTTTTTTGATGGATGTAAAATCTAAGGCTTTTTTGAGGTGCTAAAGGAGTAACATATCCATGAATTCTAAATGGGAAACTGCCCTTTAAAAATATTTTGTTTTTGTTAAATATTTCAATTTTTCCTGTTTGCTTTCTCTTTTTAAACTTGTAGAAATTACCAGATGTTTGGTCTTTTTCTCTATTAAAACTATTTCCTGGAACATAGCATCCTTCTTCATCATCAAATAAAGTTTTGGAATCAACTTTTAAGTTTACAATTGAAAATTTAAGTTCAGATTTTAAACCCAATAAATAATTATAAATTGAAGAATCCACTATCATATTATTTTTTAGCGCAAGTACCTTAATTTGATGAAAGGAAGAAAATTCACCTATTGGTGCTTTCCAATTATTTACGTATTTACTGTAATCTTCAATTGCTGTTGGGATGTTAATTAGCTTGGGAATTAATTTTTTTAAATGGTAAGTAATTTCATTGGATCCAGTAATTGTATCTAGATTGTAAATCAATTTTAAATTTAAATCACTTTCGGTTTTGAATGTAACTAAAATGGAATCATCACTATAGCTTCCAGAAATATAATTGCTGGATATATTGGAGGAATTGACACCATACAATGGAGAAAAAAAGTTTTTTGTTTTTTTAGAATTATTACAGCTTATTATTAAGATTGTAATTATAAATAAAATTGACTTTTTTTTCATTTGATTTGATCTCGCGTAAAAATACAAATACTTCTAAATAGATTTAATTTTTTTATTTTCAACATAATTTAATCATCTTTATTATTAAGAGATATACTATTTTAAAAGAATAATTAAATATTTTTGTCGTTATGGTATTGAGTTTAGAAAACTTAAAAAGTAATAAATGAAAATAATAAGATTTATATTTTCAAAATTCTTCTGGATAAACTTCCTTTTGGCCAGTGCAACTTTATACGGAATTTTCTATTATACAATGGATAATCTAGATAAATACACCAACCATAATATTAAAATTGAAGTTCCCAATTTATTAGGTATTCAAATCAATAATTTAAATGATACTTTAGAAAAATTAGAATTAAGGTATGAAATACGAGACTCGATATATTCTGAAAACCATCCAATGGGTATGATTATTCAACAAGATCCAAAACCACATTCAGAAAACTTTCCAAACTATATAAAGCCCAATAGAAACCTATATTTAACTATTGTAAAAAAACAAGAAATTTACAAAACCGTCCCAGATTTAATGTCCAATGTTAATTCTAAAAATATTGGTAAAACCAAATTAGAAAGGCTTGGGTTTAAGGTGGATTTAGAAATGAGAAATCATAAAGACAGAGACAAAGTACTTGAAATTAGGTTCCAAGATGAGATTGTTAAAGCTGGAAGAAAATTATTAAAAGGGGCTACTTTAAAATTAATTTATGGATCTGGCGATAAAGGGAAGCCAATTGAATTACCAGATTTTAGAGGAATGAATATCTATTTAGCAAATAATAAAGCAAGTGAAATAGGACTTGAACTAGAGATCAATTACAGTGATTCTGTTCTTGATTTTAAGGATTCAAACCGTGCAGTAATCTTCAATCAATACCCATCCCCTAAGACGGATAACAAATCCTTTATTTCAATTGGAAGTTTAGTGATAATAGATGCAAATCTTTCCACCCCGTTTGATAGTATTTATGCCAAAGACACCGTAGGATTAAACTATAATATTTGAAAAATTTTTTTTCGCTTTCTTTCTTTTTAATTCCATTCTTTCTTGTTTCTCAGGAGAGTCTCCAGCCTCTGAGAACCAATATGTCATTGTTGGATATTTCATCTTCTAAAAGAACGCAGTCCATAGAGAATTTTGATTTCATTTATTTGACAGACACCCTTAGTTTGCCATTAATTGATGATTTTTCTACCAATAAATTTAAAGTATACAAAACCGATACAAGTGGTCCTAATATTTCAGATTCTTCTTGGAATTATCTGTTCTTTTCAGATGGGAGTTTGGTTCCTCTTACAAATAGCTATATGTCTTCTCCAACCTTCACCTATGCTTATGATAGCATAAATTCTAACGGTCTGGATACTCTAATTATGTTAACAATTCAAAACGATCCAGATACATTAATAATAAATAATCTTTTATATTACCCTATTACCAGTGATACAATAATTTTATGGCCAAATGTCACTATTATAGATTCACTTTGGACAGCAGCTAGTCCTGATACAACTTTTGCCAATCTTTCTTCGGATTACAGTCAAGATTCTATTTCTTTATATTTTGTTTCACCTGAAATTGAAGACTTAAATAAAATCTGGTTAGACAACGATGTATTGTTAAATTACAATTACCCAAAAAATCCTTGGACTCTTGGCGTAGTAACTTTTGATGGTTTAAACTCGTCTGGTAATCCGTATGATTGGACTACCGGGGCTACAGACTGGTCAGATCAATTAACTTCTAAACCAATTTTTTTAGGCAATAAAGATATTAGCGATTCCTTGTATTTCTCTTTCTATTTTCAAGCTGGAGGATATGGCGAAACACCAGATTCAGACGATTCACTCTTGTTAGAATTTTTTAATCCTTCTAACAACGAGTGGAATTCGGTTTGGTCTACCAACGGTTTTGATAGCGATCAATGGTATTATGAGCATATTCTACTGGATTCTTCAAAATATTTTCAAGATGGATTTAGATTTAGGTTTAATTCTTACGGAAGTCTAAATGGGAGTTTAGACCACTGGAATCTTGACTATGTTTATTTCAATGAAAGTCGTTCTATGAACGATACACTAATGCAAGATTGGGCGTTCACATCTCCACCTGTTTCCATGCTAGACAATTATAGTTCTGTTCCTTGGAAACATTTTAAAAATACAACTTCTGACATATTGCTAAAAAACGCCATAATTCCATCCTACAACTCATCTGATAATCCCAAATTATTACAACCTTGTTCTATGGATTTGTTTTACGAAGATATAATACAATCCTCTTTTCCATATTCGGCCACTGTTCTAAACGTTCCGGAATTAAGTTATTTTGATATGTTTTACGATTTTGGATCTACTTTTGAGCTTAATACATCACTTACAGATACGTTCGTAGATTATACTTACAGATTTTATTTATCCACCAATACAACGCCTGAAAGATTAAGTGTGAATGATACTATTTTACACCATCAGTCATTTCAAAATTATTATTCTTACGACGATGGTTCTGCAGAAGCTGCTTATGGTTTAATAGGTAATGGAGTAGAACTAGCCTATAGATTTTCAATTTTAGAGGGTAACGGAACAGATACTATAAAAAGTATTAAAATACATTTTTCTCCCTCAGTAAATGATGCTTCTAATGATCCATTTTTTCTTCAAATATGGGACGATAGTTTGGGGTCACCAGGGAGTTTGATTTATACTACAGACGATTTTGATTTTCCCGAGCTTTACTATCCAGAGTATAACTCAGGGCTGAATGGATTTTTTGAATACGTATTACCTTCTTTAGTTCCTGTAAGTGATACATTTTATATAGGCTGGAAACAGACTTCATCCTCAAGAATAAATATAGGTTTTGATAAAAATATTAATAGAAAACTTGATATATTTTACAATTTAGGTTCGGGTTTTCAAAATACCATTTTTGATGGTGCGCTCATGATGCGTCCTGTATTTGTTTCACCAATGGATAATGTTGTGAACTATCCAGAGTTGCTTACTAAAGAGGAAAATATTTACTTTTACCCAAATCCTGCAGACGATTTAGTTCTAATTTCTAATAAAGATGTTGAGAGTATTGAAATTTACGATTTGAATGGAAGAATGGTGAATAGTTTAAGTATGGACCAGGAAAACTCTATTATGGTTAAAAACTTACTCAATGGTATTTATCTCATAAAGTTTAAATTTAAAAATGGAGAAATTAAAGTTGAAAAACTAATTGTCCAACACCATTAATGATTAAGGAGGTTAAAAATATTGACGATCAGGAGGAAGAGCTGTTTGAACACTATAATTTTATAGCTGATAAAGGGCAAGAGAAATTAAGAATTGATAAGTTTTTAATGGCTCGAATTGCCAATACATCTAGGAACAAAATTCAAATTGCTGCTCATAATGGAAATATTCTAGTTAATAAATTTCCAGTGAAGCCAAATTACAAGGTAAAGCCAAAAGATGAGGTTTCTATAGTTTTACCTTATCCCGTAAGGCAACTAGAGTTAGTTCCACAAGATATTCCTGTCGATATTATTTATGAAGATGATCAATTATGTTTAGTTAATAAATCTGCAAATATGGTGGTTCATCCAGGATATGGAAATTACGATGGTACATTAGTAAATGCATTATTATACCATTTCGAAAAATTACCGGAACTACCATCCGATTATTTTGGTCGTCCAGGACTGGTTCATAGACTAGACAAACATACTACAGGAATAATGGTAGTAGCTAAGACAGAGAATACTTTAACCAATTTGGCAAAGCAATTTTTTGATAGAACTACTAAAAGAAGATATCATGCACTAGTTTGGGGCGATGTAGAAAAGGAGGAAGGAACAGTAGATTTATATTTAGGTAGATCTTTAAAGAATAGAAAATTAATGACGTGTTATCCAGAAAAAGATCATGGCAAGCATGCCGTCACTCATTATAGAGTAATTGAAAGGTTTGGTTACGTTACCCTTATAGAATGTAGGCTTGAAACGGGCAGAACACATCAAATAAGGGTGCATATGAATCATATTGGACACCCGCTTTTTAATGATTTAGAATACGGCGGTGATAAAATTGTAAAAGGAACAAGCTTTACGAAATACAAGCAATTTGTAGAAAATTGTTTTAAGCTTTTACCAGGACAAGCTCTTCATGCAAAGTCACTCGGGTTTTACCATCCAACTCTGAAAAAAGATTTAAGTTATGATAGTGAGTTGCCAGATTATTTTGAAGAAGTACTTAATAAATGGAGGCGATATTCTCATTCTAGTACTTTTTAAGATATTAAAGTTTTCAACAATTTATTATATAATTCCAAGTACTTTTTACATTAGATGGAAATCTAATTTATGTACCTAATTTTTGATACTGAAACTACAGGTTTACCTAAAAAGTTTAATGCGCCAATCACCGATTTAGACAATTGGCCAAGGTGTGTTCAAATTGCCTGGCAGCTTCATGACTATGATGGAAAATTAATAGAGCACAATGATTTTTTAATTGTCCCAGAAAGTTACGATATCCCCTATCAATCTGAAAAAATTCATGGCATATCTACTGCATTGGCTAAAACTAAGGGAGAGTCATTAAAAGAAGTATTAAATTCTTTTAAAAATGTTTTAGCCAAAACAAAGGTTTTGGTTGGACAAAATCTAAAGTTTGATTTGAATATTGTCGGATCGGAGTTCCATAGATTAGGATATGATAATGAATGGCTAAAAATGCCAGTACTTGACACATGTACAGAAAAGTCAGCATTTTTATGCAAACTTCCAGGAGGAAGAGGAGGTAAATTTAAATATCCAACTTTATCTGAGCTTCATCAATGCTTATTTAAGGTGCCTTTTAAAGAAGCGCACAATGCTACGGCAGATGTTGAGGCAACAGCTAGATGTTTTTTTGAACTAATTAGAAAAGGATCTTTCCAAAAATCAGATCTTTTTTTAGATGATGAAAAATATGCCGATTTTTTTGTAAAGAATACTTCAGAATTCTCTCCTGCAGGAATCAAGCACATAAATTTATCTAAACAAAGTAAAGCACTTGTAGAGAAAAAAAAATCTGGTTTCAGTAAAACTGTAGTTCCTAAAGAAGATATTTCCCATTTAAAAGACGTACCCTTTTCCCATCTTCATAACAAAACTCAATTTTCTGTACTTCAATCTACTATTCATGTAAAAACTCTAATTGAAAAAGCGGTAGAGTTTGGAATGCCTGCAGTTGCCTTTTCAGATTCAGGGAATATGATGGGGGCATTTCAATTTGTGGAAGCGGGTTTTAAACATAACCAATCCATTGATGAAAAAATTGGAGAGGCTAATAAAAAATCAAATGTTTCAGAAACAGAAATCCAAGATTTAGAAAAGAAAAAAATTCTTCCGATTGTTGGATGTGAGTTCCAAGTTTGTCCGGACAGAAATGACAAGACTTATAAAAATAATGGTTATCAAGTTCCTTTTTTAGCCAAAAATAAAAAGGGATATCAAAACCTAATCAAGCTTTCCTCCATGGGATTTATTGAAGGATTTTATTATGTTCCTAGGATAGATAAAAACATAATCTTAGAATATTCCAATGATTTGATTGTAACCACAGGAGGATTGTATGGAGAAATAGCCCAACTAATATTAAATGAAGGGGAACAAAAAGCGGAGGAGTCTCTTTTATGGTGGAAAGAAAACTTTAAAGATGATTTTTATATAGAAATTGTTAGACATGGTTTGGAAGAGGAGGAAAAAGTAAATGAGGTTTTACTAAGATTTGCTAAAAAACATTCTATTAAATATTTTGCATCTAACAATACTCACTATTTAAATAAGGACGATGCAGATGCCCATGATGTACTGTTGTGTATTAAGGATGGGGAAAGAAAATCAACTCCGATTGGCAGAGGAAGAGGTTTTAGATTTGGGTTTTTAAATACCGAATATTACTTTAAGTCTCAGAAAGAGATGAAATCTTTATTTTCTGATATTCCTGATTCCATAATAAACACCAATGAAATAATTGCAAAATGTGAACCTTATCGTTTGGCTTCAGATGTATTATTGCCTGAGTTTGAAATACCCGATGAATTTAAAGATCCGAAAGATTTAGAGGATACTTCACTTAAAAATGGAGAAAACAACTACTTAAGACATTTAACATATCAGGGAGCTAAAGTCAGATACCAAGAATTATCAGATGAAATCAAAGAAAGAATAGATTTTGAGTTAGAAATTATTAGAAATACAGGCTATCCTGGTTATTTTTTGATAGTACAAGATTTTTGTTCTGCAGCTAGAGATATGAATGTTTCAGTTGGCCCTGGAAGAGGTTCTGCCGCTGGTTCTTCTGTAGCATATTGTATAGGAATTACTAATGTTGATCCAATTAAGTACAATCTTCTTTTTGAGAGATTTCTTAATCCAGATAGAGTTTCTTTGCCGGATATTGATATTGATTTTGACGATGAAGGAAGATCAAGAGTAATACAATATGTTATTGATAAATACGGTTCTAGTCAAGTTGCCCAGATAATTACTTATGGTACTATGGCTGCAAAATCTTCTATTAGAGATACTGGAAGAGTTTTGGACTTGCCTTTGCAGCAGACAGATAGGTTGGCAAAGTTGGTTCCTGATGTAAAATTGAATAAATTATTTAGTTGGACTAAACAAGATGTAAAAAGTAATATCTCGCCTGATCAATTAAAAAATGCAGAAGAACTCATTAATAAATTGGAGGAGGAAGGAATTGAAGGAGAAGTTATTAGACAAGCAAAGCTGGTTGAGGGCTCGTTAAGAAATACAGGAATTCATGCATGTGGAGTTATAATCACTCCCTCAGACATAAGAGATTTTGTCCCTGTTTCATTAGCCAAAGATTCCGAAATGTGGTGTACTCAATTTGACAATTCTGTTGCAGAGTCTGCGGGTTTGTTGAAAATGGATTTTCTTGGGCTAAAAACTCTAACTCTAATAAAGGATACCATAAAAATTATAAAAGCGATGTCAGGCAAATCTATAGATATAGATGAAATACCACTTGACGATGAAACAACGTATGAACTTTTTCAAAAAGGAGAAACAGTGGGGATTTTCCAATACGAATCTCCAGGAATGCAAAAACATTTAAAATCATTGCGACCAACAGCTTTTTCAGATTTAATTGCAATGAATGCACTTTACAGACCAGGTCCTATTGAATACATACCAAGTTTTATCAAACGGAAGCATGGCAATGAGAAAATAGAATACGATTTACCTGTAATGGAAGATTTTTTAAAAGAAACTTACGGTATTACAGTTTATCAAGAACAGGTTATGCTTTTGTCACAAGAGTTAGCTGGTTTTTCTAAGGGAGAGGCAGATACTTTAAGAAAAGCAATGGGTAAGAAAAAAGTAGACTTGCTAAATAAAATGAAGCCACAATTTCTTTCACAAGGTCAAGAAAGGGGTCATGATACAAAAATTTTAGAAAAAATATGGAAAGATTGGGAGAAGTTTGCTTCCTATGCATTTAATAAGTCACATAGTACTTGTTATGCTTTAATCGCTTACCAAACAGCATATTTAAAAGCACATTACCCTGCAGAATATATGGCTTCAGTACTTAGCAATAATATGAACGATATAAAATCTGTTACTTTTTTCATGAAAGAGTGCAATAGAATGGGATTGAAAGTACTAGGGCCAGATGTCAATGAAAGTTGGTACAAGTTTGCAGTAAATGAAAAAGGCGAAATTAGGTTTGGTCTTGGCGCTGTAAAAGGGGTGGGAGAGGGCCCAGTTAAAAATATTTCTTCTATTCGAAAAGAGTCTGGAAAATTCAATACAATTTTTGATTTTATAAAACGGGTTAGCCTTAAAGACTGTAACAAAAGAGTAATTGAAAGTTTAGCCATGGCAGGAGCATTTGATTCATTTAATAATTTTCATCGTGCTCAATTTTTTAATGTAGACGAAAAACAGGTTTCATTTGTAGAAAAATTATTAAAGTTTGGGCAGGCTTTTCAGTCAAAAAGCAATTCCCAGCAAGTAAATATGTTTGATGCCATTGGAGAATCTCTTGAATTGGCTGAGCCACAAATTCCACCGACAGAAGAATGGAGCAATTTTGAGCTTTTGACAAAGGAAAAAGAGGTAGTAGGCATTTATATTTCAGGACATCCATTACAAGATTATCTATTAGAACTAAAATATTTCTGTGATATCAATTTAAAAGTTCTCAATGAAAATTTACAAGAGCTTCCAGAGAGAGAATTTTCTTTTATTGGATTAGTAAGTAGTGCTGCTAATTTAGAAAGTAGAAGAGGAACCAAATATGGAGTTCTAGAGCTTCAGGATATGGAAGGTCAAATGGAGTTTAGGCTTTTTGGTGAACAATATTTGAAATTTATGCATTTTTTAGTACCCGGTAATTTTTTACATATTAAGGGAAAAGTTCAACAGCGTCCAAAATACTATAAGTCAGATGAATTTCAAAAGGAATATAGAATTCAACAAATTGATGTTTTGGATGATATTCGAGACAAATTATCTAATTCGCTGTATTTAAAATGGGATTATGAAAGTTTAAAGGAAGATCAAATTAATGACTTAGAAAAATTAATGGGAAAGTACAAAGGGAAAAAGCAAATTATTTTTGAACTATTAGATTCTGAGTCCTCTACGTATGTGACCTTAAATTCAAGAAAGTTTATGTCCAACGTATCAAATGAGTTAATACATGAGATTAGTCAGTTAGATGGATTTTTGGGTTACTCTATTAATAAATCAAATATGGTAAATTATTTAGAAAAAAATAATCCTTAATTATTCTCGGTAAAAAACATTATTTCGCAACATATTTAAACAAAATATATATCTTTGATAATAATTTAAATTTTTAAAAATGGCATTAGAGTTTACTGAAGAAAATTTTGAATCTACGGCGTTAAAGTCAGACAAGCTTGTTATGGTAGATTTTTGGGCTGAATGGTGTGGTCCTTGTCGTATGGTGGGGCCTCATGTTGAGGAACTTTCTAAAGAATACGACGGAAAAGCTGTTGTTGGAAAAGTAAATGTCGATCTTCATGGTGGTATTGCTGCTCAGTTTGGAGTAAGAAATATCCCAACTATTGTATTTCTTAAAAATGGAGAATTAGTTGATAAAGTTGTTGGTGCAGTTCCTAAGGACCAACTTGCAGAGAAGTTAGATGCTCACATTTAATTTATCTTACCAGCATTACACTTCCATTTAATTTAATTTGTTCTTGGTCATTTTTAAGTATGTAAAAGTATTGCCCTTCGCTTAATTTTTTTCCATTACTGTTTTCTCCATTCCAATTATTTTCGTAGGGATTTTGATCAAATACTAGATTGCCCCATCGATTGTAAATTTTTATATCAAATAGATCATTGATTCCATAAATTACAAACTCGTCGTTGACTACATCATTATTAGGACTAAAAATATTTGGAATAATAATTTCATTAGGAAAAATAGTAATTTCCAAACAAGAGGTGTCATAACAATTAAACTCATTCCCAGCTATTAGACATACTGTATAATCCCCTGGATATTTGTAAATATGAGTAGGTTCGTATTCTATACTGGTGGAATCGTCTCCGAAAGACCAGTTATTAACAATCGAAGAATCTATTGAGTTTTGAAAAAAATCAATAGGTTCATCAGGTTCCATTATTGCAGAGTTAAAGTTGATAGATATATTGTGATAGTTGGTATCAATTAGAAGAAAGTTGGAGGTATCTCTGCAGTTATTGTTGTCTAAGACAACCAGTTGATAATTATCTGCAATAAGATTGGATATATCTAAAGAGTTCGATAAGAAATTGTTCCAATAAAACTGTATGCTATCTGCAGTAGATGTCACTATAATATTAGAAATAGCTCCATTTTCTTGTCCACAATCTTCATTTTTTATTACCACAAAAGAAGTATCAATTTCTGGTCCTGAAAGGTCAGCAACATTGAAGTTGTGACTAGCAATACATCCCATCCCATCTGTTAATTCCAGAAAAAAGCCACCTCCATTTAAGTTAAATGTATCTAGAGTTAAGGAGCTTTGGGTATTCCAAGTCCAGCTGTAGGGGCTTATTCCTCCGACAATATTAATTCCACTAATGCTTCCATTTTCTTGGTTACATTTTTCACTTTCGACAATTACGTTTGAACTATCAATTATTAAATCAGGAACATCTATACAAAATTGGTGAAAATTGCTAGCTCCACCTGTTGAGGCAGTAAAACCCCAGAAAACCATAGGGTTGCCGTTAAATACATTATTTACTATGTCACCAGTATAATTTAAAACAAGAAAATTATTATAATAGACGTTTAATAAAGTTGCTACAGGGTCCCATGTAATTCTTAAAGGTTCAGCGATGCAGTTTTCAATTTCTCCTAGGTCGTAGGGCCCTGCAATATTATTGGAAGAAGAATGAATAACATCTCCATCTAAATTAATTGAAATATGGTCGTTAAAGATATCTCCATGAGCTGTATTTTGATAAGTGTCTAAATAAACTCCTAGCGATGGAGAAACACCCCCCAAACCCATTTGACCACCTGAAGAACCAATACTGGTGTTTAAAGGCTGAAGAGCAAACACCATTCCATCTGCTCCTGCCCACTGACTTGTGTTGTTGCAGCCTAAATTTACAGTAAAGCTATAGTCAAAAGGTTGGTTTAAATCGATTTGGTTTATATTCCAAACAGAACCTGCCTTATTGCCCATATCGGGCGTAAGTTGGTAACATTTACAGTTTATTACACTAGCGTCTCCATTAAGTTGAAATTGAGCCCTTACTGGTGCATTAAAAACAACTAATGTCAGCCATAGTAATATTATATTAGAAAACTTAATTTTAAAAATTTTAAACAAAAGTAAAAAAACAAATTTCAATCTTATAATATTCTCACATTGATTACGTTTCTTTATATTTAAGAAAATCTATTTTTAAAAATTGTGACTTACAAATGAAAATTGCACTTATTGGTTATGGAAAGATGGGAAAGCTTTTAGAAATTAAAGCCAAGGAGAGAAACCATACCATTTCTAAAATATTAAATAATAAAAATTGGACTTCTCAAGATCTAATGGACTCGGATATGGCTATAGATTTTTCAAGTCCAGATTCTGCGGTAGATAATATTCATAAAGCCTTTAAGGCAAATGTTCCGATCGTTGTTGGGACAACTGGTTGGAACAAGGATTTTGATAAAGTAAAAAATTGGTGCAATGAATATAACGGAGCAATTCTACCTTCCTCAAATTTTTCTTTGGGTGTAAATATTTTTTTTGAAATGAATAGGCAGTTGTCAAAAATAATGAATAGGCAAAAGTCATATTCTGCTAAAATAAGGGAGACCCACCACACCGAAAAAGTGGATTCACCAAGTGGAACAGCAATTACTACAGCAGAAATAATTCTAGAGGAAATGGACCATTATTCAAACTGGGTCTCTAATACCTCTAATTATGGTAATAAATTGCCTATAATTGCAAAAAGACAGGCAGGAGTAGCTGGAACTCATCAAGTCATTTACGAAAGTAATATTGACGAGTTGTCCATTTCCCACCGAGCAAAAAATAGAGATGGATTTGCTATTGGGGCAATTATTGCTGCAGAATTTTTATACAATAAAAAAGGACTTTTTTCTATGAAAGACGTCGTAAAATTTTAAGATGATACCATATATTTTATTAATGCTAATGATCGTTGTTTATTTCTTTTCTCTTGGAAATATTTTTGAAAAGAATGGACGCCAAACGTGGGAGGGTTATGTTCCTATTTACAATATTTATGTGTGGTTAAAAATCATAAAAAAACCATGGTGGTGGATTTTCTTTTTCCCAATTCCATTTGTGAATTTAATTGTTGCCATAGGCTGTAATGTTGAAACTGCAAGATTATTTGGAAAATATTCTGTAAAAGATACTTTGTTAATGATATTATTGCCTTGGTATTACATGCCTTATTTAGCATTTGATTCTAAAAATGTAGTGGTAGAACCCACAGACTGGACCAAAGTAAAAGACAGAGAACAGAGAACTTGGCATGACCAAATATCTCTGTTTTTTATAGCTCCATTTGTTGGCCATGGGCTGTATTTTATTTTTAGACTTATTGGTTCAAAAGACAAGCCCAATAAAAAAACAATGGCTGCGGACTGGACCAATGCTCTAGGATTTGCAATTGTTGCTGCATCTATAATAAGGTCTCTATTTTTTGAAGCCTTTACAATTCCAACAGGCTCAATGGAAAAAACCATGAGAATTGGAGACTATTTATTTGTAAATAAAATGAAATATGGAGCAAAGTTGCCTCAAACACCAATTTCTGTTCCCTTTGTTCACAATAGGTTGCCTTTCACCTTTATCCCCTCTTATGTAGACTGGTTTAGTTCTGATTATAGAAGACTGTTTGGATATGGTGAAATTAAAAGGGGAGATATTATGGTATTTAATTGGCCTGTTGGAGATTCTGTAATTGTCCATAACGGTGTTATTGCCCACGATTATTATGCCATATTAAGGAACCAGGCTTTTATAAATTGTGTTAGAGATTTAAAAGCTTATAATAGCAATGGAATTAACTTAAGTTACGATAGGTATCAGCCATTAGAATCGAAATATTTAAATTCTGCCAGGCAAAAATTAATTAATGGTGGCGGTTTAAGTCAGTCTCCAGTAGGCCCAATTGAAAAAACTGGTGGAATTGCTACTCTTCCTATAGATAAAAAAGAAAATTATATAAAACGCTGTGTAGCTGTTGGTGGAGACACTTTAGAAATTAAAGACAATCTCCTTTATATAAATAGCCAGCCAGAAGAAAAAAAAGACGAAGTTGTTTTTACTTATAATTTCTATTTTAAACCTGGGTCTTATATCCCACAAGACAAAATTCTAGAGGATTTTGAAATTTACAGCGACCAGCACACAAGGTCAAATATTGAGAACAAATACATAAAAGTTGTAGATACTTCCTATAAGGATTCCTTAGTTTATTTAGAAAAATTAGCTGCTTTTAGTAGAGAACAAATAACTTGTTCCCCAGAGACTGCAAAAATGCTTTCTAGATATTCTGGTTTAGATAGTATGAGTCAAGAAATTCATCCAAAAGGTTTTAATTATTCTGTTTATGGTCAGTTCTATCCATATTTTCCAAACCATCCTTCTTTTGATTGGTCTAGAGATAATTATGGTCCACTTATAGTTCCAAAAAGTGGGTGGACAGTCGAACTAAGCGATTCTACGTGGATACTTTACAAACGAGCTATAGAGGTTTACGAAAAAAATAAAGTTTCTATTAACTCTAATGGAGATTTCCTTATAAATGATAAAATAAGTACTGAATATACCTTCCAACAAAATTATTATTGGTTGATGGGGGACAATAGGCATGGGTCTGCCGATTCAAGATGTTGGGGTTTTGTTCCTGAAGATCATGTTGTTGGAACTGCGTCTTTTGTTTGGTTTTCTAAACATCCTGAGACTGGAATTAGATGGGATAGAATTTTCTCCACTGTTCACTAATGAAGACTGTCCTTAGTTCGGTCTATGCTGGTAATCTGATGTACTATTCGGTTCTTGCAAAATACTCTCAGGTATATATCGATGGATTTGAGAATTTTCGAAAGCAATCTTATAGAAACCGGTGTGTCATATCTAGTCCCAATGGACCGTTGAAGTTAATAATTCCTATTATTAGAATTTCCAAAAACATTGTCAAGGATGTAAAAATTGACAACCATCAAAATTGGAGAAAAATCCATTGGAAATCTTTAGAAAGTTCTTACAGATCTTCCCCTTATTTTGAGTTTTATGAAGACGAATTTAAGCCGCTCTATTTGGAGAAGAAAATAGAATATTTATTGGATTTTAACCAGCAAATTAATTTAGTTCTTTTAAGATGTTTAAATATGGATACTGAGGTTATATTTTCTGATTCCTACATAGAAAAAGGAGGGAAGGTTAATGATTTTAGGGATATAATTCACCCAAGTTCAGTACCAACAGAAACAGTTAAAAAAATGAAATACAGCCAAGTATTTCAGGAAAGTCAAGATTTTATTTACAACCTAAGTGTTTTTGATTTGTTGTTTAATCAGGGTCCGTTGGCGAGACAATTGCTGGATTCATAGAGTAGTTACAGGCATTGCTAATTACATTCATTACTTCAGTTCTTATATTCATACTTATTAATTTATGATTTTCAGCATCTGGATAAACTCTATTGGATAGAAAAACGTAGAGAATACCACTTTCAGGATCTGCCCATGTTAAGTTTCCTGTAAATCCAGAATGTCCAAAGCTATCATAGGACACACATTCAAAACAGGTTGGTCCGCCAGCGCCATCTCTAACGGGTTTGTCAAATGCAATTCCTCTTCTATTTTTATTAGAATTGTAATAAGGAGAGGAGGTATATTTTTCAATAATATCAGAATTTAAAATAGTATCTCCACCATAAGTACCTTTGTTTAAATACATCTGCATGATTACCGCTAGGTCATTTGCGTTTGAAAAAAGACCTGCATGTCCGCCAACTCCGCCTAAAAGAGCAGCCCCTTGGTCGTGAACATATCCATGAATTAGTTGATGTCTAAAAAATGTATCATTTTCAGTTGGTGTTATTCTATTTAAAGCCCATTTGTTAAGTGGATTATAACCGATATTTTGAAGTCCAATTTTACTATAAATATTTTCTGCAATTAGGTCTTGGCTATTAAAGGTGATTTTTTTAATTATTTCATTGATGAAGTAATACCCGACATCGCTGTATTTATATTTTTTATTTTTATTAATGTCTGTAGAAAGTATTCTTTCAAAAATAGTATCTCTGTAGGAGCTTAGCATATATAAGTTTTTTGCAACTAAGCTTTGGTGAATATTTGACGGAAGCTTGCTGTAGAGTTCGTAGGATGGCATTCCATCATTTAAGGTTTTAATATAAAAAGGTATCCAGGAGGCCAATCCAGCTTGGTGGGTTAAAATTTCTTTTAGTACTAAATTTTTATATTCTGTGGAGTCTAATATTTCTGGTAAGTAAGACCCTAGGGTAGAGTCAACACTAAATCTATTTTCTGACTCTAGTTGCATTAATATTAATGCAGAGCTTGCAATTTTTGTTATGGAAGCCAAGTCGTATATGTCAGAATTTTCAACTTTTTTTGAACTACTATCGTAGGTGTGATTTCCGAAGGATTTGTTAAAGAATACATTTCCGTCTTTGGCAGCTAATATTTGACAACCTGGCATTGCATGGTTATCTATACCATTATTCACTATAGAATCAATTTTGTAAAGTATACTATCATTTATATCTAGCTCACTAGGGTTTAGATAGGAAAGTCTAGTTTTGGTAGTGGATAGTCCATCTCCAGATTGGTAATTTTCACATAAATTATTTTCTAAAGAATTACTACAGGAGAGACCACCAAAAACAACTTGGCTAGCATGTTTAAGATTTTTTGGTTTAGAGTTAGGGTTGTATAATATTGCTTGACAGCTGTTGATGATAAGATCTTCAAAAAAGAGTTTTTTTCCGTGAACATAGTTTAGAATTATTTTATTTTTTGAACTTATTTCTTGGATTAAATTGGCAATTTCAAAGTGAATGGTGTCTGTGTTTACAATAATTAGATTAAAACCTTTTAGTTCTTTTTCCATTGCTCTAATCATTCTTTTAGAGGAGAAAGTGTTGAAATGAAAATGGTCAATATTGGTATAGTTGTCGCAAGAGGCTTCAAAGCTATTTAAGTTGTTGGAAGAAAGATTTAAGGTTGCAATTTTTAAAGTATCAAGTTTTTTTAAGGGGATTATATTTCTCGAGTTTTTTAAAAGAACAGTAGAATGAAAATTTGTAGAATCGTTAGAAAAAAGGCTATTGGACCATATTATGGCCAATAAAAACACCCATAATTTTAAAATAATTTTATTCATTTATCTTTTTAACTAGAATATTATCTCAATATTAATTTTTATTTGTTTAGAAATTATATTTATTAAAAAAGTTTAGGAAAAATAAAATGTTGATAAAGTCTTAAATAATTTAAGATAATCGAATCCTAAAAATTAATGGTATCCATTGACAAAAGCTTGTAATGAAAAAAAAAGAAAGGAAATCATAAACACAACCGATTTTGGATGTTTTGTGGTTAAAACATACTCACCGTTATTTGGAATCCATAATAAATTAACTGTCAATAATTTGTAATTTATGATCTTATTGCATATATTATTAAGATAATATATTTTCTAATGAGAGTCTTTTCTGCATTATTTATTCTTTCTTTTATAACACTTTCATCTTGCGAAAAATGGGAAGACAAAGAAAAAGAAGCATACTATTACTATTCTACCGATTTCAAACCAGTTGATTTAAAGTCAAATGCAGAAACAATTTTAAATATTAATGTTGATTATATTGAAATTCTCTACACAGTTTTTTTTCAAAAAAAAAAGTTTGGAGATACAAGTTAGTAATAGAAAATTTTGACATCCAAAACGACATTGATAAATCTGATAAGGTTTTGGTTTATGAAGAAGGTGTGGCTAATGTAGATGATGATCTTAACATTCTCTTTATTCCAGACTCCAACCCTACTGGTTCTTATACAGGTTATTTCCAAAACGACAAAAAGAATTTCAAGGTTTCTTTCCCTGAAGTTTATAATCGTGAAATAAATTTCTTGGAAAATTAGAATACTGTATAAACAGTCTAAAATTTGTGCCCTAGGTTACTAGTGCAACGCCCATCATTTTGCCTTTGAATTTATACTAATTACCTTTAAGCATTTGTGTTTAGTACCTTATCAGAATGGTATTCACCAGCATCTAATTTTGATTTGATTTTATTAAATGTACTAATGGTATATTCAACATCTTCTAAGGAATGAGAAGCAGTTGGTATTAATCTTAATAAAATAACATCTTTAGGAACTACAGGATAGACGACAATGGAACAGAAAAGTCCATAATTTTCCCTCAAATCAAATGTTAATTTAGTTGCCTCTCCCAAAGTGCCACTAAGCATAACAGGTGTTACACATGAATTGGTGTTGCCCAAATTAAATCCAGAACTTTTAAGCCCCGATTGTAAAGCATTGGCAATTTCCCAGAGCTTGTCTTTTTGTTCTTTGGCTTTTAGTAATTCTAATCTTTTTAATCCGCCAATCACTAGTGGCATAGGAAGTGATTTAGCAAATATTTGAGACCTCATGTTGTACGCTAAATAATTAATTACATCATCTGTGCTACAAACAAAAGCTCCTACACTTGCCATAGATTTTGCAAATGTTCCAAATAATACATCTATTTCATCTTGAATACCTTGCTCTTCGCCTGCACCTTGTCCTTTTTTACCAAGAGTTCCAAACCCATGCGCATCGTCTACAAAAATTCGGAAATTAAACTTTCCAGATTTTCTATACTCTATTATTTCTTTAAGTTTTCCCTGGTCGCCACTCATTCCAAAAACACCTTCTGTTACTACTAATATTCCACCTCCAGTCTGGGTAGCTATTTTAGTGGCAACAGTCATTTGTTTTTCAAAACTTTCCATGTCGTTGTGAAGAAATACTTTTCTTTTTCCCTGGTGAAGTCTAACACCATCTACCATACAGGCATGAGATTCGCTATCGTAAACTATAACATCGTTTCTATCTACCAAAGCTTCTATAGTAGACATACAACCTTGATAACCAAAATTCAATAAGTAACACGCGTCCATGTCCATGAAGTCAGCAAGTTCTTTTTCTAACTTTTCATGTTCGCTAGTTTGACCAGACATCATTCTAGCACCCATTGGGTAACCAAGTCCCCATTTTTTGGAAGCTTCAGCATCTGCTTCTCTAACTTCTGGGTGGTTGGACAAACCTAGATAATTATTAATACTCCATGTAAGTACTTCTTTTCCTTTAAAAAACATTCTTGGAGCAATATCTCCTTCTAACTTTGGGAAAGTAAAGTATCCATGAGATTCTTTAGCATGTTGTCCCAAGGGGCCTCTGTTGTTTTTTATTTTGTCAAAAATATCTTTCATAATACTGATTCTATAAAGAATTATTACCAAAATTATAACACTTTAATCGCTATTAGAACTTTTGTTTTAGTTTTATTAACATATCTATTCACATACTTTATCAATTAAGTCAAATTTTAATAATTATATAATTTTATATTTGCATTTTAAATTTTCAATTGAACGAAATTTTCTCATATATATTTAATTATAAAATCATCCTTATATTATTTGTTTTTTCAACAACGTTGTCTTGTTCTGATTACAATAAAATATTAAAAGGAACAGATTATAATTTAAAGTATGAAAAAGCTCTGGAGTACTATGAAAATAATCAGTGTTACAAATCCTTGCCACTTCTTGAAGAATTAATGTCTTATTTTAGAATGACTAGTAAAGGGGAAGATGTATATTATTACTATGCAAAAAATCAATATTGCATGGGGGATTACTATCTTGCTGGGTATTATTTTAAAAGATTTGTAAAAAACTTTCCTCAAAGTTCAAGAGTGGAAGAATGTGCTTTTAATTCTGCTATTTGTCTTATGAAGAACTCTCCGGATTATTATTTAGACCAATCAGAAAGTTATAAAGCAATAGATGATTTTCAACTATTTATGAGCAAATATCCCAATAGCTATCTATTAGATAGTTGTAATAAAATGGTTATTGATTTAAGAAACAGACTAGAATTAAAAAGTTTTGAAAAGGGAAAACTTTATTATAAAATGGAAAAATACAGGTCTGCTACCATTGCTTTAAATACTACAATTTCTGAATTTCCAAACACCAATTTTAAGGAAGAAATACTCTTTCTGATATTAAAATCTAACTATTTGTATGCTTCAAATAGTGTTGACTCAAAAAAAATAGAAAGATTTGAAGAAACTATTAAATCTTATTATACTTTTGTGGATTCTTACAAAAGCAGTAAGTTTGCACGAGAATCGGAAAGCTTTTACTTATCGAGCTTGAAAGAACTAGAAAAACTCAAAATTTAACCAATGGCATATAAAGATAGCACAGCAGAGAGAACAACAATTACAAGAAGTCTTAGAGAATTAGAGTCTGAAACCAGTAATATCTACGAAACAATCACTGTTTTATCAAAAAGATCTAATCAGATTAATGTTGAAATGAAAGAAGAGCTTAATCAAAAATTAGATGAGTTTGCTACTTCAACTGACAATCTCGAGGAAATTTTTGAAAACAGAGAGCAAATTGAAGTTTCAAGATATTACGAAAGATTGCCTAAATCTGGAGCTATTGCTATTCAGGAATTAGAAAACGAAAAAATATTTTGGAAATCTCCTGAAAACGAAGATTCAAACGAATAATATTTTTCATGCTAAGTGGCAAAAATGTATTACTAGCTGTCACTGGAAGTATTGCTGCATACAAATCAGCCTTTTTAATTAGGGAATTTATCAAATCTGGAGCATTTGTTAAAGTTATAGTTACAGAAGCTGCTCTTCAATTTGTTACTACTGTTACCCTATCTACTTTATCAAAAAATCCAGTCTATAAAGACTTTATTAAAGACGAAAACACTGGCGAATGGAATAACCACGTTGATCTTGGTTCTTGGGCCGACTTAATGGTTATTGCTCCAGCTACTGCCAACACAATATCAAATTTAGTTTCTGGAAAAGCAGATAGTTTTTTCTTATCTACATTTCTTTCGTGCAATGCCCCAGTTTTTGTTGCCCCAGCAATGGATTTAGATATGTTTAAAAATAAATCTACCCAGTCAAATATTCAATTATTAACAAAAAGATCGGTAAATGTAATAGAGCCAAAAGAAGGAGAATTAGCTAGTGGATTAGAAGGGAAGGGTAGAATGGAAGAACCAGAAGAAATAGTGACTTACATAAATAATTATTTTCTTGAAAAAGCTACTCTAAAAAACTTAAATATTTTAATTTCTGCTGGACCTACACACGAATCCATAGATCCTGTTCGTTTTATAAGCAATCATTCAACTGGAAAAATGGGATATGCTTTGGCCAACGAAGCGCAAAAAAGAGGTGCAAATGTTCAATTGGTTTCAGGACCTGTAACCTTGAAAACACCTGAAAATGTACAAAGAATAGATGTTATGTCAACTCAGGAAATGAAAAAAGAAATTTCTCAAAGATTTGATAAAATAGACGTTTTAATAATGAGTGCTGCTGTAGCAGATTATGAGCCAATAAATATTGCTTCAAATAAAATTAAAAAGCAAGACCAAGAAATAATTATTCAATTGAAAAAAACACCAGATATTTTAAAAGATTTATCAAAAAGTAAAAAGAAACAACTCGTTATTGGTTTTGCTCTAGAAACAGAGAATGGTATTGAAAATGCCTATCAAAAAATGAAAAGAAAAAATCTAGATGCAATTATTTTAAATTCTCTGAGAGATACTGGAGCTGGTTTTGGTCACGACACCAATAAAATCACCTTAATAACTCCTTCCGAAGAGAGGGAGTTCGAGTTAAAAACCAAAGATCTAGTAGCAATAGATATTCTAAACTTTGTAGAAGAATGTATTTAAGAATTAAAATACTATTTATTGTTACTTTGGGTTTTTCTAAATTATCTATTTCTCAGATATTCAATTGTGAAGTTCAAGTTATAGCACCTACTCTTCAAAATAATCCTGCAAATGAAGAGATTTTTTCTTCCTTAAAAAACGCCATGATTGAATATATCAATTTTGGTTACAATTGGACCAACGACAAGTTTGAACAGCACGAACAAATTGATGTTTCTTTTTTATTGACACTAAATTCTAAGTCTGGGAATGATTTTTCGGGAAAACTGCAAATTACTTCCCAAAGACCAGTTTTTAATTCTGATTACAAATCTCTTTTAATGAGTTACATTGATAAAAATGTCACTTTTAAATATATTAGAAACGCACCTATACAATATTTTGAAGGACAGCACGTAGATAATTTAGCTGATATCTTAGCTTATTATATTTATATGATTCTAGGTTACGATTACGACTCTTTTTCTATGGAAGGTGGGACACCTTATTTTAATAAAGCAGATCAAATTTTAAGTATTTGTCAAAGTGCATCAGAACCAGGTTGGAAAGCGCCCGATGGAGATGGAAGTAACAATCGCTTTTGGTTAATACAAAATGCTTTACAACCACAATTCACATCTCTTAGGAAGACTTTTTATAATTACCATATTAGTGGATTAGACCAGTGTTATATAAATAGAGATACCTGTATCAAAGAAATAACTAGCTCTGTAAATGATTTATTGGAGATTCATAAGAGTAGACCTTCTTCTTTAAATATGCAATTGTTTTTTAATGCCAAATATGAAGAGTTAATTAAAATTTATTTACCTACTTCACCTTCTGAAAGAAACAAAATTTATAATCTGGTTTCTCAATTAGACCCATCTAGAATAAAAGCATATAATAAATTGAAGTAAATTTAGTCATGGATAAATTTAAAGGTACAGGTGTCGCACTAGTAACTCCATTCAATGAAAATGGAAAAGTAGATTACAATGGTTTACAGAAACTAGTTGAGTTTCAGATTAATAATGGAACCAACTATCTAGTAGTACAGGGCACTACTGGAGAGTCTGTCACTCTTAATAATGAAGAGAAAATTTCAGTACTAGATTATATTATTGAAATTAATGCTGGTAAACTTCCCATTTTATTAGGAGTTGGTGGAAACAGCACATCCGATGTTTGTGAAAAAATAAAGTTTTTTTCAGACCATAAGATAGATGGATTTCTTTCTGTTAGTCCATATTATAACAAACCATCACAACAAGGTATTTACGAGCATTTTAAATCCATATCTAATGCAACTAATCTTCCAATTATAATCTACAATGTCCCAGGAAGAACAAGTTCCAATATAACTGCTGATACAACGGTTAAACTGGCAAAAGATTTTAAAAATATAGTAGGAGTTAAAGAAGCATCTGGAAACTTAGAGCAAATAATGACTATTATTTTAAAAAAACCAGATAATTTTTTGGTGATTTCTGGGGACGATGCTTTAACTCTTGGACATGTTTTAGTTGGAGGAGACGGCGTTATTTCTGTAATAGCTAATGCATTCCCCAAAAGATTTTCAACTATGGTAGATGCAGCTTTGAATAGAAATTTAGATTTAGCAAAAGAAAAGCATTACGAACTCTTCGAGATTATTCATTATTTATTTGTAGATGGAAATCCCGCAGGAATTAAGTACTTGCTAAAATTAATTAACATATGTTCTGATTTTGTTAGGTTACCACTTGTTGGTATTACAGAAGAAACATCTAAAAAACTGTATTCTCTTACAGCGTCAATAGATGATACTTTGGTTTAATTTAAAGTAGGATTAACGAAATAGCTAGTATTCCAACTCCAACTCCAACCCATTTAAAAATAGATACCTTTTCTTGAAATAAGATTACTGATAATATAGTACACATTACGATAACACCAATATTTACTATTGGAAAGACTTGGTAAGTAGTAAATAGTTCACTTTTCAAAGATTTTATAAAATAAAGCAGTGTTAAATAGTTAGGGATTCCTAGAACAATTCCCCAAAAAATACTTTTTTTATCCATCTTTAGATTGGATGTTTTTATTTTAAAAAAACTATATAACCCCCCTGTAAATCCAGCAAAAAGAAAGGTCAATGTGAAAAAAAGATTCATATTTTGACTATTTAAAATATTTCTTTGTCCCCAATTTAGAAGACCATCTGCTAAACCTTGACCTATAAAAAGTAAGAAGAGGATGATTATATTTAGTTGACTTAGTTTTTTACTTTTCTTGTCTTCTTTAGAAGAAAATACAATAGCTCCGAGTGCAAGAAAAACCCCTATAATTTTAAAAAAAGTAACTTCCTCTTTAAATAAAATTATTCCTATTAATATTGGAATAACCATAGACATCTTATTGGATATTGTACTTAAAGTAATTCCTATTTTCTGTGCTGAGTAGGCATATAAATTAAATGTAATTACAAATAGAGTTCCTATAATTAAGGCTATAATTACAAAATTTAAATTGGTATTAGTTTTAAGTTCAATAAAACTGTTTTCTAGTAAATAACTCGATAATGCTAATGTTCCTGCAGTAAAATAGTTGAAAGTAATGGCTATTAGATTATTTACCCTTATTTTATCAAAATATTTAAACAACATAACCATCATGGAAAATGTGGTAATTGTTATTGCTAAATCAATCATTCAAGTATTTAAGAAGTGTATCCTGACCTATTTCATCCTTTGATATCCATTTTTTATTTAATAAAGGGGATTTTAACCCATTTTTAAATAATTTATTTCCAACAATTACTCTTGCTTCGTCCCAGTAATTGTTGTTTATAAAACTTGTTATTGTTTTGAATCCTCCTTCAATAATTATGGAGGAAATTTCCATTTGGTATAAATAGTTTACTAGGCTAAGAATCATATCTTTCTCCTTACATTTCAAGTATAATATATTATCTTTTTTTTCTTCTAAAACTAAATTTGCAATTATTGTTTTGGAGCTATTATCAAAAATATTATAGTCAGAACTCAATTTAAGATTTGGATCTAAAATAACTCTAACAGGGTTTATTCC
>Ga0206682_10000910_pt1 | contig 30341 bp, 28 predicted proteins | sample M240m12015metaG_FD_155444 | JGI IMG/M metagenome (GOLD analysis project Ga0206682, IMG submission 155444) | Ammonia-oxidizing marine archaeal communities from Monterey Bay, California, United States - M2 40m 12015 | ecosystem: Environmental > Aquatic > Marine > Intertidal zone | place: USA...
TAATGATTCAAAGAAGATTTTAATGCTGAAATATTATTCATTTTTATTTATGATTAAATAGATCTTTTCGAAACCGAAACTACTTTATGCATCCCTTCCATTACTCTCAGTTTAGTGCTTATAGGCCCTTTAAAACGAGAACCTACTGGAATTCATTCTATTTTTTTAGGTGCTTCTTTTACTAATACCATGCAATTAATATCTCATTTAGTAGAATTAACAAGGCTTTTAATTTTTTCTTTTGATCTCACTAAAACACCTTTTAACATGTTACCTTTTCTAATTTTAGAACCTTTCAAATTACGTTGAATTGAAACTAAAAACACTTGACCTAAGGATGCTTTTTTTTTATTATATGTCTTAATAACTTTCGCTCGTATTGCCGAAGAGTTATCTATTATTTTAAGATTTGTTAATAATTGAACCATTTATTTTTTTCTGCCAACAGCACGAAACCGTTTCTTTTTTCCTCTATAATTTACTGCCTTACGTAATGTACCTAAAACTCTTAAAGGATCTTTTTCTATTATATTTTTTAATCAACTACTTAAAACTTTACCATCTTTAAAAACATGTGGTAAACGCTTAATATTAATTACAACGTTTGTATTATATTTAAGAACTAAAATTGATTTTATTAATTTAACCACTTTACGTAGTCTTTTGTTATGACTTTTAGCTACCTCATGAGGTTTTTCGTTAGAAGAACCCGGAATAAATAATAAAAAGTTTAACTCAATTAAGTTAGGAAAACTATTAATATAAATTTCAGAACATAAATAATTGTAATTTAATAATACCCCCTCTATGAATTTTCTAATTCAACTTTCTTCTTTTAAATTAGAGTACATAGACCGAGAACATCATGGTTGACTTATACCTATTTTTTTTGGATTCATAGTTTAATTAATTCTTTTTACTTTTTTTGAAAGTAGCTTTTACTTTCGTAGGAGCGAATTCTCCTAATCTATGAGAAACATGATCTGTTGTAATTTTAATTACTTTAAAAGAATTACCTGTATCTACTCGAAACTCTTTATTAACCATAGATGGATCTATAATAGTATTCCTATTATAAAACACCTCTCTACCTCTATAACTTTTTAAACTGTTTAATTTTGTAGATTTTCATTTAGATCTTTTCATTTAGACATGGAGAGATTCGAACCCTCGGCCAAAAGATTAAAAATCTTCTGCTCTACCACTGAGCTACATATCTACGCCTAACCATAAGGTTCGGCTAATCAAGTCAGCGAGACTCGAACTCACATCAATCGCTCCCAAAGCAATCATTTTACCAATTCAAACTATGACCTGAAACTACCATTTAAGATAGTCTTTAACATAGAATTACATTCCATATAAAATTAAGAACGCAAACATTAGAGCGAACAGTCCCATAGCCTCCGCTAAAGCGAATCCCATAATACAGTAAGTAAATAGTTGTTGTTTTAATGATGGATTACGAGCGTAACCTTGGATTAGACCAGCAAATACTGCTCCAATTCCTGCTCCAGCACCTCCAACTCCAGCAGATGCTGCTCCAGCACCAATTAATTTAGCTGCTTCAAACATAGTATAAATTTAAATTGTTAGCTGTGGCCTAAAAAATGCCAGCTGTCAGCATTAAAAACCTTTAACCTTTTAATACCGAGAGTGACTCGATTCGAACGAGCAATCGCTTATGTGACAAACAAGTGCATTAACCATTATGCTACACCCCCCCCTAAAAATAGTCCTGGAAGGATTTGAACCTTCCTCTATCGCTTATGAGACGACCGTCTTAGCCACTGGACGACAGGACCTCTAAACACTAAGCTGGACTCGAACCAACAACCTTTCCATCCGAAGCGGAGAACTCTACCAATTGAGCTACTAGTGCTAACTGACTAAACTGTCTTAATATTTGAATTGATCAGAATTAAACTAAAACAACACAAAAAAGCTTAAATACTTAAGATTAGGAGAAGGCTCCCCCTTTAGTAAACGCTTTTTGAAATTTAACCCTTTAATAGGTTAATAAATTTAACAGAGATACTTCCTTTAACTCTATAATAAGCAACAAGAATTGAAAGCCCAATTGCGGACTCCGCTGCTGCCACCACTAATATATAAAATGCAAATATTTGCCCATTTAAATCATCTATAAATGAAGAAATTGTTAGTAATAAAAAATTTATACTCAATAACATTAATTCTACAGACATTAAAAGGATAATTATATTTTTTCTATTAACAATGATACCTAACACCCCTAAAATAAATAAGATGAAAGCAACACTAAGATAATTGATAAGCAACATATATCCCGTGACAGATTCGAACTGTCATGGCATTTGTGAAAGAAATGATTCTTAACCATTAGAATAACGGGACATTATGAATGAAGGACTCGAACCTCCACTTGACTCAATCAAAATGAGTTGTCTTGCCATTAGACGAATTCATAACTTGGTTCAACAAAGACTAAAAGACACTTTTCTTATACCCTCAAAAAAACCAAACCTCTAAAAGCAAAGTTGCTTCTAGAATTAATTAGAAATACGCGAAACAAATGTTGTTTTGAACGGTAATTTTTTACAGACTGACATTAATGCTGTTTTTGCTAATAATCGTGAATCTGAACGTAGTTCGAATAAAATTGAACCATTTTGGACTCTTGTAACCCATTCATTAACACTACCTTTTCCTTTACCCATTCTTGTTTCATTAGGTTTCGCTGTAACAGGAATATGAGGAAAAACTCTAGTTAAAAGTGTTCCTTTTCTTTTTAAAGATCTTTTTATAGTCATTATAGCTGCACTTAATTGTGTACTAGTAATAAGACATGATTGATTCGACATTAATCCATAGTTACCGTAAATTAAATGATTCTTATATTTTGGCGTCAATTTAATTTGATATCTATGATGTTTACTAAATTTTCTACTTCTTGGTTTCATTTTTATTAATTACTAATTCTTTTTACGACCATATTTCGATCGGCTAGTTTTACGATCATAAACTCCTAAAAGATCAAATTGTCCTCTAATACATTTATACTTTACTCCTGGAAGATCTCGACATCTACCTCCTCGCACTAATACGATTCCATGAGCTTTAAGTGTATGTCCTTCTCCCGGGATTGCCGCCGTTATAGTTCTTTTTGTAGAAAATAATCTAATCTTTGCTACTTTACGTAAAGCTGAATTAGGCTTTTTTGGTTTACGCACCATAACTCTTAGACAAACACCTTTTGCAAAAGGTTGTCCTTTAAATGCAGGAACACTAGATTTTTGTTTTACTCTACGTCTAGGTTTTTTCATAAGTTGGTTTAATGTTGCCACGGGTGATTAGAGAGATTTGAACTCTCGACCGTTCCTACCACAAAGGAATGCTCTACCTACTGAGCTATAAACACCCTAATGGAGACAGACCTCCTAAGCCAGAAGAGAATCGAACTCCCATTTTACTCCTTATGAGGGAGCTGCATTAACCATTATGCTACTAGCTTTCTTGATAACTTCTTTTCCTCCAAAGGAAGCTTTGCTTCTCCCCTATAAAAACCCAAAGCCCCTTCTAGGCTTATACAAAAAAATGCCGCTCTCCCAGGGACTACAACCTTCAGCCCTGGCTTACCTTAAATTTGCCCAAAAATGAACTTGAATCATTGACCTCTTCATTTTCAGTGAAGCGCTCTACCAACTGAGCTATCTGGGCACGATAATTTTAAATCTTTCGAAGTCCATTGGATTCGGGATTAAAAAATAAAATAAAAACTACCGCTTTCTCTACAACAAACTTTATTTGTCTTACGGGAGAGAATTGAACTCTCACGTCTTAAAAGACATTTGATTTTAAGTCAAACGCGTCTACCGATTCCGCCACCGTAAGATCTTGCAAGTCAAATTAATGTGCAAGATTAAAATTAATGAATTGAATAAGGAACTATCACGTCCTTTTTCTTATAAAATTTTGTAACAAGTACTTTATTTAAATCAACATAAAGTAATTGTTTTCCTAATTCGGTCATAGGATAAGAAAATGTAGACTTTCTAATAGATAACCTACGTCTAAGTTTTTTGAACTTTCTAATTAAACGCCCTTTTAGAGTTTTCTTTCTTAATTTAAAACGCAACTTACTATAAAGTTCACTTCTTAAATTATATCCTCTTCTATCACTTTTAGAAACTTTAGGTATAAGAGCTTTTCCCAAAGGCGAAGCCTCTAAAAGCGAAGCTTTGCTTTTAATACTGCTACCTGACTTTAATAAAAAAGTACTTTCATTCTTAAAAAATTTCATTTTTAATTTCTTAGCTCCTCGTCTACGTGATCTACGTAACCGCCTTTTACCTCTACGTATATCGAACTTCATTCGAGGAAAATTTCTTAAATGATACCTAAATAATAAATCAAAAGGTGTTTTATCAGATACGACTTTAATAGTACTAATTGGATCAATTATTAACTTCGCACTATTAGCTACTCTCCCATCTACTAAAACTGAACCCTTTTTTATCAACTCTCTACTAACGTGAAGGTTTCTAGCAAAACCTAAACGTAAAAGTAGTATATCTAGTCGACGTTCTACTTCTTTTAAAGAATTATCTGAAGACCCTCGACCTTCTCAATCATATTTTTTAAGGTTATAAAACGATCGTATATTTTTATCTAAATAAAAGTTCTTTTGATAAAAATTTACTCTACGCTTACCTTTTAAACTTAAATGGTCACCTTCTTCTTCTTTAGAAATTGGCTTTTTATAATAATAACTTTTTCCCTTAGAACGTTCTGATGACTGTAATAAATCTCCTTTAACTGGTAGCCGTAAACTCGTTTTAAACGGTCCTTTACGGCTAGTTGATTTTAATAAATTAAATTTATCTGTACTTAAATCTGTCAACCCAGCTTTAAGCCTGTAACTAAAATCCTCGTCTGATGGATAAGATACCACCTTTTTTGGGTTTTGTAAAGACTTTCGTTTATCTACCATAACTACCCCATTACGAATATAAAACTCAGCTACTCTTTTAGTATATAAAGAAGGTATAAAACGTAGCTGTTTAAATCTATCACGTCTACTAACCTTCTTTCTTGAACTACCACCCTCCACTGGAAGAGAAGGCTTTAAGCTCTTTTTTATTTTTCTAAATTTTGCAAATACTACTCTTTTATCACGACATAAAATACTTGTTAACTTTTCTCTTTTTATTTTGAGATCTTTAAACTTTACTTTACCGGATGATTTGTTTACTTTAAATTGACTCATCTTAATTAATTTTTTGATTATCCTGAAATATCTGACAACCCCTTTTCGTAAATTAGACTACCCGCCTTTACAGGTGTTTTTTTTAAAACAACCTGAACGAAATTGTCTACTAAAGTTTCATTAGGCCCTCAAAAATAAACCCTGTTTTTACTTACAGAAGCAAAAATAGACTCAGGCAACCCATAATTGATAGGATTCTTTTTACCGATACGTAATGAAAGAATATTACCTGATGTAATCTCTGATTTAAAACCAACACCATTTAAAATTAATCTACTAACGAATCCTACATTACTTGTTTTAAACCCCTTGTCAAGAGTTTTAATATAACGATGTTTACTTATAGAATCACTAACAAATCAATTAGTAATTTTAGTAACATTATTTTTAAAAATAATATAATATTTACCGGAACTACTTTGATCTTTCACTTTTGTTCCCAAACTTTTACCAGAGCTTTCTAAGTAACTGTTTCCTTTACTCTGAACTACTGTTATTTCCGTATTTGACATAAATCCTAAAAGGATATTTAATTAGTATCCATCTCGGTTAGTACAACTGAGCTTAATAATTGCTTATCTTACACTTGTTGCCTATTGTTCGACATATTCTATATCGCCGTAAAAAACTAATGAAAGTAAATTTCAAGCTTATCTGCTATCAGCTTTTAAATTAATAGTTCGTAGCTAAACAGCGGTGCCTTGTAGACAACTGTTACACCAGTGGAACTGCCTTTCAAGTCCTTGCGTACAATGAAAAGCTCTTTCTAGTTTTAATATAATATTGTGGATAGAATCCAAGCTGTCTCACGACGCTTTAAACTCAAATCATGTACGATTTTAATGGACGAACAGTCCAACCCTTCCTAGCTGCTGCACCAGGAGGATATCGCAATTCAACATCGAGGTGGCAAACAGCAAGGTCGATATGAACTCTAACCTGCTATTACACTGTTATCCCTTGCGTAACTTTTCTTATGATCGCGCGCAACTACTATAATAACGCGCGGGTCACTAAAGCCGTCTTTCGACCCTGTTCGATTTATCAATCTCACAGTCAAGCCAGTTTATGCTTTTACACTCAACGTATTATTTCTAATAATACTGAACTGACCTATTGCAAGCCTTTGTTACATTTTAAAAGGCTCCCGCCCCAGGAAAACTATCTCTGATACACATTTCACTTGTTAGAAATTTTAAAACTAATAGACCGGTATTCCAAGGGTGTCTACTCAAAAACCTGACGATTTGGAGTCAATGACTTCCGGTTAGCCTATACAACTAAAAAAAAATTTCGGTGTAACATAATAGTAAAGCTGCAAGGGTCTTCTTGTCCTACAATATTTACGTAGTATCTTCACTACGATTCCAATTTCACTAGGTTCATCCATGAGACAGTGGAAGCATGATTAACCCTTTCATACTTTTCAGCAATTAACTGAATATTGATTGCGCTACCTTAGGACCCTCAGAGTTAGGGCCGCCATTGAGTTGACCTTATACAGAAACTGCGTTCGGTTACAACCATTGGGCAGGGTTCACTTCAAATACAACGACCGTAAGTCTTAGCTTAAAGCTGTGTTTTTAGTAAACAGTTCCGCTTCCCGATTTTATGCTCCCTGTTTAATAAACAGGGCCTCCTTATTGACGAACGTACGGAGGCATTTTGCCGAGTTCCTTATGGACAATTCTCCTATCACCTTAGAATGCTCTTCCCACCCACTTGTGTTAGTCTTAGTACAGTTACTCTTTCTATTTTCTTTCTAGGCCCACCGCAGTAAGCGTCAAATTAGAAAGTATCTACGGAATAATCCGTAAAAATTTACCCATCGAGAGTCATTTTCACTTGTCTCTTAGGGACTGTATCGAAAACAGTATGATAATCATATACCTGTAAAACCTTGGGCTTTCGGTGAATCTTTTCACAAGATTTTTTAGTTACTCATCTTTACATTGTCGCTTTTGATATATACATTTTACAATTGCTTAAAAATACAAAACGATCTTCTACCCTTGCTCTCGCAAGTCTAAGTTTCAGTCAAAAAATTAGCCGCCTGGATCTTCGGTTTTCATCTACTTTAATTAAGTGAACTGCTACGTTATCTTTAAAAGTGGCTGTTTCTAAGCCCACTTCCTAATTGGAATAGTATATGAAAAGCCTTAAACACTTATTTTTTGTTAACGACTTTAACTATAGATCTGGGTTGTTTCCCTCTCGACTTTTAACCTTATCGCCAAAAGTCTGTCTATCTTCTAATTATTATATGAATTATGAGTTTAAATAAGTTAAGTACAAGTTGCGAAACAAGCCAAAGACTTAATTAGAGCTTTACCGCATATAATATATAAAAAGACGCCGTACCTAAATACGTTTCGAAGATAACCAGCTATTTCCCGGTTCGATTGGCATTTCACCTCTAATCACAGTTCATCCTAGACTATTGCAACAGTCAAAGGTTCGATCCTCCATTAATTATATTTAACTTCAATCTGACCATAACTAGATCACGCGGGTTTCGGGTTCTTTAATCTTATACTAACGCCCTTGCAGACTCGTTTTCACTTTGACTTTAATCACGCATAACATTAAAACTCGTAAAGCCATTATACAAAAGGTAACCTTTATTATAAGGTGCTTATAAATAATCTATTTCAACGTTTATTTCACAGTGCTTTGCACATTTTTTCAACATTCACTTACGTTACTGATACACTATCGGTGTATTTACGTATTTAGCCTTAGAGGTAGTTCCCCTATATTCAAACCTAATTAAAGATTATACTCTAAAAAAATATCCGTTACGAGAAAACTCTACTCTACGGGACTGTCTACCCTCTCTGGTATTTATGATAAAAAATTTTAAGCTTTTCACAGATATTCTTATGGGCTATGAAGCGTTCGCTCGCCGCTACTCACTTCATCTCGATTGATTTCTTTTCCACTTGCTACTAAGATGGTTCAGTTCGCAAGGTTCTATTTTATGGATTTATCCTTAGGAATCTTAAATATCAAAGTTCTTCTATTTAAATTATCGATTTATTCACGTCCTAAAAATTTCATATAATACCCTAGTTATCCCTACATTATTTGTTAATATACTAATTTTTGGGAACTACCTAAAAGCAAACTTCCTTCTAGTGCTCCACTTGTTAATTTAATCTTACGAAATGCGGGAATCGAACCCGCGTTGTCTCTTTGGAAGAGAGAAAGATTAGCCACTATCTTAAATTCGCTTAACCTTTGTTGGGATCGAACCAACTACCTACTTCTTGTAAGGAAGTCGCTCTACCAAGTGAGCTAAAAGGTTCCTAGAACCTGAAAAGAAAGGCAAACGCCTAGTCTTATATCTAAAATTTGAGTTCAAAAAGCCTCCCCAGAGCTAGAAGCAAGCCCCTTTAGGCCAAGTTGCTTCTAGTTAAGTAGAAGAGAGATTCGAACTCCCATAAAGAATTTTGCAGATTCCGTAAAGACCAAACTTTTCTACCTCCTTCTGTTTAATCTAAACAGAACTAAAAGCTAGGCTAGGTACTATGTATAAATAAAAATAATACTTGCTGTTCAAAGTACAAAAGCTAAACTAAATGGTAGGTATGATTTTCATAATAACTGCATTAATGCATCATATCGCATACGAGGAAAAGTCGCCCGTACTCAAACAAATGCAAAACAGAAAAATGTTGTTTTAATACCTAAATTTACAGCCCCAGGAATGAAGTCTAAGAAAGGTAAAAGTGGTAATCAACCCCCAAGAAATAATAATGCGCAAAGTAGTGACATTAAAATAATATGCGCATACTCACTTAAAAAAAACATAGCGAATGTGAACGAAGAATATTCGGTATTAAAACCAGATACTAATTCACTCTCTCCCTCGGCGTGGTCAAAAGGAGCTCGATTTGTCTCTGCTAAACAAGAAATGAAAAACATGAAAAAGGCAGGGAATAAAGGCACAGCAAATCAAATTTCTTGCTGAGCATTTACTATTTCCGTTAAATTTAAAGAACCTGCACAAATCACAACTGCTAAAATAATTAAACCTATAGATACTTCATAACTAATCATTTGAGCCGCTGCTCTAATTGCACCAAAAAACGCGTATTTACTATTAGACCCTCAACCAGCCATTAAAACTGCATAAACTGATATTGAACCAACTGCAAATAAATACATCATACTAATATTAACATCAGCTAATACAGCAGTATCTGTATAAGGTACTACTGCTCAAGAAACTAAAGATAAAATTAAAGATACGATCGGCGCTAAAACAAAAATTGCTAAATTAGAATGAGTAGGTAAAATAGTCTCTTTTGAAAATAATTTTATTCCATCTGCTAATGGTTGGAGTAATCCATATACTCCAACAGCATTAGGACCTTTTCTAATCTGCATACTAGCTAAAGTTTTACGCTCTGCTAAAGTTAAATAAGCTACACCAATAAGTAAAGGAACAACTATAATTAAAATTTTAGCTAAAGCTTCAATAAATCAAAATAAAAAGACCATGATAACTATATTTTAAATTTAATAAAAACTTATGCAATCTTAGAAACACCCTTTAAGGCACCCTCTAAAATTTTATCTCGGTTAGATACATTAACAGGTAACTCTTCTGAAGATTCTCCTGCTGTTCCAACTTTTCTACTCTTTAATGTTAACGCAATGTTTGGAATCACTCTACCGATCATAAAAAAATAAAATCCGCTTAATGAAACTAATAATCAAAAATATTGGCTAACAAATGTTTCAATTGCTAATTGTGGCATAAATATTAATGTAATTCAAAAGCCTCTGATAAAAATAGACTAGTTAATAAACAAAATACGAATGCTTGAATCATTGCAACTGCAATCTCTAAGATTGTAATAAAAAATACGATAAATAATGGAAAAATACTTGCTATTGCAATACCACCTCCCATTAATAACATTTTTCAAATAAATGATGAAAGAATTGTTAATAATAAATGACCCGCTGAAATATTAGCTGCTAATCGTAAACCTAATGAAATTGGTCGAATAAAATTCGAAATTATTTCAATACCTACTAACGCTGGAGCCATACCCATTGGAATACCCGCTGGAAAAAAATGCGCGATATAATCTAACTTAAATTTCGAAAACGCTATTATGTTACATCCTATAAAGATACTAATACTTAAACCAAAAGACATCGCTCCATGACTTGTAGGTGCGAATGTATAAGGAATTATACCAATTAAATTAATAATTAGTAAAAATGCAAATAAACTTAAAAAGAATGGAAAATATCTCATACCTTCTGGACCTACATTGTCTTTAACCATTGAATGAACTGGTTCATAAATTACCATCTCAATTAAAGATTGGTATCTTGTTGGAACTACTGTTCCATTATCTGAATTTAAAAAATAAAAAAATGCAAAAGTAAAACATGCTATTAACATGAAAACTGTTGAATTTGTGATAGATAGATCTAAATTACCAAATAAATATAGATCGACTAATCTAGTTATTTCAAACTGATCAAAATAACTATGAATTAATATTGTATCATTACTCATTGAAGAAAAAATTTTAAACGCTACCTAGAAAACTAGAAGCCTGGTGTATTCTTAAGAATATAACTTAATAATACATCGTCCGACCGCAGTTTCCACTACGGTCACCATGTTACGACTTATATCAAATTCCATGAAACCCTTGAAAGAAACTACTTTAAAAGATAAGTTTTAATAGCTAAGCTACTCTAAAACTTAGTACCTTTAAAGGTTTAGTCTTGGGAGCCTCAAAAGTTTTCGACATTGACGGGCGGTTAGTACCAACTGAGTTAAGAAATTCACCGAAACGCTCTACTTTTCGATTACTAACGAATCTAGCTTCATGAAGACAGATTTCAGTCTTCAATCCGAACTTAGCCTAATTTTAAGTATTGACTTGTCATTGCTGACTTATAAACCTTTGTATTAGGCATTATAGCACATGTGTAGCCCTTTCCATAAAAGCCATAAGGATTTGACTTAATCCCCTCCTTCCTCGATCTTACAACCGCGGTCCACTAAAATTACAAATATAGTGTAGGGGTTTCGTTCGTTAACGAAATTAATCTTACATTTCAAAACACGAACTGAAGACAACCATGCAACATCTGACTTTCAAAAAGTTGAAAGACTAGGAAAGGTAAGGTTACGCGCGGATCGTCGCATTAAACCACATGCTCCTCCGTCGATCCTCAGAACGGTCTATTAATTTGAGTTTTAACCTTGCGGTCGTAGTTTTCAGGCGGCACACTTAACGGGTTACCTGAAGCAGAAAAATCTCTTCCACTCAGTGTGCATCGTTGACGGCTTGGATTACGCGGGTATCAAATCCGCTTCACTACCCAAGCTTTCGTGCTTCAGCGTCAGTTTCTACCCAGGTTGCTGCCTTCGCCTTTGGTCTTCCTATTAATATCTATGAATTTTATCTCTACATTAACAATTCGACAACCCTCTATGAAACTCTAGTTTTATTGTTTTTCAACCCGACTAACTTTTAAAATTAGGATTTAGTGTTGAAGCATCAAAAACCGCCTAGACACCCTTTACGCCTTAAGTAATAGCAGAACACTTGAGCATCACGCATAACCGAGCCTTCTGGCACGTGAATTGGGCTGCCCTTTTATATAGAAGTCTTTCACTATAAGATCTTCTTTTTAGAATTCATATATGTACACATTTAATAATATATACAACCTTCTTTCTTGTCTAGCACTATCAGACTTTCGTCCATTGTAAATTATTCTCTACTGCTGCCTCATAAAATGAGTTTCGACCGTGTTTCAGTTCGAATGCGGTTGTACTGGCATTAACCACAACTACGCATCTTTGCCTTGGTAGTCTTTTGTACTACCAACTAGCTAATACGAGCAGAGCCGATCCATTAACGACATACTATATGCCTTTCATTATAAAGGATTACCTAAATTAATGGGTACGTTCTCTACCGATCCTCGCCCGGACGCCATGATTAAAAATCATTCGACTTGCATGTATTAAACCAACAAATAGCGTTCCTGCTGCGCCATTATCAAACGCTACCTTTCTATCTTAACTTTTTTACTATTTTTATTTGAAATTTAGAGTTTAACTAAAAATCAAACAAGCACCAATGGCGAAGCCTTGCTTCTAGAAGCAAATTAATTTACTAATAAAATTAGTTTACCACCTACTTTTTTTTCTAAAGCTTCAAGAGAGCTTAATAAACCAAACTCACTATTACTTAAAATATAAAACGCACCACCCTTTTTCAATTTAGGATCGTTAAGTAGTTCCGCATGACCTTTATAAACAGGACGCGAAGGGCTCGAAATTAATTCTAACTTACTTATAAAATTTCGTTTGAAACTTAAGTATGAATACTTACCGTCCTCACGCATAACTTTAAATCTTAATAACTTTAACATTACTAACTTATTTAATAACTTTAATACAAATTTGCTACTTAATATAGTTAACTCAAAAGAACCCTCCTCAGAGTCTACAACTGGAACCTTACTTTTAGTTACAGTTCCAGTAATATTTCTTTTTACTCGGAGTGGAACCCCACTTTTACTGTAACCAAACTGTAATCACTCATCTTTCTCTAAAAGCGAAGCTCCAGAGGCCAACCCTTGCTTACAGTTGCTTCTAGTGCTACGTCTGTTTTTAAAACGTACTAAAAAATCTACTAAACGATTATTCATTTTACCAAGAAGATTTACGAGATCCAGATATTAAACCTCTATTAAAGCTCTCTTTAAATTTTATACGAGAAACTTTAAAACTTTTTACTAATCCACGACCTCTTCCACTAACTAAACAAACACGTCTAATACTACTTATACCTCCAACGCTAATAAGATCTGATTCTACTAATTTATTAAAAGCACTTGCTAATTCGTCTCTAGTAGAAGACCCTAAAATAGAATTCATTGTCATTAACTTAAACATTTTACGTTCTTCTTCGTTAACGCAAAATAAATTACTAAGCCTTACCTGATTGTCTATATTCTTTTTCATCTGGGGTTGGAGAGATTTGAACTCTCACGTTTTTAAAAACACCTCAACCTAAACGAGGCTCGTCTACCAATTCCGACACAACCCCTACGAAAGCAAACCTTCGCTTTTAATAAATATGGAGAATGACAGATTTGAACTGTCGGCTTCATCTTTGCAAAAGATGCGCTCTACCAACTGAGCTAATTCCCCCTAAGCAAGTTCGCCTTGCAAAGGCCCAAAGGAACGAACGAAGCCTTAGGAACCCTAAAAAAAAAATCTTACATAAATACCACCGGTTGGCTTACTCCTTCTAATGGTATACTAAATTACGTTTTCAATTCAAAAATGATTATCGGTTGCTTTTAATGGACGAACAGTCCCCTTTTTTAACCAAACTAAAAGCGAAGCTCCAGAGGCTAAGCCTTCCAGGCTTCTAGTACTTTGACGGCGTAACTAGGATTCGAACCTAGGATCGACTATTGATCGATGCTAACTTTCAAGGTTAGTGCATTAAACCAACTCTGCCATTACGCCACTCTGAAATTCAGAGAAGAAAAAAAATAATAATTAAATAACCATCGGTTGGCTTACTCCTTCTAATGGTATACTAAATTACGTTTTCAATTCAAAAACGATTATCGGTTGCTTTTAACCCTTTCCGCAAATAATTAAATAAATGCTGATACTAATATTTTAGATGAAAATGTTAATAAAATGTTTGGAAATAATAATAAAGTTAATACTAATCATAACGTCGCTCCTAAAAATAAAGATTGAGTAAGACTAATTCCTATACGAGTATTAATTGGATATAAAACATCTCCGATATCTTTAAGATGAAATGTTGTGTTATGTTTAAAAAACATTCATCTAATAATTCTTAAATAATAGAAACCTGCTATTGCAGAACATAATACAGCTATTAAAGCTAAAACATAAAAGCTATTATTTACTAATTCTAATAAAATAAGATATTTACTCAAAAAACCTGCTAAAGGAGGTATACCTGCGATACTGAAAAGAACAAGTACAAAAGTCATTGCTAACACTGGGTTTGTTCTTGAAAGACCTGATAATTGAGTAATATAATTTCCATGTTTAAATACACTTAAAACAAATGTTCAAGTATTAATAGACATAATAATATAAATCATTAAATAAATAAACGTTGCCTGAAGACTTAAAATTGAATTTGTTAAAATACCAAGTAATAAGAAACCAACATGAGAAATTGAACTATAAGCTAAAAGTCGTTTTAACTTCGCTTGATTAATCGCAGCTATTGATCCCACTAGAAGTGATGACACTGCTGAAAAAATAAGAACTGGTTGTAAATCTGAAAAAATACCTACGAAAGGACCGTTAAGTAAAATTATCAATACACTTACTGTAGCTAATTTAGGTACTATTGCAAAAAACGCTGTTACTATTGTAGGTGAACCTTCATATACGTCTGGCGCTCAACTATGAAATGGAGCTGCCGCGATCTTAAATAATAAAGCGATTATAATAAATAAACCACCAATACTTGATCCTTCTGTATATCAAATAAATTGTGAAACACCTGAAAAGTTCGTTGTTCCTGTATATGCATAAATTAATCCAATTCCAAAAAGTAATAAACCTGATGCTAATGCCCCAAGTAAAAAATACTTTAATGCTGCTTCCGTTGAATGTTGCGAATGTTTCTTAACTCCTGCAAGAACATAGAATGATAAACTTAATAATTCTATCGCTAAATAAAACATTAAAAAATCTCCTGATGATACTAGTAATAACATACCTAATAATGATAAAATTACTACATGCGAAAACTCATAATCTACTATATTATCTTCTATAGTACTACGTAATGATAAAATTAAAATTAAAAGTGTAGTTAATACTGATAAAAATTTTACACCTATTATGAATTCGTTACAACAAAGAAATCCTCCACTAACTAATATTTCTGATGATGCTGAAGAACCTATACAAATTAATTGCTCTAATAAAATTGTACTTATAAAAAAAAGAACTATAATACTTAATCAAGTTGTTTTAATATACTGGCCTCGTGCTTTATCAAATTTCGATAAAACTACACCATAACCTAATAAAAATGTAAGCAGTACTGCTAAAAGCACTTCTGGAAGCACTCAATATATATTTGTTAATAATAAGCTATTCATTATGTTTCTTTAGATGATTTTCATACATTGGGAGATAAAGGGATGTAACTCGACGAAACTGATTCTGATGAAACTGTTGAATCATATTCCGTTGCTACTTGAGCGAAAAGGTCTTGACGACGCACACTTCGCTCGTGATATAAACAAAGTAAAATAGCACCTATTAGCGCTACTAGTAAAATTAAACTACTTACTAAAAAATAAATTCAGTATTTCGTATATAATAATGTTCCTAATAATTTTATATTAGTCATTGATACAATTACACTAAAATCTCAATATGAAAAGTCTGGCGTAAATGATGTAAATGATAATGAAAAAATTGAATAAATTTGCGATAAAAATATTACACCGATAATAAAACCGATTGGAATATATCGAGATGAATTTTCATTTATCTCTACTAATTTAATATTAAGAAGCATAACTACAAATAAAAATAAAATTGCTATTGCACCTACATATACTATTAAAAATAACATTGGTAAAAATTCTAAACCTAATAATAATAATAAAAACGCTGTATTAACAAATGCTAATACTAATCAAAATACACTCATAATTGGATTTTTACTTGTAATCACTCGACTACCACTAAAAATTGCCGAGATTGATCAAAATCAAAATAATGCTAAATTCATTAGTAAAAAATCTTTAAAACTGATGCATGCATTACGTCTAAACATATATTTGGATATACTCCTAATAAAATTGTTAAAAATACTAAAGGAAGTAGAACATAAAATTCTCTACGACTTAAATCACGTGAATAAACTGAATGCTTAATATAAACACTCATACTTCCAAAACATACTCGATTATATAAAAATAATGAATACGCCGCTGAAAGAATTATTCCTAAACACGATATTATAGTTATAAATGGATTTACCTCAAAAATTGCTAATAATGATAAGAACTCACCAATGAAATTACATGAAAGTGGAACTGCTATATTTGCTAATGTGAAAAATAAAAATATTAATGAAAATAATGGCATTGTTAATGTCACTCCTCTATAATATTTTATTATTCTAGAATGATGACGTTCATAAAGAAGCGTTACTAATATAAATAACGCTCCTGAAACTAGACCATGAGCTAATTGAAGAAATATTGAACCTTCTACTCCAATTACCGAAAGTGAAAAAATTCCTAACATTACTACACCCATATGCGCCACCGATGAATAAGCTATTACTCTCTTTAAATCTGTTTGACGTAACGTTGTTAAAGATGCATAAACTATCGCTAAACACGATAATGTAAGAACTAATGGTGTAAAATATACTGATGCATCAGGCAAAAGTGGTAATGTGAAACGAATGAAACCATACGCCCCTAACTTAATTAATATACCCGCTAAAATTACTGATCCCGCTACTGGTGCCTCTACGTGAGCTAAAGGCAATCAAATATGGAATGGAAACATTGGAATCTTAACTGCTAAACTTGCAAAAAAACATAAAAATATTACCTTTTGCACGTCTGCGTCAAGTTTATAATTAATAAGAACTAAATAATCTGTTGAACCTGTTATGTAATAAATATAAAAAATACTTAATAACATTAATACTGAACCAACTAATGTGTAAAAAAAAAAGTAGTATGAAGCTGTTATCTTAAGTTCACGCGCACCTCATACTCCAATAATAAGAAACATTGGAATTAATACACCTTCAAAAAATATATAAAAACCAAGTAAATCTAGTACTGTGAAAACTCCTATTAATAGAACTAACATTCCTAGAAAACAAAGCTGATACTCCTTTCTCATAATCTTTATTGTGTCTCAGCTTGCCACTATACAAATTGGAATTAAAAGTGCCGTCAAGATAATAAAAAATAAACTAATACCATCAAGACCAAAGAAGAAAACGTAATCACTTGTTCAACTAAATTTCATTGAATATTGAAAGTCTGATGTTGAATAATCAAAATTCTTTCATAAACGTAACGACTCCAAGAATGTAAGAATACTAAAAAATAAACTTACTTCCCTAACTTGATTCGAATTAGTAAATAATAATACTAAAAAACCCAATGAAGGGATACCGAATAAAGGAACTAACGTATCTATTGATTCTAAAATCAAGCCCAAAAGGAATCGAACCTCTATGATCGACTTTGAAGGTCGAGATATTAACCATTATATTATAGGCCCCATATTTACTAACAAACTCCAACCCTTAACTACCACCCTTAAACCAGAAACCTCCTTCCTAAATAATATTCTTTTTAATAATACTATACAAAAGTTTACCTCTTAAACACCTTATAAAATGCGACTAATCTACACTTAAAAGTAAATACCTAAACCTTTATGTATTACTAAACTAAAATAAATACGAATACAATAATCTTACTTCGAATAAAATTATAATAGGAATACTCATAAATAATAATGAAAATACGTCTGGGGGTGTTAATAAAGCTGAAAAAAAGAAAGTTAAAAAATAGAAATACTTCCTAAAACCAGCAAAATAAATACTTATTAAAGGTGTTCCTAAAGTTATAATAGTTAAAGTAAATAAAAATAATAGAAATGAAACAAAATCTTCAATACGTATCGTATGAATTAATAACGACATTTCAAAATCTATAAAAAAACTCACTATAAAATCTTTTAGTATAAAAAGATATAAATAAAAAGTTACACATAAACTACCTAAAAATAAAAGAATACTACGAAAAAAATACTTAAACTCATGATCAAACAACCCTCAACTAAAAAATGAGAAACACTGATATAAAATGTAAGGAATATTTAAAATAACGCCAAAAAAAAAACTTAACACAACAAAAGATGAAAATGCTTCATATAATGAAGTGTACACTAACCCAATCGGACTTAACTTAAATAAAATTATATATTTATACTCTCAAATAATTAATAAACTTATTAACAGAGATAATGATGTAAACAAAAATCTAAATCTAAATTCAAAAATGTGGTAAAAAAGAATCGGAAAAAACAGGACTCGAACCTGTAAGTCTAATAAAAGACACCGACTTAGCAAATCGGCCCATTAACCATTCTGAGCATTTTTCCTTGCCTGAACTCAGATTCGAACTGAGGATCTTCGCATTACAAAAACGACGCGTTAGCCAACTACGCTATTCAGGCCAGACGAAGCAAGTTCGCCGAAAATTTAATATTTTAAAGCTCTTTTAATTGTTCTTGCATTAGACCTTGTCCGCTGCCCTCTTACAGGCAAACGCATTCGATGACGTCTTCCCCTATAACAATTAATTTTTACCAAACGATCTATATTAGTTTTATTAAAACGTTGTAAGTTTTGTGAAATTGCATTACAATTATTTAACCCACTATAATAAGATAAAATTTGAGACAAAGTATCTAGTTTATTACTTGGAATTGAATTTAATAAAGTATTACCTCTAATTCCTATAAGTTTGCAAATTGTTCCTCCTTTCTTTGAACCGATACCATAAACTTTAGTTAAATTATAATCTAATGATTTAGAATAATCTTTGAATTTAAACATTTGACGCCGATTGGATTTGAACCAATGATGAGTTTCCTCAATTGCTTTACAGGCAATCACATTTAACCGCTCTGTCACAGCGCCCCTTAGATAACTAAGCTTAGCACGGGAAGGACTCGAACCTTCTAAAAACAGATCATGAGTCTGACAACCAACCATTAGTTAGCCGTACTAATTTCTAGGGGTCCTAAAAGCAAGTCTGCCTTTGGGAACCGATAGAAATAAATTAGATATCTAATTTCAAAAGCTTATTTTCTAATAATCCAATTAATGGAGTAAGTACTAAAAAATATGCGAAATAAAATACACTTGCTAATTGACCAATAGTTACTAATGGTTCTTCTGGAGCACACGCACCAATTCAAGTTAAAATAAGGAAATCTCCAATTAATAATCAAAAGAATAATTTTGCAATTGGTCTAAATTGAGATGATCTAATATTTGATGTATGAACATAAGGCATTGCTAAAAGAACTAATAAAGAACCAAACAACCCTAAAACACCTAATAACTTATCTGGAATAGACCGTAGAATAGTATAAGCAAATAAAAAGTATCACTCAGGCTGAATATGCGCCGGTGTAACTAATGGATTAGCCGGAATGTAATTATCTGGATGCCCCATTGCGTCAGGCGCATAAAATAAAACGATAGTAAAACCGAAAGCGAACACTGTAAACCCAAATAAATCTTTAATAGTAAAATATGGATGGAATGGAATCTTATCGATATTACCATCTACACCTAATGGATTATTAGAACCATGCTCATGTAACGCTATTAAATGCACTACTGCTAACGCTGCGATTACAAATGGTAATAAATAATGTAAACTAAAAAATCTATTTAATGTTGCATTACTAATACTAAAACCTCCTCAAAGTCATTGAACTATATCATCTCCGATAACTGGAATAGCTGATAATAAATTTGTAATAACTGTTGCACCTCAAAAAGACATTTGACCTCAGGGTAAAACATACTTTTTAATTAATAAAAATCGACTGTACATTAAGTAATATTAAAAAATACCTATTAGTGACCCAGTCTGTAGAAATCAAAGTAAACTTTAATTTACGGTCTTTTAAATTTAATTTGACCGTTAACACTAATATAGCCTTGCTTTTTGCTCACACTTAATTAAAAATGATCTAATTATATAATCTTTTAGGAGATATTTGAAATTAGGACTATAACTTTACACTAACGCAACTCTTTAAAAAAAACTACCTCAACTATTTCTAATAAATTATTTTCTAATAATATACTGCACCGAACTACGCTTTTATTAGAAATACTCCGATAAACTGTACTCCTATGTACACCGTAAAACTCACAAATAGATAAAATATTTGAGAACCTATTTAACACCTTTTTAGATTCAGCATCTAAAGAAAAAAACGTGGAATTATCTATTATTTCACAACCCTTTTCAATTAAATCTATATCCGAAACTGATAAAGAATTATCTAAATTCATTTTATATAACTTTACTAATAAATTATGACGTTTACTTAAACACAGACTAGAAGCAAGGCTTCCCCTTTGCCCCTTTTTGGAAACTTTACCCCCAACTTCTGTACAATCTCCATCTAAGACTACCTTTTTATCTAATTCTAAAAACGATTGAGCACTAGAAACTGAATTAAAATAACCTACAAAAAAATCCGCCTCTGTATAACATATGACCGGCCTACCAAACCGCCCCTTCTCTAACTCAAAAAAATAAATCTTTTCTACACTATCCTTAAATTTAGTATTCACCCCTAAACCATTTAATTTGAAATTGCATGGAAGGCTACCTGCTTTTATTGACGACCTAATGCTTTTTAACGATAAATTATAATGATTACCGGCCTCTTTAATATTTGCAAACTTTCTACTTTTAAAATAATTACCAGAATCTTTACAAAACCCACAACTATAAATGCTTGATACCCTATCATACAATTTTTTGGCTAATTGGCACTTAATATAACTGGTAGAAGGAAATCTTTTATTATAGAGCGTATTACCTTTAACTTCTGAAAAAGGTAAATCTAATTTTGACTTTGCAAGAAAACTTTTATCCTTAATCAAATTACTAAAAGATCAACTATTTCATCTTCCTTTAGCACAATTTAATTCGATACTTTTATCTCTTATTAAAGAATTAACTAATTCAAATTCAATTCTACGGACATATAATCTTGTAACCCTGTTTAATAATAAAACATATAAATCAAATTCAAAATCCCCTGATTGAATATCTTTCGATAAATGAGTTTTACCATACTTTAGGTGATATCGGATTCGATCCCGTAAATCTACACTAGACCCAACGTAATAAACATTCTCAGAATCCTCCAAAGGCCCAGCCCCAGAGGCGAAGCCTTCCTTCCGGTTGCTTCCAGTTATAGTACCTTTTTCTAAATTACTTTTGTTTACAAAAAGGTAAATTCCTACACCATTACCTACTTTAGTATGTTTTAGTATATCTTTATCTAACTTATGAAAAAATGAATCAAAGTCTACAACCTTTTTTACTAAATGCGAAGCTTTGCTTCTAGTACCCAACCCCTGATGACTATAACAAAAATAATCTTTATCCTCAATCCAGTTTAAATATGGAATGAACATTTTTATTGGATTATTTTCATTTAAATTATGTATATAAATTCTTTTTAACATTTTTGCTTCCCGTGTGTAAAATTATTTTCGGCTATACTTTAACCGATAAAAGCTGTTGCCATCATAACAATAAGAATTACAACACCAACTGCTCATACAAGTTCTCTTGGCTTTGTGTATGATCCGTAATACAATCCTCTACCAATATGGAAATAAACCATAATGAAGAACATTGATGCACCATTTGCATGCATATAACGAATCAATCAACCGTAATTAACATCACGCATAATATGTTCTACTGAAATAAAAGCTAGATCAATGTGTGCTGTATAATGCATGGCCAAAAAAATTCCTGTAGCTAGTTGAATAACTAATACTAAACCTAATAATGAACCAAAACCTCAAAAATATGAAATATTTGCGGGCACTGGTAAATCAATTAGCATGTTATTCACAATACTTAAAATTGGATGATTTTTTAAGAGTTTCATAAAATATTTAAGGTCAATATCAATTGCCAATGGCGAAGCCTTGCTTCTAGTCCTCGAGATTTACTCTCATTCAAGACCTCCTTTAATTCAAGCGTAAATAAGACCTACTGTTAAAATAATAAAAAAATCAATCATTAATCAATATGCAAATGTGCTTAAATCATCTATACAAATACTTCAAGGAAATAAAAATGAAATTTCTAAATCAAAAATAATGAATAAAATCGCTACTAGAAAAAACCTAACTTCAAACTTCTTTCGAGAATCCCCAAACGGGTCAAAACCACATTCATATACCGAGAATTTCTCTGAATCTGTTTGCTTAATTCCTAATACATAAGAAGCCGCGGGTAGAACTACTGAAAGTAATGTACTAAAAAGTACAAAAACAAGAATTGTAGAATATTCGATCATGCCTCTGCTTTTAAATAAAAGCAAACATAAAAATGAAATTTTAATTCAAATCTACTTTAGGTGAAACCCATAAATTGTTATTACTTAGTACTTACTAAATAAGCTAACTCATTATAAGTATGAAACTCTGGTGGAGAATTCTGTGTTCACTCTAATGATGGAGCTACGTCTACATCTGTATCGATTGAAAAAAATTCTACAGGTGCTCAATAGTTACGTCCAACTGTAATATTATCTGTAAAAATTCTATATAAAATATATAAGAAAATAATTACCGCGATAACAGAAACAATACTTCCAAATGAACTTACATAATTTCAACCTGCATAAGCGTCTGCGAAATCATTATATCTTCTTGGGAATCCGGCTAATCCTAAGAAATGTTGTGGGAAAAAAGTTACATTAACCCCAAAAAACATTACTCAGAAATGAATTTTACCTCATGACTCTGGATAAGCATAACCTGTAAACTTACCTACTCAAAAGTAGAAACCTCCGAATAGTGCGAAAACTGCTCCCATAGATAATACATAATGGAAATGCGCAACCACGTAATAAGTATCATGTAATGCAATATCTACTCCTCCATTAGCTAACATAACACCAGTTAAACCTCCAAGTGTAAATAGGAAAATAAAACCTAATGCTCAAAGCATTGGTGTTTCTAATCGAATAGACCCTCCATAAATTGTACCAAGTCAACTGAAAATTTTAATACCTGTTGGAACTGCAATAATCATTGTCGCTGCTGTAAAGTACGCTCGAGTATCCACGTCCATACCTACTGTAAACATATGATGAGCTCAAACAATGAACCCTAATACTCCAATAGATAACATAGCGTAACACATTCCTAGATATCCAAAAATTGGCTTTTCTACGAACGCTGGAAGGATATGACTAACAATACCGAAACCAGGAATAATTAAAATATAAACTTCCGGATGTCCAAAAAATCAGAATAAATGCTGATATAAAATTGGATCTCCACCCCCTGCAGGGTCAAAGAAAGATGTATTAAAATTTCTATCTGTTAACAGCATTGTAATCGCACCAGCAAGAACTGGTAACGACAACAGTAATAATATCGCTGTAATGAATACCGCTCAAACAAATAAAGGCATTCGGTGGAAAGTCATTCCAGGAGATCTCATGTTTAAGATTGTAGTAATAAAATTACTTGCTCCTAGGATTGACGAAATACCCGCTAGATGTAAACTAAAAATCGCTAAATCAACTGATCCACCTGAATGAAAATCAATTGAAGATAACGGAGGGTAAACCGTTCATCCTGTTCCAGCACCTCCTTCTACTAAACTCGATGATAATAGTAAGATAAATGCTGGTGGTAATAATCAAAAGGAAATGTTATTTAATCGTGGGAATGCCATATCTGGCGCTCCAATCATTAAAGGCACTAATCAATTTCCAAACCCTCCGATCATTACTGGCATTACCAAGAAAAAAATCATTACAAACGCATGCGCTGTTACAATTACATTATATAATTGATGATCTCCCCCTAAAAAGGCAACACCGGGTGCGGATAGTTCTAATCTAATTAGTACACTAAACGCTGTACCTACCATTCCTGCGAATGCACCAAATAGTAAGTATAAAGTACCGATATCTTTATGGTTTGATGAAAACATTCATCTAGTCATTCATGACATATAATCTCCCCAAAGGCTAGCTTCTAGGAAGGAAAACAAAGGAAAACTAATCTCGAGCTTCTTCTAATAACTCTTCGATTACGTTACAATACTCATCGATATTAACTGCTTTTACAACAATAGGCATGAAAGCATGGTTTGCACCACAAATCTCTGAACATTGACCATAAAAAGTACCTTCACGATTTGCTAAGAAACCTGTTTGGTTTAAACGACCTGGCATTGCATCTAATTTAACTCCTAATGAAGGAATTGCTCAACAATGAATTACATCAGCAGAACTAATAATTACTCGCACATGAGTATTTGTTGGAACTACTAATTGATTATCTACTTCAAGTAATCTTAAATCACCTTCTTCTAAATCGCTCTCTGGAACCATATAAGAATCGAATTCAATAGACGCACCATCTTGATCTGCATAATCTGAATACTCATAGCTTCAATATCACTGATGACCAACTACTTTAACTGTAATACCTGCATCAATAACTTCATCAATTAAATAAATTAATTTAAATGAAGGATAAGCAATTAAAATTAAAATAAACGCTGGAGTAATTGTTCAAATTATCTCTATTCATGTACCATGAATTAAATACTTATGACCAATTAATTTCTTTGATTTAGAATATTCCCGGACTGATTCAAACATTATTCAGAATACCCCAACCATAATAAAAGTTAAGTAAATCATTACTTCGTTATGAAAGTTAATTATTTCTTCCATTACAGGACTTGCTGGCTCTTGGAAACTTAATTGTAAAGCTTCTGCCGCATCGAACTTAAAAAAAAACATAAATATTACAATAGATTCTAGCCAGAATAATACTTAAATTTTAAGGAACTGCAACCAGCCTTTTACAGCCAAATTACTCCCTCCCTAAAATTCAACAAAAATTTAATTTCTAATTTCTTTCAAGTGATCCTAAACAAAAAAATGGTAGGATTAATAATAAAAACGGTGAAAGATTAACCATTAAATTCGAAGGAACTAACATTAAAATTATCGTTGTCGATAAAAACATTGTAAAAGCATAATTATAAACTAAACCTGATTGGAACGAAGATAAACTTGTAGTAGCTTTTCTCAACAAAGAAACTAAACCTGTAGGTCCTACCATTTCTATTAAACCTTTATCTAATATTTTATAGGTTATATTATGACCCGCCACCATTGAAGGCTTCGCAATAAAATGATTAAATACGAAATCGAAATGTCACTTATTGTTAAGGAACGTATAGATTTTTTTACCTTGTAAAGATTCCATGAAACCAAATCAACTATTTGTTGGTAAATTATAAAATAACGTTGCAAGACCTGCCCCTAAAAAACTTAAACAAACTGGAGTTCATTTAATACCTACAGGTAAAAATTCTGCTTCAAGCACATTTAAATGTGAAGGTAACGTAAAAATTGCATTACTAAAAAAATCTGAACCTACACCTATAATAGCATCTCGTGTTAAATAACCAATAAAAATTGAACCAAAACATAAAATTATTAAAGGAACTGACATTTGTCAAGGATTCTCATGAGAATTCACAAAACTACTTTGTGGAGCATTCGTAGGAGCTATAAATGTTAAAATTAATAACCTAATAGAATAGAATGCTGTAAAAAATGCTGATACTGTACCTAATCAATGCGCAAACGTTCCATGAAATGAAAAATGACCTGCTGCTAATTCTAATATAGCATCTTTAGAATAAAATCCTGTTAAAAATGGGAATCCCATTAAAGATAAAGAACCTATTAGCATCATAGCATATGTGTAAGGTAAACTCTTTATTAGACCCCCTAATTTACGCATATCCTGCTCATCTGCCATTGCATGAATTACACAACCCGCTGAAAGGAATAATAATGCCTTAAAAAACGCGTGGTTCGCTAAATGAAATAACGATGTAGTATAATTTGAAAGACCTGCTGCAAATACCATATAACCTAACTGAGAACAGGTTGAATATGCAATAACCTTTTTAATATCATTCTGAACTAAACCTACTGTTGCCGCAAAGAATGCTGTAGATGCTCCTGTTATTGTAATCACTGATAAAGCTAAATCTGAAAACTCTAATAACGGTGAACATCTAACTAATAAAAATACTCCCGCTGTAACCATAGTCGCCGCGTGAATCAATGCTGATACTGGTGTTGGTCCTTCCATTGCATCTGGTAATCAACCATGTAAACCTAATTGAGCTGACTTTCCAACTGCACCGATAAATAAAAGAATTGAAATGAATGTTATTGAATTAAATGACTGACCAAATACAAAAAAACTTGAATCTAATACTGAAGGCACTAATGAAAACATTCCTGCAAATTCTATTGTCTTAAACGTGTCAAAACATACAAACATTGCAAGTGCTAACCCTACATCACCTATACGATTAATAATCATCGCTTTCATAGCACTCTTATTAGCTTGAATACGTGTATATCAGAAACAAATCAATAAATAACTACAAAGACCTACTCCTTCTCAACCAATAAATAATGTTAATAAATTCGATGAAGTTACTAAAATTAACATAAAAAACGTAAATAAACTTAAATAACTCATAAACCTTGGTAAATGAGGATCTCCGTTCATATACTCCGTTGAATATAAATGAACTAAACAACTAACCGAAGTTACAACTATAAGCATCACAGATGTTACACTATCAAACATTAACTCGAAAGGTACTTGGAATAACCCTGTATCTATTCAAGTTCATAAGTAGACATATGTTGGCGAACCACAAAGACCTACTTCGTAAACGATAAAAACTGCTAAACAAAATGTTAAAAAGATACTACTTGTTGTAAAAATCTTTGCACCTTGCTCACCTAAATATCGTCCACCTAATCCTGCTATACCTGCGCTTAAAAGAGGTAATAATAAAATGAAACTATACATTTAATATTAAAAAGGACTACTTAAACCCTACAATAATACCTATTTAAACTTACTATTACTTACTAAAATAAAATAAACAAGCAATAGCAAAAGCAAGCTCAACTAACAGCCTACCTTAAAAAAAAACACAAAACCTTCTATTAATAAAGTTAATAATAAATAGTCTTTTAATACAATTATACAAAAGTTTACCTCTTAAACACCTTATAAAATGCGACTAATCTACACTTAAAAGTAAATACCTAAACCTTTATGTATTACTAACAAAACTAAAATAAATTAAGAATATTCTGCCTTTCAACTTCCAAAAGGGATTGAACCTTTGACCGTTAATTTAGAAAACTAATGCTCTACCTACTGAGCTATGGAAGCTCCTCAAAACTATCTGAGTTGGGCTCGAACCAACTACCTAGGAGTTAACAGCTCCTCGCTCTACCTAATGAGCTATCAGATACTAGGACAAAGTTAGTCCCAAAAATACTTGCAAAATTCTTCGAATTATGCACCTCATCAATAGATAGATACAAATAAAAAAATTCAAACAAAATCAACAAAATGTCAATATCAAATAGCTGCTTCTAGCCCATTATGATGATGACGTGTAAAATGGTTATCTAATAATCTAAAGAAACATACAAGTAAAAATGTTGTTCCAATTAATACATGGAAACCATGAAATCCAGTAGCCATAAAGAATGTTGAACCAAACACTGAATCTGCGATTGTAAATGGTGCTTCATAATACTCCATAGCTTGAAGACCTGTGAAAATAACTCCAAGTACAACTGTTATGAATAATGAAATTATAGAGTTATAACGATCACCACCAATAATAGCATCATGACATCAAGTAACTGTTGCTCCAGAAGTTAATAACACCGCAGTATTAAGTAAAGGTACATCGAATGCACTAATAGGAACAATACCAATAGGAGGTCAAACCCCACCTATTTCTGTTGTAGGTCCTAAAGATGCATGGAAAAATGCTCAAAAGAATGAAAAAAAGAACATTACCTCTGAAGTAATAAATAATAACATTCCTTGTCGTAGTCCTCTCTGAACTACTAACGTATGATGTCCTTGAAAAGATGCTTCTCGAATAACATCTCTTCATCAAACAATCATAGTTCCGATAACAAGTAACATCGAAAGTAATAATAATAAGTCTCCATATTGATAAGAGTGAAAGTACATTACCCCACCGATAGTCATTCCGAACGCTGAAAATGCTCCTACGTAAGGTCAAGGTGAAGGGTCTACTAAGTGTCAAGGGTGAAAGTGTTTAGCCATTGTTGTTGTTCAAAAATACTACTACTAAGTTTCTTAGGTTTCAAGAGTATTTGTTAAGGTAAACAACCAATCTAGGAACCTGTTTTGATTCACTTAGCTATTTTACCTCACTTGGTACGAGAGATACCACCTCTAGTTTTACCTCCATTAGGATGATCGTGAGGATTTTGAGCACAACCTCTAGTTGTAGGTCTAATTCCTCTTCATCTATTAGCACCTGCTTTACCTAATTTAGTAAGCTTATGTAATTGATTTGAATTTTTTCCTATTGAAGCAAATGTATCTGTGTTACTTACTGAAATTACTTTACGCGAAGGTAAACGTAATCTTGTTTTATTATCTTGATGATTAACCACTGTAGCAAATGTACCAGCAGATCTACAAAAACCATTAATATTATAAACATTTGTACCTGGAATAATATCTTTTAAACGTTGAATTTCCCTATCCGTACCATTTGAATCATTAGACAATACGTAAAAAGGTTTAAAAGTATTATTAAACGTTCGCACTATGAAAGCGCTACGATTAGGATCATATTCGTAAGAAAGTGAATGGTTCACTTTTGAATAACAATTTGTATAATTTAAATCAATAAAACGTAAACTACGTTTAACTCTACCACCTTTATGCCTACAAGTTATTCGACCTGTATAATTACGACCTGCATGGTTTTTTGAATTTATACTTAAACATTTCTCCCGAAAAACCTTACTTAAAAAGCTTTTATCTACAGCTACTTTATGACGTAGCGAGGGAGTTATTGGTTTAAATTTTTTTAGTTTAGGGCTAATGTCATACTTAAAATTCCTCATTTTGTTTTAATAGGTAATTGTTTTGAATGCTCCGGCTGTGCGAAACTATTAGGCCGAGTACCTCTAAAGTGTACTTTTACTCTACGAGCTCTACGAACTCCTTTTAGACGCCCTTTTACTGAAATATTTAAAGCTCTAAAAGATATACGATCTAGTAACCCTTTACTTCTTTTTTCTTTATTAATATATTTTACAGATAGACTTCCTTTATCTCTTCTAATCAATCTTGATTTCTTAGAAGCTTTTTCTCTAAGTGATAAAAAAGTTCCTTGCAAAATTTTGTTGGTTAATATTTTATAAACCTTTTTTCTTTTTGCCATTAAGCTTGATTGGATTCGAACCAACAACCTCTGAATTATCAGTTCAGCGATCTAACCGGATTGAGCTACAAGCTTCTAAATCTGGTAAAAGCAAATTTTACTTTTAACCTTTCTTAGCTTCAGAATATATAACGTGTACTAAAAAAAAATTTATGAATTGATGGATAAAAATTTTTAAAATTCGAACGTGAAGAAAAACTAATGTTACCTCCACCTAAATTTGTACTATTATAAAATATAGAAGGTAATAAAAAAAATGAATACAAATAATTAAAATCTCTCAAAGGAAATCCTAATTGTAATGAATTTTTATTTAATACTGTAACTGTAGGATCACTTAAACCTTGTCTTTTAAATGAAGGTAAAAAAGCTAAATGTAAATTAAGATAATAAGACTCAAATACTAAACTTTTAAAATGTGAACTTGTAAAAGTACCTACAGGAGAACCTTCTCTTACATTAAACGACGCGATAGAGCGTTTACTTATTTTTATAATAGGTTTTTGACCCAAAACTTTAAGATGAGTATAATAAAGAGGAGTTAATAACTTACTATTATGCGATAATTTATTTAATGAAGTGTCTAAAGTTGACTGATGAAACGTACACTTTTCCGAAGGATGTTGGAAATGAAATTTTGTAATTGAATCGTAATGATTCAAAGAAGATTTTAATGCTGAAATATTATTCATTTTTATTTATGATTAAATAGATCTTTTCGAAACCGAAACTACTTTATGCATCCCTTCCATTATTCTCAGTTTAGTGCTTATAGGCCCTTTAAAACGAGAACCTACTGGAATTCATTCTATTTTTTTAGGTGCTTCTTTTACTAATACCATGCAATTAATATCCCATTTAGTAGAATTAACAAGGCTTTTAATTTTTTCTT